>Ga0209628_10001440_pt1 | contig 15402 bp, 29 predicted proteins | sample TergutCu122P4_FD_187285 | JGI IMG/M metagenome (GOLD analysis project Ga0209628, IMG submission 187285) | Cubitermes ugandensis P4 segment gut microbial communities from Kakamega Forest, Kenya - Cu122 P4 (SPAdes) (version 2) | ecosystem: Host-associated > Arthropoda: Insects > Digestive system...
TAGTCGATGCCATAGAATTTGACGCACCGAAAACCAAAAATTTTATTGCATTGACAAAAAATTTACAGGTAGCCGATAAAAAACCGCTTTTTATTTTGGAAAGTGCAAATAGTAATCTGTATTTGTCGGCTCGTAATATACAAAAAGCCGACATTATAACTGTTTCGGAATTAAATACTTACAGAGTGCTTAATTCAAATTCTATTGTGCTTACCGAAGAATCGGTATCGGCGCTCGAACAAACTTTTAAAGCATAAGGAGGTTAAAAATATTATGGGAGTAATTATAAAACCGATCGTTACGGAAAAAATGACGAAGTTGGGCGATACTCATAACCGCTATGGCTTTAGAGTAAAGAAAGATGCCAACAAAATAGAAATAAAAAAGGCAGTAGAAGGAATGTACAACATTACCGTTACCGATGTAAACACAATGATAGGAGCGCCCAAGAAAAAAAGCCGCTTCACTCGCAGCGGAGTTATTCAAGGCTCTACTTCGGCTTATAAAAAAGCCATTGTTACGGTAAAAAAAGGAGAAACAATAGACTTTTTCAGTAATATCTAAAAAACAAAAAATGGCAGTACGAAAAATTAAGCCCACAACACCGGGGCAGCGACACAAAATTATCGGTACGTTCGACACAATTACTAAGAGCGAACCGGAAAAGTCGCTTGTGTACGGACGCCACAAAACGGGTGGCAGAAACCATGAAGGTAAAATGACCATGCGTTACCTTGGCGGCGGACACAAGCGGAAATACAGAGTAATTGACTTTAAACGCGAAAAAGATGGAATACCGGCAACAGTAAAATCGATAGAATACGACCCGAACCGCTCGGCGCGTATAGCATTACTGTTTTATGCCGATGGCGAAAAACGTTACATTCTGGCACCTAATGGATTACAGGTGGAACAAACAGTTATTTCGGGCGAAAACGTAGCCCCCGAAGTAGGTAACGCGCTTCCATTGGCAAAAATACCGCTCGGTACAATAGTGCATAACGTTGAACTGCGCCCCGGACAAGGAGCCGCCTTAGTTCGCTCTGCCGGCACATTTGCCCAACTCACCTCGCGTGAAGACAAGTACGCTATTATAAAATTGCCTTCGGGCGAAGTACGAAAAATACTCGCTACCTGCAAGGCAACTATTGGCACCGTAGGCAACTCCGACCACGCACTCGAACGCTCAGGAAAAGCAGGACGTTCGCGCTGGCTCGGTCGCCGTCCGCGAACTCGCGGAGTAGTAATGAACCCTGTCGACCACCCAATGGGAGGCGGCGAAGGGCGCGCTTCGGGAGGACATCCCCGTTCACGTAAAGGCTTATTGGCTAAAGGATACAAAACACGTCGTCCGAAAAAACAATCGAGCCAGTATATTATTGAAAGAAAGAAAAAATAATCAAGAATAAAACAAGTAAATAATATGAGCCGTTCATTAAAAAAAGGACCGTATATAAATCTCAAACTTGAGAAAAAAGTGTTGGCTATGAATGAAAGCAACAAAAAAACCGTTATAAAAACATGGTCTCGCGCTACAATGATTTCACCCGATTTTGTTGGTCATACAATAGCAGTACACAATGGTAACAAGTTTATTCCTGTTTACATTACCGAAAATATGGTAGGACACAAACTTGGTGAATTTTCGCCCACACGCATCTTCCGCGGTCACGGTGGTAAAAAGAAATAATCCATTATTTATTAAAACGAAAAAAATATAAGAAAAATGGGTAACAGAAAAAAAACATCAGCAGACGCTATAAAAGAAGCAAAGAAAACTCTTTACTTCGCAAAACTTAACGATGTGCCTACATCGCCCCGCAAGATGCGTCTATTGGCAGACCTTATACGCGGTATGGAAGTAAACAGAGCGCTAAGCGTACTCAAATTTTCCACCAAAGAAGCGTCAGGACGTTTAGAAAAATTGCTAAAGTCAGCCGTATCAAACTGGGAACAAAAAACCGAAAAACGCGCCGACGATGCCAATTTGTATATAAGCAATATATACGTAGATTCAGCAAAAATGTTGAAACGCCTCCGTCCAGCCCCGCAAGGACGCGGACACCGCATTCGCAAACGCTCGAATCACGTAACAATATTTGTAGATTCAAAAAATAATAACGATAACGAATAAATAATAAAGCGAAATGGGACAGAAAATAAATCCGATAAGTAACCGCTTGGGAATAATCCGTGGATGGGATTCGAACTGGTATGGCGGCAAAAAATATGGCGACACCATACTCGAAGACAGCAAACTTCGCAAATACCTCAATGCGCGTTTAGCAAAAGCAAGCGTATCGCGTATCGTTATCGAACGCACCTTGAAATTAGTAACCATTACATTATGCACGGCGCGCCCGGGTATAATCATCGGAAAAGGCGGACAAGACGTTGACAACCTCAAAGAAGAATTGAAAAAAATTACCGACAAGGAAATTCAAATCAACGTTTTTGAGATTAAACGCCCCGAACTCGATGCCGTAATAGTTGCAAACAACGTAGCACGTCAGGTAGAAGGAAAAATTGCCTATCGCCGCGCAGTAAAAATGGCTATTGCCAACACAATGCGCATAGGCGCCGAAGGCATCAAAATACTTGTTTCCGGACGACTGAACGGAGCCGAAATGGCACGCTCCGAAATGTACAAGGAAGGACGTACTCCTCTCCATACTTTCCGTGCCGATATAGACTACGCCCACGCCGAAGCGCTAACCAAAGTTGGTATTATTGGTATCAAAGTTTGGATATGCCGCGGCGAAGTGTATGGTAAAAAAGACCTTGCGCCTAACTTTACTGCCGTAAAAGAAAGCGGTCGTAGCGGAGGAGGAAACTTCTCGAGCGAACGCGGTAGAGACCGTGGCGATCGCGGCGACCGCCGAGATCGTGGAGATCGCCGAGATCGAGGAAACCACGAAAATCGTGGAGATCGAGGAGATCGCGGCGACCGTAAAGAAGGTTTTAAAAAGAAAAAGAAATAAAACTGTTATTAATGAATTTGAAAAAGGAAGATTATGTTACAACCTAAAAAAACAAGATTCAGAAGGCAGCAGAAAGGGCGCATGAAAGGAAATGCCCAACGCGGCAACCAGTTGGCATTCGGTTCGTTCGGAATAAAATCGCTGGACTCGAAATGGCTTACAGGTCGCCAGTTAGAAGCTGCCCGTATAGCCGTTACACGCTATATGCAACGTCAGGGACAAATATGGATACGGGTATTCCCCGACAAACCAATTACCAAAAAACCGGCGGAAGTGCGCATGGGTAAAGGAAAAGGTGCGCCGGAAGGATTCGTAGCGCCTGTTACGCCCGGACGAATAATAATTGAAGTAGAAGGTGTTTCCTTCGATATTGCCAAAGAAGCGCTTCGGTTGGCTGCCCAAAAATTACCCGTTACTACAAGATTTGTAGTACGTAGAGATTATGATTCAACTCAAAATGCATAAGGAAAAATGAAAACACGAGAAATAAAAGAATTAACAAATCAGGAAATTGCAGAACGTCTGCAAAACGAACAGGCACATTTGATTCGTATAAAAATGAATCATGCCATTTCTCCGCTCGATAATCCAATGCAGATTAAAACGGTGCGTCGTACCATCGCCCGGATTCATACGGAAATCAGTAAGCGTGCAAATTAACCATTAAAAAAAATAAACTAATGGAAAGGAATTTAAGAAAAGAAAGAATGGGTGTTGTTTTTAGCAACAAAATGGATAAAACCATTACCGTGGCTGTAAAATGGAAAGAAAAACACCCTATTTACGGAAAGTTCGTAAATAAAACAAAAAAATACCATGCTCATGACGAAAAAAACGAATGTAACATTGGCGATACAGTTCGTATTATGGAAACTCGTCCGCTGAGTAAAACTAAAAGATGGCGGCTAACCGAAATAATAGAAAGGGCTAAATAATTATGATACAACAAGAATCAAGATTAATAGTAGCAGACAACAGCGGCGCAAAAGAAGTCCTCTGTATCCGTGTACTGGGCGGAACCGGCAAACGCTACGCTTCGCTCGGCGATGTTATTGTGGTAACAGTAAAAAACGTTATCCCCTCAGCCGAAATTAAAAAAGGAGTAGTATCCAAAGCGGTAGTTGTGCGTACCAAAAAAGAAGTACGCCGCGCCGATGGCTCATACATTCGTTTCGACGACAACGCCTGCGTTTTGCTCAATAATGCGGGCGAAATTCGCGGAAGTCGTATATTCGGTCCCGTAGCCCGTGAACTGCGCGCTACCAATATGAAAATCATTTCATTAGCGCCCGAAGTGCTTTAACCATTAAAAAATTACAGCAATGAGTAAATTACATATCAAAAAAGGCGATAATGTCTATGTAAATGCCGGAGAAGACAAAGGCAAAACCGGACGGGTACTCGAAGTACTTGTAAAAAAACAGCGCGCCATTGTAGAAGGCGTAAACTTAGTATCGAAAAGCGCCAAACCAAGCGCCAAACACCCGCATGGCGGCATTGTTAAAAAAGAAGCCTCCATCCACATTTCAAATCTTAACCTCGTAGAAAAGGGCAAACCCGTTCGCGTAGGCAGAAAACTTAATGAGGAAGGCAAATTAGTGCGAATTTCTAAAAAATCAGGAGAGGAAATCTAAGAATGAACACAGCAAGTTTAAAACAGGAATACAAGGAACGGATAGTTCCGGTGCTAATGAAAGAATTTGGCTACACATCGATTATGCAGGCGCCAAAACTCCAAAAAATAGTTCTTAATCAAGGACTTGGAATTGCCGTTGCCGACAAAAAAATCATCGAAGTTGCCATCAACGAAATGACCACAATAACAGGTCAAAAAGCCGTTACCACAGTGTCGAAAAAAGACATCTCGAACTTCAAACTGCGCCGTAAAATGCCAATAGGCGTGCGCGTAACACTGCGCGGCGTGCGTATGTACGAATTCCTCGAACGTCTTATCAAGGTAGCGCTCCCCCGTGTGCGCGACTTTAGAGGCATCGAAAGCAAACTCGATGGAAAAGGAAACTATACTCTCGGTATTCAGGAACAGATTATCTTCCCCGAAATAAACATCGACAATATTGTTAAACTTCTGGGAATGAACATCACTTTTGTTACTACTGCCAATACCGACGAAGAAGGTTTTGCCCTCTTACGCGAATTTGGTTTACCATTTAAGAAAAACTAAAAAAAGAAAATACAATGGCAAAAGAATCAATGAAAGCCCGCGAGGTAAAACGCGCAAAACTTATTGCAAAATACGCTGCCAAACGTGAAGCAATTTTGAAAGCAGGAAACTACGACGAACTTCAAAATCTTCCGCGAAATTCATCGCCTATCCGCTTGCACAACCGCTGTAAAATCACCGGTCGTCCAAAAGGATATATGCGTCAGTTTGGCTTATCGCGTATTCAGTTCCGCGAAATGGCTTCAAAAGGACTAATACCCGGTATTCGCAAAGCAAGTTGGTAAAATACCAATTCCAAAATTCCAAAATTCCAAAATTCCAAGATTTCAAAATTCCAAAATTGGCTTTGGAATTTTGAAACCTGAAATCTTGAAATAATAAATATTGTCCCGACAGTCGGGATTAATTTAAAACAAAAACATTTATGACAGACCCAATTGCAGATTATTTAACCAGGGTGCGGAACGCCATTAAGGCAAACCACAGGGTAGTGGAAATTCCCGCATCAAACTTAAAAAAGGAAATAAGCCGGATTCTGCTCGAAAAAGGCTATATCCTCAACTACAAAATTGTAGATGATGGTCCGCAGGGAACCATTAAAATTGCCCTGAAATACGACCCCGTCAATAAAGTGAGTTCAATTAAAAAATTGATTCGCATATCGACCCCCGGTTTACGTCAATACGTGGGATACAAAGATATGCCGCGCGTGTTGAACGGTCTCGGTATAGCCATTCTTTCTACTTCAAAAGGCGTAATGACCGACAAGGAAGCATTCGTCCAAAAAGTAGGAGGCGAAGTAATATGTTACGTTTATTAAAAAAACAGGAGGAAACAAAAAATGTCAAGAATTGGAAAATTACCCATTGAAATTCCTGCCGGAGTTACCGTAAACGTAAACGACAATGTTGTAACCGTAAAAGGACCCAAAGGAACGCTTACCCAAAGTGTAAGTCCCAACATTAAACTTAAAATTGAAGGAAATCGTATAGAGATTTCGCGTCCCGACGACGAAAAGGAAAACCGCTCGCAGCATGGACTTTACCGCTCGCTTATCAATAATATGGTAATAGGAGTATCGCAGGGATATCAAAAGAAACTCGAACTCGTAGGAGTTGGTTACCGTGTGTCAAGTCAAGGCAACGTTATGGAACTTTCGCTCGGCTATACCCACAATATCGTTTTTGTGCTTGCGCCCGAAATAAAAGTGGAAACCAAAATGGAACGTAACCAAAATCCGCTTATCATACTCGAAAGCGCCGACAAACAACTTATCGGTCAGGTATGCGCCAAAATACGCTCATTCCGCCGTCCCGAACCTTACAAAGGCAAAGGAGTTCGTTTCCAGGGCGAAGTTGTACGCCGCAAGGCAGGTAAATCGGCTTCTAAAAAATAATTTGTAAATTTGTGAAATTATGACTGCAAAATTAGATAGAAGAACAAGAATTAAATTGCATATCCGCCAGAAAGTGTCGGGTACTGCCGAAAAACCCAGACTGACCGTATATCGCAGTAATGCCCAGATTTACGCTCAAATAATTGACGATGTAAAAGGCGTAACGCTCGCAGCAGCATCCTCGCTGGGATTAAAAGATAAAATTACCAAAACCGAACAAGCAGCACGTGTAGGCGAACTTATAGCCAAAGCCGCTCAGGAAGCCGGTATTAAAACAGTGGTATTCGACCGTAACGGTTATCTTTACCACGGTAGAGTTAAACAATTAGCCGATGCAGCACGTGCCGCAGGTCTTAAATTTTAATCAAGTTATAAATACAGAATATGAATAAAGTTAAAACAACCAACGATTTGGAATTAAAAGACAGATTGGTAGCCGTAAACCGCGTTACAAAAGTAACAAAGGGCGGACGTACATTCAGTTTCTCTGCCATTGTGGTAGTAGGCAACGAAGACGGCATTGTAGGCTGGGGTCTCGGTAAGGCAGGCGAAGTAACATCTGCCATAGCCAAAGGAACCGAAGCCGCAAAGAAAAACTTGATTAAAGTGCCGATTCTTAACGGAACAATTCCTCACGAACAGGTAGCCAAATTTGGCGGCGCCCAGGTACTTCTCAGACCCGCCTCTCAAGGTACGGGAGTTAAAGCCGGTGGCGCTATGCGCGCCGTACTCGAAAGCGTGGGAATTACAGACGTTTTGGCAAAATCAAAAGGCTCGTCGAACCCCCACAACCTTGTAAAAGCCACCATCGAAGCGCTCGGCGAATTGCGCGATGCCTTCACTGTGGCTCAAAATCGAGGAATATCAATGAACAAAGTGTTTAACGGATAAAACTGAGAAAAATCATGGCAACAATAAAAATTAAAAAAGTTCGCAGTACCATTAAATCGCCCCAAAACCAAAAACTTAACATGGTTGCTCTGGGCTTGAGAAAAATGAACTCCGTAGTTGAACACGAAGACACCCCTCAAATAAGAGGAATGGTAGAAAAAGTAAAACACTTAGTTCAAGTAATAGAGTAATTATAAAAAAACAATTATAGATATGGATTTAAGTAATTTAAAACCCGCAGCAGGTTCGGTAAAAACCCGCAAAAGAATTGGTCGCGGAAGCGGCTCGGGTTTGGGCGGTACTTCTACACGCGGACACAAAGGCGCACAGTCGCGCTCGGGATATTCGCGCAAAGTCGGATTTGAAGGCGGTCAAATGCCTATTCAACGCCGTTTGCCGAAATTCGGTTTCAAAAACATAAACCGCGTAGAATACAAGGCTATCAATATTCAAACACTCGAAACTCTTGCCACAAGCGCAAATCTTTCTAAAATTGGCATCGAAGAACTAAAATCTGCCGGTTTTATTTCAAAAAACGCTCAGGTAAAAATTTTGGGTAAAGGTGAACTCACTGCCACACTCGAAGTATCGGCTCACGCCTTTTCAAAATCGGCAGAAGAAGCAATAACAAAAGCAGGTGGAACCGTAGTAAAATTATAATACAATGAGACTTATACAAACACTTAAAAATATCTGGAAAATAGAAGACCTCCGAATACGGCTACTTATCACTATTGGTTTTGTGATGATTTACCGTTTGGGTTCTTTCATTGTGCTTCCGGGTGTTGATGCCTCTGCTCTTACTGAGTTAAAGGCGCAGACAAGCGGTGGAATACTGGGGCTGCTCGATATGTTTTCGGGAGGCGCATTTTCAAACGCTTCGATATTTGCTCTGGGTATAATGCCCTACATTTCGGCTTCAATCGTTATGCAACTTTTGGGTATTGCAATACCGCATTTCCAAAAAATGCAACGCGAAGGCGAAAGCGGACGACGCAAAATAAATCAATATACCCGTTTTCTCACGGTAGCAATCTTGCTGTTGCAGGGTCCTTCGTACCTGATTAACCTTTCAAACCAACTTATGCATGCAGGGTCGGCTCTTCCGCCGGGATTTCTTTATACGGCTACAACTACTATTATACTCGCCGGCGGCAGTATGTTTGTAATGTGGCTCGGCGAGCGCATTACCGACAAAGGTGTAGGTAACGGTATCTCGTTTATAATTCTTGTAGGTATCATTGCCCGCTTTCCACGCGCTGTTATACAGGAATTTATCTCACGCCTTTCAGGCAGCGGTAATGGCGGACTTATAATGTTTATTCTCGAAATATTACTCCTTCTGTTGGTTATTGCATTTGCTGTAATGCTCGTGCAGGGAACACGAAAAGTGCCTGTGCAATATGCAAAGCGCGTTGTAGGAAACAAACAGTACGGCGGAGTGCGCCAGTATATCCCGCTGAAAGTGAATGCGGCAAACGTAATGCCAATCATTTTTGCTCAGGCAATAATGTTTATACCCATTACGCTGGCAAATTTTTCAAAATCGGAAAATATTGGAGCCTTTGTAGGTTCTTTGATGGACCATACAGGATTTTGGTATAATTTTATATTTGCATTGCTTATAATTGCTTTTACATATTTTTATACTGCAATTACCGTACAGCCCAATCAAATGGCTGAAGAAATGAAACGCAACAACGGCTTTATTCCGGGTATAAAACCGGGGAAACGTACTGCCGAATATCTTGACGATATAATGTCGCGAATCACCCTTCCGGGATCAATATTTTTGGCTATGGTGGCAATTATGCCTGCTTTTGCCAAAATTTTTGGTATAAGCAATGAATTTTCGGCGTTTTTTGGCGGAACTTCACTGCTCATTCTTGTAGGGGTAACTCTTGATACTTTGCAACAAATTGAAAGCCACCTGCTTATGCGCCATTACGATGGCTTGTTGAAATCGGGAAGAATTAAAGGTCGTTCCGGCAATGTTGCCGCGTACTAAAAAGGCAGCAATGATAATTCTTAAAACTGATGAAGAAATAGAATTACTTCGTGTCAGTAACCTTGTGGTAGCGAAAGCATTGGCTGAATTGGCAAAAATTATAGAGCCGGGAGTAAGTACTGGACGGCTAAATAATGTAGCAAACGAATTTATACGCGATAACGGAGGTAAACCGGGCTTTCTGAACTACAAAGGTTTTCCAAAAGCAATCTGTACTTCGGTAAACGAAGAGGTAGTGCATGGAATACCTTCCGAAAACGTAATTTTGAAAGAAGGCGATATTATTTCAATAGATATTGGTGTTTATAAAAACGGTTTTCACGGCGATTCGGCTTATACGTTTTGCGTAGGTGAAGTAAAACCGGAAGTAATGAAACTGCTGAAAACTACCAAGGAATCGCTTTACCAAGGTATTGAACAGGCTCGCGAAGGTAAACGCCTTGGCGACATTAGTTATGCTGTGCAAAATTACTGCGAAGGGCACGGATACTCTGTAGTGCGCGAAATGATAGGACACGGCGTAGGACGCCACTTGCACGAAGACCCCGAAGTGCCAAACTACGGGCGGCGCGGAAACGGCGTAATGCTTAAACGCGGAATGACTTTAGCCATTGAGCCGATGATAAACATGGGACGTAAAAACCTTGTAATAGAGAAAGATGGATGGACAGCCCGCACCTTAGACCGTAAACAGTCCGCTCATTTTGAACACTCGGTAGCAATACGGCGAGGCGATGCCGACATCCTCTCTACGTTTCAGTATATAGAAGAAGTGCTGGGAGAAAGAGCGATATAATGTGATGATACGATGATGTGATGATACGATGATGTGATGATATGATGATGTGCTGATACGATGATTAAGAGCAAAGACCCTGTTCGCGCCGATTTGCAATCGGTGCGTAGTTGACAACTTTATTAGGCACATAATATGAGTACACAATACTCCTGCTGGCGCAAGTTTGTAACTTGTGCCTGTAAAAGCAAATAAAAGCGTGTAAAAAACAAAAACATAAAAACCCGCAGCCCGCAGAGAATAAATTTTTTTTTGCGGGGGAGTAAGATGCTAATAATAATCATACAGCCACAAGTTACAAACTTGCGGCAGGGAGGGTACAAAGTACAAGAAAAAAATTAGTGTAAATTAGTGTAAATTCGTGGACAAAAAAAATCGTAAATCGTAAATTTTAAATTGTAAATATATTTATGGCAAAACAATCAGCAATAGAGCAGGATGGCATTATAACCGAGGCGTTGTCCAATGCCATGTTTCGCGTAGAATTAGAAAACGGGCATGTGCTTACGGCGCATATTTCGGGTAAAATGCGTATGCACTATATCAAAATTTTGCCCGGCGATAGAGTAAAAGTAGAAATGTCGCCTTACGATTTGTCGAAAGGCAGAATATCGTTCAGATACAAAAACGGATAGGTTAGACAGTTAGACTACGTTATCTGCAATTTTGTATAGGGAAGTTTTTGATAATAAATAAAAATATTATATCTTTGTACCAATTTGGTACAAATAAAAATTGAAAATTATGTTGGTAATAAGCACAAGAGAATTTAGAGACAGACAAAGAAGTTACTTGGATAGAGTAGATGCAGGAATTGAAATTCTTATCCAAAGAAGACGGAACAAATCCTACAAAATTGTTCCGGTAACCAAAGATGACACCTTGATAAGCAAAGAAGAATATTTTGCAAAACTTGAAAGAGGTTTGCAAAGTATCAAAGAGGGGAAAGGGAAAAAAATGACAATCGAACAGGTTAACAAAATTTTGGGGATATGAAATATGAAATTATTTATTCCCCTGAGGCGGAAGATGATTTGCGTAGGCACGCAAAAGCAGGAAATAAAATTCTCTTAAAAAGGATTTCAAAGTTACTATTAGAATTGGAAGAACATCCTGAAACAGGCACAGGAAAGCCTGAAAAACTGAAATACAAAAAAATAGAATATTGGTCAAGGAGAATTGACGACAAACACAGAATGGAATATACCATTGACCATAATATTGTAAATGTGTTCCTTATCTCTGTTTGGGGACATTATTACGACAAATAAAAACGAGTGTTTTGGCGTAATGGAATACTCAATACTCAATACTCAATACTAAATACTAAATACTAAATACTAAAACTTTAATATTCTCAAACATTATGAAAGTAAGAGCATCAGTAAAACCACGTACCGACGATTGCAAAATAGTAAGTCGCAAAGGTCGGTTGTATGTAATTAACAAAAAAAATCCCAAGTTTAAACAACGTCAGGGATAATTATTAACTTTTAAATTAGCAAAATAAAGAAAATTTATGGCTATCAGAATTGTCGGAGTAGATTTACCCCAGAACAAACGCGGGGAAGTCGGATTGACTTATATCTACGGAATAGGTCGCAGCAGCGCAAAAAAAATTTTGGAAAAAGCCGGTGTCGATTTTGACATTAAGGTAAAAGACTGGACTGACGACCAAGCAGCAAAAATCCGCGAGATTATCGGCGCAGATTTCAAAGTAGAGGGCGACCTTCGCTCGGAAGTCCAACTGAACATTAAACGCTTGATGGACATCGGTTGTTACCGAGGTATTCGTCATCGTATCGGTCTGCCTCTCAGAGGTCAAAGTACGAAAAATAACGCTCGTACACGTAAAGGTAAAAAGAAAACAGTTGCTAACAAGAAAAAAGCAACTAAATAATGTTTAACCATTAGCGAATTTTACTGCTAAACAAAATTATTAGAAATTTATGGCAAAAAAAACAGTAGCAGCCAAAAAAAGAGTTGTGAAAGTGGATGGAACAGGGCAACTCCATGTACATTCCTCTTTCAACAACGTAATAGTAACGCTTGCCAACGGCGATGGTCAGGTAATATCGTGGTCGTCGGCGGGTAAGATGGGTTTCCGCGGCTCAAAGAAAAACACTCCTTATGCTGCCCAAATGGCAGCGCAGGACTGCTCAAAAGTGGCTTTCGACTTGGGTTTGCGTAGAGTAAAGGCATACGTCAAAGGTCCGGGTAACGGACGCGAATCGGCTATCCGTACAATTCACGGCGCAGGTATCGAAGTTATTGAAATAGTAGATGTTACGCCGTTGCCACACAATGGCTGTCGTCCACCCAAAAGACGCAGAGTATAACATTAATTTGAAAATTTAAAAAATTATAAAAAAATGGCAAGATATATAGGACCAAAAACAAAAATAGCCCGTAAATTTGGCGAACCCATATTCGGACCGGATAAAATATTGAGCAGAAAGAACTATCCTCCGGGGCAGCACGGACAGAACCGCCGCAAAAAAACATCGGAATACGGTATTCAATTGCGCGAAAAACAAAAGGCAAAATATACCTACGGCGTATTAGAAAAACAGTTCCGTAATTTGTACGAAAAGGCTCAGCGTTCCAAAGGCGTTACCGGTGTTGTACTTTTGCAACTTTTAGAATCGCGTTTAGACAACATCGTATTTCGTCTCGGATTTGCGCCCACACGCGCCGGCGCTCGCCAGTTGGTAAGCCACAGACATATTACGGTAGATGGCAAAGTAGTAAACATCCCGTCTTATCAGGTACGCGCCGGACAGGTAATAGCCGTTCGCGAAAAAGACAAGTCGATGGAAGTAATAGCCGAAGCGCTCAACGGCTTTAACCATACAAAATATCCGTGGATAGAATTTAACGAATCGGCGCTTGCCGGTACTTATCTGCATATCCCCGAACGCGAAGATATTCCAGAAAATATCAAAGAACAACTTATTGTTGAATTATACTCCAAATAAACTTAAAATTATGGCTATATTAGCATTTCAAAAACCTGAAAAGGTAATTATGTTGGAATCCGACCCGTTTTTCGGCAAATTCGAATTCCGCCCATTAGAACGGGGCTACGGCACTACCATTGGTAATGCCTTGCGCCGCATTCTGCTTTCGTCGCTCGAAGGTTTTGCTATTACATCCATCAAAATTGAGAGTATTGACCATGAGTACTCAACAATTCCGGGTGTGATTGACGATGTCACAAATATGATACTCAACCTGAAACAAGTACGTTTTAAACGCATTAACGAAGAATTTGATTCCGAAAAAGTAATAATAAACGTTCAAAACACTACCGCTTTCAAGGCTGGCGACATTGGCAAAGCAATGTTATATTTTGAAGTATTGAACCCCGACCTCGTTATTTGCGAAATGGATAATACGGCAAGTTTTCAAATTGAACTTGCCATAAACAAAGGTCGCGGATATGTGCCTTCGGAAGAAAATTCAAACGGAGTTCACGAAATTGGAGTAATTCCGATTGATGCAATTTTTACGCCAATAATAAACGTAAAATATTCAATTTCCGACTACCGTGTAGAACAGGTAACCGACTACGAAAAACTTGTGATAGAAATCAGTACCGATGGTTCCATTCATCCAAAAGATGCGCTTAACGAATCTGCTAAAATACTGATTCATCACTTTATGCTCTTTTCCGACGAGAAAATTACGCTCGAAACAGTAGAATCGGAAAGTTCAGACAATTTCGATGAAGAAATATTGCACATGCGTCAGTTCCTTAAAACCAAACTTACCGACCTCGAACTTTCGGTACGCGCACTCAATTGCCTCAAAGCCGCTGATGTGGAAACGCTGGGCGAACTCGTGGCTTTCCATAAACACGACCTGCTTAAGTTCCGCAATTTCGGCAAAAAATCATTAACCGAATTAGAAGATAAACTCGAAAGTTTAAACCTGTATTTCGGAATGGATGTTTCAAAATATAAATTAGATAAAGATTAAAAAAAGAGATGAGACACAATAAAAAATTCAATCATTTAGGGCGCAAATCAGCACACCGCAAAGCAATGTTATCAAACATGGCAATATCGCTCATAATGCACAAACGTATTTCGACCACGCTCGCAAAAGCAAAAGCCCTGCGAGTATATGTAGAGCCACTACTCACGAAAGCAAAAGACGACAGCACAAATTCGCGGCGTTTGGTTTTTGCCGAATTACGAAGCAAAGATGCAGTAAAAGAACTGTTTCAGAACATATCCGAAAAAATAGTAAACCGTCCGGGAGGATACACGCGAATTCTTCGTACAGGTTTTCGTCTCGGCGATGCTGCCGAAATGTGCATCATCGAACTTGTGGACTATAACGAAAACATGCTGAAAGAAAAAGCCGCTAAAAAAGCAGCACGCACACGCCGCTCAGGAGCAAAGAAAACAACCGATGCAGCCGCTACTCCGAAAGCCGAACCGGCAAAAGCCAAAGGTCAGGTAGAAGATATATCGGCTGAAGAAGTAAATATCGAAGAAACTTTGGTAGAAGAAACTCCGATAGAGGAAGTCCCTGTGGAAGAAGTTCCCGCAGAAGAAGCCCCTGCCGAGCCGGAAACGCCTGTTGCAGAAGAAACTCCCGAAACGGAAAAAGCGGAAGAAAACGACAAAGAATAATAAAGTTGTTTTTTACAATAACTTTCACTTTTAAAAACGTAACACGTTTTCGGAACGTGTTACGTTTGTTATAAAAGTTATGTTATTCTCACTTCTCCCTACTTCGACAATGCGCCACCCAAATTTATTTTTATAAAATTGTTAAAATAAAAGTGACGAAGTCCGTGGTCATTCTTTGTATAATTGCTGTATATTTTTCATTTTCTTTGTTCTACTTTTCTACTATTTCATTCAAATACATTTCCAAATTTGTATATTCTTTTGATAATGAATATTTTGAACCATCGCTTGCATCGTGGGGATTAAGTCCGTGTTTTATTTCCCATTCGTCGGGTATGCCGTCTTTATCGCTGTCTGTTGGTGCAGGCAATGATTTGAGTTCTGTCCATCCGCCAACCTGCTCCTGCGAATCGACCATTCCATTTTCGCCGTAAGTGGCTGTTCCGGTGCGGGTTTCGTTTATAATACGCATATCAATAGCATCCCGTTTGAGCGATGCACCCGC
>Ga0209628_10001441_pt1 | contig 15394 bp, 5 predicted proteins | sample TergutCu122P4_FD_187285 | JGI IMG/M metagenome (GOLD analysis project Ga0209628, IMG submission 187285) | Cubitermes ugandensis P4 segment gut microbial communities from Kakamega Forest, Kenya - Cu122 P4 (SPAdes) (version 2) | ecosystem: Host-associated > Arthropoda: Insects > Digestive system >...
TGAGTATCAGAATATATGGACAATGGTGGAGAGCGTTAGTAACAACCATGTTTATGTCATAGACTAAATATATCAAATATTTTAAAATAACTGTTTTATTAATGGGGTTACCCTGAGTTTTCGCACCTACATTGTTCTGCAAGAGGCTAAAATATACTGTAGCCGAAACTTACAGCCATAATCCAAACGCTGTAAATATGACTTGACCGTTGCAAAATAGTCCTGTTAATAAATGTTATTGGACTGTATCAAAAATAGTTGCGTACTTCATAATCTGCTTTATTAAACCTGAGTTATTGTACCCGGTCTTCTATAGATCCGCTTTCATCACAGGGAAACTCGGGGGGTGGGGGATGGAAATAACAGGGGAGAAACGTCAAATCGAAGTTACAGAAAACAACCTCTTTTTTGTAGTCGAGTAACTTGACGTTCCACCACAGCACACGCACATCCTGCCCGCTGCCTTGATACTCTCGAAAGATTCGCGTGGATATCTTTTTCTTGTCTCTCTTTAATCGCGCTTTGCGAAAATTCAAAGTCAGGTCGTTATCGCCTGACTTCAGGGTCGCAGCTGATTGGCTAAAATGCCCCGCGCCACGAACGTACGTTACTCTGTTGGTCAGCCGATAAACATTCTGTCACACGATCCCCGCACCTTTCCTCCTCGCGCCGACCTACCTGTAACAAGGGTTGCTAAACGAAGGGACCAAGGCAGGAATTTGCAGAGTGAGCAAAACGGACGTTGACTTGCCGATGCGAACCTTTATAACTAATTTATATGAGTTTTAAATAACAACCTTAAATCTCAAGGAAGCCTGTTCCCGGGGTCGAAACTGGAACAGGCGGCTTCACTGTTTAAATCCATTTGCTGTCGTCACATAACTGTTTCTCCAGCGTGCATTTTCTTATTCTGTACCGCGTTTAAACCCATGGTCTAGCAAACTGGTTCAAGTGGTTACGGTTCTGACTTTTATCAGGAGGTGTCAGATTCGAATATCGGCCGTAATACCACCTAGACTGACGGATTTTTATGCGTGGTTTTTTCAATCCCTTCGAAAACATTCTGTGACGGTATCCTTAATTAGGCTAATACCGTTTCCTTTCGCACTTTTTCAAAATGTTTCACTAATACAAAATTATTAAACTCTCTAAGTTCAATTAACTAACAGCGTCTTCAAATAGAAATTTCAAAGTGCATATAAGCACAAATAATATCCAAACATGTAGATTTGCTACAGAATTGCTAACAAGAGTTGTGTGTACGTTTCTATTTTTGCAGGCATGTAATCTTGTAGGACAAACATGCCTATTATTATAAACAGTAATTGTAACTCTGTATCAAAGTTTACATGAAAATGTCCACTTTTTTTAGCCTTCGTGTTTCTTGTACTTTGTTTAGACACGTTCTCAAGACACACAAAGGGTGTATACGTAAACAGAGTGTACCTAAAATGCTTTAACAAATTGGGGAGGGAGTTTCCTGAACCAAAACAAGGAAAATTTTCATATAAACGTGCGTCCGCAAATAATTTTCGAAGTACTGGCCGACATTGACCTTTAACTACCATAGCATAATCTTCTTCAACTGAAAATAAAGAGATACTTCACCCACGAATTTTGATCCCCTTCAAACCAATTGTAACTGCCCCGAGAGCTTCGAAGGTGTGCGAAATTCGTGATCCGACTTGTCCTTGCGTGCATTAATTCAGGTGGAGGTTATTTCGAGCAGCCGTCGTGAAATGTTATAAACAATAATAACTCAGCAGTTACTAAATTTAGAAGGTGAATTTTAAATGTATTATGTCCGTTCTGAAAAATTTGACTTTTTAAGTTATTTATTGTTGATCTAATCTTCCAAATAAAGTAAAAAACCACTTATTTCCAGACACGTGTTTATACGAACTTATTTCCTTGTTCTGGTATGAGGAACTCATACTTCAAATTTGTCCACACATTTTAGATACATCCTGTGTAGTAGATTGCGTTAGAGGGGTTCACACGAAAAATAAAAGTAGTAAGGTTATCCCGCACTACTAAGATTAATTAAAAGTCACGCTATTGGAATGTACGAAATTCACTGAGTCATTATGGCATGAACCTTTAGGACAATAAGTCTGTCTCATATTTAAATTTAGGACAATACGAGTATTTCACCCAGACGTTACTCATTCTATCCATATTTTCAGCATATGACTGTAACATTTGGGATAAACTTGCGTGTCTGTGCGGGAGACGAAGTTCTGTGTGTTCGCTCTGTTCCCTTTAAGAGGAGGAGTCTATTTCAAGGAGAAATGGACTCGTCATATGAAACTGTTACCACAATATTAACGTCACCTTTCATGAAGTGATTATTGATAAATAACGATATACAAAGTTGTCAAAAAAAATTATAACATTCTTATTATTTATTCAGCTGAAACCTCTCATTTTTTACGGAAGAGAAGTGATACATCTCACCCGAAAAAGCAAATCATATTAATTTCTGTCGTTAAATATCTCTTCCATTGAAAAATGGTTCTTAATATCCTATAACATTTCAAAACTTTTGCTGGATAACGTGTATCTTAAACGTAGAACTTGACGATTATGAAGAAGGAGCTTTCAATCTCATGTTAAAAGGAGCTTCAATCGTTACAATTCATTTAAGAAATCTTAATTATTATTGTTTTTTCCATAAAGATTACAAAATGCTATCTCTGTTCCCACATTGCAATAAAATTAAAGTACTCGAATAACACGGTGAAAAAGAATTCGGAAACAGTCGAATAAATCAAGTTGGTAATTAGGGATGGGCGATACATATCATCGCCTTAAATATATTGACAACAGTATCGTTAAAGTCTTCTGCATTCGGCAAGTGGGGGAAAAAAAAATATTTCCAAGTGAATCTGTGGTCCTCAAAATTTAAGGCAGACAAACTGATACAAAACTGCCAGTAGTTTATAAATCAGACTAAAAAAGCGAGATTTCCAGGCAGAACTGTACCAAGACTGTACCATAATACTCGAAATATGCATCGTGCAGTTGCACCACGCGTTAAGTCGTAAACAGATAGCAGCCAGAACACTAATTTATCATCCAGGTTTCAGAGTTTAAGCTTCACAAATTCGGCTGAAAAATGTACTTTTATTTAGCAGCAAGTAATTAATGTTATTGTTTCAAAACGGCGCCATGTTACATAATGCAGTATGTAACCTTACATGAAAATACCATTTTGTACATACGCGTCAAAGAGAAAGATAATTATTTTAATTACGCAACGAAATATCTTCATTACTAATTACGCTCTAAGACAAAGCAGTATAATATAAAATAACATGACCTCTTCTGACCACTTTACTCGGAGGAAAGGAGGGGCTCCATTGTGAGACACTGGCGACCAAGCTCCCCTGAACTATGAAGAGATGAAATGAAAATGTTTAGTGTCATAACGCTTAGAAATTCTTTGTCTTAGTCTTTGAATGGACCCTGAAGGTAGAGATCCAGAAGGCCGTAATCTTGAATCTACAAAGGCGTCTTTCAAGCTCAGTCATATCCCTGATAATGCTGTTAATTTTGCTTGACAAAGAATATTTTTGCTCATCTAAACGTGGATGTAATTACACTGAATTTGTTCTGTAGATAACGCAACTTCCAGTGTTTTATAATAAAATTTAGAATTTATTTACGGTACTATGATTGAATCACGTGCTGCTAACGTTGCTCCATTATAGTGATTAAATACACCGAATACAAAGCAAATGAACTCTTTTAATTTATTTTAAATTGTAACTACATCAACATCCGTGAAAAGCATTTGACCGTACTGTTTCTATTGTGTAGTAAAGTGTGTATACATGCCTAGGCCTATATCGTTCAGTGCTGTAAGTGGATTATATTCTATAGAATGTCAATTCAATTTGTATAAACCAAACTAAAACCCAACAAGCAATACAAGTGCATATACGTTTCCATTACACAAAAGTACTGCAGATGATAAATATCCAGATCTGCGAAATACCCATCACTAATGCGAGTTAATTATTCTGTTCTTTTAAAACGGTGAGAAATACAGAGGCATCGATGTGAAATGATTCACGATTGACGAAATGTGAAGTTAAAGACTCGGATCCGAGGAGAAAAACTGATCTTCTTTTGAGAGATTTCTCCTTTTAAAAACGACAAAATTTATCAAGAATAACTTTTTAGTTTCTGAACAAATAGAAGATTCAACATAGAACCAGGCATCACCAAAATAGTCTGGGAGTGATTTTAACTAAAGATTTTACTGCTGACACTAATCCTTTCAGAAATGCATAAATAGAAATGCGATTGCCAGAAAGACGGAAATATCGAGGACAATTCCCACAGTCGGTTCAGAAATATAACACCACGTCTTAGAGAAATATAGGAAAGTTGTAACTTCTTCGGGCTAAGACTTTGCATACAAATTTAAAAGTCCCAAGAATTCAAAGATTTGTAGCAGAGGCAGGAAGCTGGTCGCATCTGTATGACAAATAACACTACTTATTACAGGTTTTGTCCGCGTTATTATTTGGAGCCAGTTGATAATTGAGCAGTTCACCAATCATGTTTTATAAGACTCTTTATTCTGTTACTTTATCTACCCAGCCCGTATACTGCAAAGTGTGGTGTCCACAATAAGAACAAATATAAGAAATTAGAAAGTTTTATTATTTACTCAATTGCTCTAAATCTTGAAAATAAATAAATAAATTTTAAGAAGCCCTGTCACAAACAGATTTCAGGCTTCGTGATGCCCTTAAAATTACATAGAAGTCAAAATTTGAAAACTACAAACTTGCCAAAAATTCTGCTACAGCTAGCAGGTGGTTTAGAGCAGCGAGGTCACCTGGCATTACCTTTAATTAGTACAAAATTTTGATGTAATTCTAGCTCGTATGTGTTTTCTCTATTCAAGATATTTTATAACACAATATTAAAAAAGACAATGTTAAAAATTCACGTACGCTTCTGCGTCTAAGCAGCTTTTCATGTAAGAGCTATGAGGAAATCCAAAGAAAGCTCCACAAGTTATTAACATAACTTTCACTCAAGGACTGCTGTGTCCTGAAAATATCCCTGATATTACGGTGCTGGAATGCAGACTATAGAGCCCAAGCAAAGTCTGTGTGGTGACAAAGAATGCCTGCTGTTCTGGAGAATATAGACCTAATGAAATCACACAAAATATTTTGTCATCATCTATAGAACAAAGTCGACTTCACGGAAAATTTACATCTCATGTGATATGTCTTATTATAATCAGGAAATTCCTATATTAGTAGCTTTCGATTAGGCAGTGTAACATATATTTTAACACATAGCTCCCAGGTCTCAAGGGTTATGAAAGGAATATATTATACTTTAATAACACATGGTTTCTGGAGTCATTCTTCTAGTACTCCAGACTAAACACAAATATCGGATTTTTTTCCATCCTCAGGTGAAATAATTTGGACGCGTCTAGGGAATTACATCGGATAGGAAGAGTTATAGTCAACTGGGTCTAAAGGTCTAGCAACTGAGATACCAGACGTTATATAATTCACTTTATCGCCCAATTAAAATAAACAGTTAATCAGTTCTAAGAGATTCTTTACATAGCCGCTTGATTGATGAAAGTATCCCTGAATTTTATGGAAAAAAGGACTCATTACTGCACAAGAAGTGAGGATTCATAGTCTTACGGTCTTCTGGCATGTGACACTATTGTGCGCTCTGGGAGAAGCATATCGATATTTCATACTAAACTGTGTCCGTCACGTGATCAGAGAAGATTACACGGCGACATATCCCAGAAGACGTACATTTTAATTGCCGTGCTCAGAACTAAAATCTTATTCTGAGCCCTCCACCACGCTCACATTATTTGTTTAATTTCTGCCTTAATACTATCGTGTTTTTCGCGTCCATATTTCGTAACCTGTCATATATCTTCCGATTTTCCATGTAGTTTTGTATATATCTCTTATATCCAGATATGCCCTATATATTTTGCCCATCTAATCTTTCTCGTCTATCATAACTATCAAAATCATGCACTTTAATTATAGTCCTCCATTATTCACATGACTTTCGAACTTCTTCCGTGTTTATTACTTCTTAAATTGTGTTGTCGAACTTCAACAATATTCAAGCTTACGCCGCTTCCTCTGAGGCTTATAGATCAAACACAATTAGGCAACACACACGTAGGACTCCTCTGAAAGAGTTTTCAGCTAGTCGCGGGAGCCGCGACATACACAACACACAACAAACACAAGAGACGAACATCCATGCCCTCTGTGGGATTCGAACCCTCAATCCCAGTAGTCGAGCGGCTGCAGATCTACGCTTTAGACCGCACGGCCACCGGGATCAGCGTTTTTACACTACAGATAGGAAATAACAATAAATGTTTCTGACACTTTACAAAATTAAAATTCAAAACACATCCATTGATAAAATGAATCTATCAATTGTATTTGTACTCCAGTTTTAATGGGTTTTTTATACATACACATGCACAGGACAGACCTTTTCAGTTCCACCCAACATTTATAGTCCTGTACATTTTGCCATTACCGTGATTAAATCCATTAATCGAGCTCGATGGTAGCGTGCAGTAGCGTATTCTATCGGGATCGAATCACATGGCATAGAACTGGATATCAACCTCCGTTTCTAAACGCTTCTCAACATAATGCAGAGTTCATACCCCCTACGACTAACCGTGTCTACCGATGTGATTCAGAATTGGCGGATATGAATGCCTAGGCATATATGCACACTGCTCTTCTTGGTACTATACCCGACACAACATCTGATCACAGAATATCTTCACGTTCTTTTTGGGTAAGCGATAAAGTCTTTCGATTTAAGTGTCACTCACAACTTGCATATAACAAAGTGTAAAGCAAGGGAACTTTAAGGACGTCGTGCTTTGGTGTTCTGGGTTATGACTTTGGGCAGTCTAGTAGAACATACTTCTCCAGTCTTCAGGTTAAAAGAACTTTCTAAATATTCCTTAATATCCTTAGGACAATGCAATTCCAATTTTCGTCCTCTAAATATTCGAATTCCACCTCATTCATAAAGTCCATGCCTGCTATTGTCACAAATTTCCTATACTTACATTCTTATTATTGTGTTTCTTCTTGTCACAGGCCTTTTGTTCCTGGTACTCCTCCTCTTGAAACAACAGTGGTCTCTCTCTCTCCGTTCAGATTTTAATTTACAGACTAGAGTACTTCCCGTATTGTATGTGACATTCGGAGCAGTCCTGTAGTTGTCTTTTGTAGAGAATGTGGTGAAGGTTTTCCTGTTACGGCTTCCAAACTTTTATTTAGAACTTTTGTTACTATTCCGGTGGCTCAAATTATTATGGTTATAATCATATATTTCACATTCCACATTCGATGTATCTCTATAAATAAACTTGTGTTTCTTTCCTGCTTCCTTTTACGTTACATTCCTTCCTTCTGGTATTGCCACATCTGTCAGACGGCATATTTTCCCGTTTTTCTTTTCAATTATTTTACCTGGCCTATTTACCATTAAACCTCTACTTGTGTATACTCCTTGATACCATAACACGGGCTATACCTTCATGTTCACATACTGGCTTGGGTGTGTGTGTGTGTGTGTGTGTGTGTGTGTGTGTACTTTTTCTACCGTTTCGATGCTCAGGGCTTTGCATAACTTTTTATTTGGCGCAACAGCCTAAATCAGGTCTAGGCCGCCTAATTTTTGAGGTTTGTAGTTCGCACACAGACACACAACCGTTAGAATTCCTGTTAACGGGTGACCAGCACGTAGCAGAGGCCGCTACCTTCACAACTCACAGCAACCTTAAGAGACGATTATCTGTGCCTTCAGAGGGATTCGAACCTGCGATCCCAGGAATCAAACGGCTTCAGGCCCACGCCTTAGACCGTACAGCCACCTGAATCGACACTTTGTGTATTGAATACTGTACATATCCGCAGACTCTGTCGTACATCATTAAGAATTCTTTCATCGCCAAAAGTGATCAATAATTTCTTCATGTCGTTTGCATAATCGACATTTACTATCAATTCTTTTTTAAAAATTTTTTAAATAGTTTTACTAATTTTTCCTTGAGCTGCCACTATTGTATTACTATTAAATATTATTATTATTATTATTATTATTATTATTGTAGACATACATACATTATCATCTCCGTCCGTCCTTTCTGACGCCAAACCTCTTAGCATCTTAAGCAAAAATAACTTTTCTGAAGTGTGAGGGCACTCTGAGCTGTCCCTTCTGCGCCGAACACTGCCCGCTAGTTTTAGAATTACTCCGAAAATTTGATTTGTAATCACTTATAGACCTCTTCATTATGAAAGCAATTAACCTTTGACAAATATTCAGTTAAGCTTTTCGAACTTGCGGTAATGAGAAGGGGGAATGCACTCATCCTGTCCGCCAATTAAAAATACTCGAACCATTCTGAATGCTTCGTGATTAATGCCATTAGCGAACTGGACTACAGACTAATCATAATTCTGATTACAAATTATGACGTTTGTCCTGAAATTCCTAACAAAGAGAATAAAATCATAATGCATGAATCCGGATCTGTCACAACAGGGCGTTTAACAAATTCATCTTCTTCTGAAGATAAAACTCTTTTGTGATAATGAACCGTGTTGACTCGTAAATGGTCACCGACGTTTTGGAAGAGCGTGGCGCCTCAACCTTAAGTGTTAGGCAGTCAAATTAGAGCTTTTATGGACTGTTGGCCCATTAAGATTGAGCGGTACACTCTTACGACTCTGTGGCAGATATTTAGCTGTCAATAAACTTAACATTCCAGAACACGTGAATCTTCACCACCACGGCAGTATGAGCATAAATCTTACATACCTCTCCTTGTGACTGTTTCCCTACCTCAAAAATGTCGCCCACTGGTCATTCAGGAAATTTTAATGCTCTCGGTCTTGCATGCATTCATGCAATAAACATAAGGAGGTATATGTAATTATTAAAGATGGTATTATAGGCCTATGATTTACTCGTAACGTCAACCCTGATAAATTTCTACACATTTAAAAAAAATCGCATTTAAGAATGTCTTGCTGTAGATCTGTCTTTAAGTGACAAATCAGCGTTGTTCTCCCTTCAATCGATACATTCATTCATCTGATTTTTAAATTGTTTTACATTGTTTAACAAGTTTTATATTATTTATGTTAAGGGGATGAGGTATGTGTTTTTTCATATATTTTAAATAATTCATATGTCTGACGATGGCCTGAAAGTAGACTGAAACTAATCACTTTGACTTCGTTGACTATATTGTGCACGATGGTTTATTGAAAAAATATATATCTAAATCTTCAGTTCTACGTCCCTGACACGACAGCGTGACATGTCGTCATTCATTTAATGGAAATCTGAAGGAAATGATGGAAAGAAACACCAAAACTGTTAGGCTATGCATATATTTTTAGCTTGAGATAGACCGGTATTAAAGCGGACCGTTTCCAAGATTCTGAAGAGAGTCAAAAAGAGACCTCTACGATATGACATTGCTCCAATCAACGCTTCCAATAACTAGTCGCCTATTTTCGTTGCAACATTATATTCTATCAATGAGAGCACATTTCAGCTGAAATGAGTCGGTGTTAGAAATGTGTTTGTTCTTTGTGGGAAGGGGTTGGGAGTGTGTAGTGGGCAATTACTGCCAAACATTACATCACTGGCTGTATACACGTTTTGGTTGTGTGCTTTTTAAATTTGTTCACTTTTAAAAGTGTGGCCCTTCAAACCTAAATAAACTTTTGTATTCGGTGTAAAAGTCTGTAATTATTTGTGAGAGAAAAACAGTACCATGTCTCATTAAAGAAACCAAATATTTTATTGATCCTGACAGCCTTTGGAGATAAATATGCTATTCAGAAGTCGTGGATACACACCAGGAGCTCTGAAGAGACAACAATTAATTGGCCTAATTTTTATACAGAGCAATGGAACTAATCCTTTCAGACAGCAGTGGGTGGAAACGTAAAAATGAAGAGGAAGAAGAATTACGAAGTGAATTTACTGAAAATGGGCTTATGGTATTATCTTTATTTTACTAGACGAACAGCGAAATAGCAGATTCACTTGTTCAAGATTTATTTTCAGTATTCCAAAGCATGAAACTCGTCTGAAGTACGTTTAAAAATCCAGTTTCTTCCTCAACGTACCATAGTTCAGCAAGTCTGTCAAAGTCTTGTATATCGCGAGGCTCTAACACGGTATTAAAAGCGCACTTTTTTAAATTGCGAATATGGGAAATATATTGAAAATGAAATATCTCTTCTTAATAAGAAGTGACTTAAGAAGGCTGTATCCGTAAACATGACAAAAGAACGTAAAAGCCTGGCGAAAAAAGCCGAATGTCGTTTTAATTAAAGCTTATTTTCTCATTTGGGGAAACAAAATTTCGTAACTTAAAGGGAATCTAGGGACTATCAATTTCTGAACTGCATGAAGTTTTTCCAACCCTGAACAATTAATGCATTTCTTTACAAAACGTGTAACACCAACAGACTTCTTTGTTCACATTTCTTTTTAAAACCTACAAGTTGCTCAACTAGTGAAGGAATTTTCCATATCGTTTTAGAAACATGAAATGATATCATTTACATAAGAGCCCGCTATTTATCGCTAATTTAATCAAAAAGTCACTTCACACATACCTATGCTGTTTACTCCAGATATATTTCATATTACCCCATCTAAGTCTGAGCATTCCAATTGGTTTATTGCCATCAGCTTTTCCAAGAAAATTCCATATGCATTTCTTTTATCAACCACCCTAACCACATGACCACCCACCATATTTCTTGAGGTGATTTTCAAGGGTTTTTAAGGGATATACTTTCGGCTTCAAACCGGTTGTGCGACAACCATACTAATAGCTAATGTAACAATATAAACGACGAGTACTGTATCACAATCTAACTGCATCTACCTTTTGGGATAATTCCATATAAGCTTTATGCTGGACGAACTTTCAACTTGTTGTTGTAGGTGAAGAGAAATGTAGCAACCGCTTCCTTCGGCGTGTGTCTCATACACCAAATTCTAATCAGATCTATACATGAACTTGTTGTAAATTAGGCGTGTCAGGAATTAAAACTGTTTATCCGCCTGCTTCATAAGGTGGGTGGTTCGAGTCTAGAATCGTATATGGAAAATACTTATTGATAATACTCATTGGTTTTCTTAATTCTTCTACATAAATATAGGGCCGTACACTTCAAAAATTAAGATACAGCCGTTTCCTTCTACATTCTTTGTCGTTAATTATTCACTTTCACTCCAGCACTGAACCCTGAGTCTGAGCTATTGAGAGTGTCATCAAATAAATACAACCAGGACTGGATAAACACAGCTTACAGTCACAAGCTACGTTTTGTATTTATTTACGGACTTATATTTATGTTTATGTATATATAATTAGGTTTTATTTAAAGTCTGTCATTGTCTCAGGCTAATAAGGCTGAATGTCAAAAGAAGCACAAAATTAAATGGAAAGAGTGCCAAAGGAAGTGGTCGTTGCCTAATTAAGAGGTATTATCCCGGGAATTCGCTACAAATACTGAGGACAGCCACAGTAAACCTTAGCCAGAATGGTTGGTGTCTTGGCCGAGATTCGAAACAGGCACATTTCTAGTACAGGATAGAAGTCTTATCACTGTACCTAGCTTTCCCAGTAATAACATTTTTCTTCAACACACTACTGCTCTATGGTGAAAAGGGAGTACGGAGTGTCAACGCTACTAATAATGAGAAAGGTGTGACTACCAGTCACATTTATACAAACTACGCCTTTCGGTCTGCATGGTTTGGGTTATTAACGACTGGCAAAACGCTCACAATGGAGGTGCTTTCCATGGCTAGGTAATTCGCCACACGTGTGGCGGATGGTTCAAGCTTGCGCTACCTATATAGAGTTTACTTTAATTAAAAGTAATTAAATGAAGTATAGGCTTGCTGTTACGAATCCCATTATTATTTCCTCCCTCCCCATCCGTTTGAACTCATTTGATACCTTAAGCGCGCGGTATTAGGGCCCTCCCACCAAATTTTGTTAGTTGCTACTGTTAACAGGCTTGGTAGGTAATCCTTTCCATGCAACAAAGGATATGTATGGCTTTTAACCCTTCTGCTTGACTTTACCTCTGGTACGTGGCATTACCAATGCAAAATCCTGTCCTGCCATCACTTTCCACCACAAAACACGCCTGAAGAACTACAGGAATAATGAAGTTTATTTTTGTTGGCCTCTATATATCCATGTATTCAAAGTTTTTACCTGCAGTACCGGGAACTATTGAGTTTCTACGTGTTTTCCCCAACACAGTGAAGCCCGACTCTACTAAAGACCAATAATTCTCTAATACAATTCACTGAGATATAATAACCCGCAGATTACAACACAATAATTTTCACTGAATGATTCCATTTCTTTCCCACCTCAGACAGTCGAAAACGAGGCGTTTTTATGTTGTTGATAAGAAGGAAGTGAAGAAAAATCAAGGTTGAATATTTGTGAGATTTGGGTTTCTTAAGGCAAAGACTTTTCCTTTCGAAATGCTGGTGCCTATGTGTCAAGCTACACGGCGACACGTCAGAGATAACAACAGTATTCATATATAGTTTAACAAAGTCTAAAATATGTTTCTATCGCAACGTTGTGTGGATTTGAACCAGAAGATGAACGCAAACAGGCAGTTCGATAACAAATCAATTGGTTGTATGGCCCTGTCCTAGCAACAATTAATAATGACAGATGTAATACGACATACGATTTAACGGAATTAATTGGGAATAACCATGACAATGTTTACATAATTCCTCAGACTATCGCAATTTTAAAGCTATTATACCACCGCTCTGATAATAACAGGAAGTAGGGCCATTCATATTAATGGTAAATTAATGACAACGTTCAATAATGGGTGTTGGCGTGTGTAATGAAAGCGCGGAATATGAAGCCACAACACCATTTCTCGCGCTGTGTAGTGTGATGAAGCCAGCTCACCCTTCGACAGCAATATGAAATTTAAATTATAAATAGGCAATGTTCCATAATAAAATTACACAAAGCGATGTTAATTGCACCACCATTCGAATTAGTGACTTACATCGTGTGGCTCGGAAACATGTTCCTGTTTGTTGATGATGGGACGGCTTTGAAGAACTCATTCCAGTGTAGATCAAACATTTTCTCGTAAAGGCTTTCGCCCCGTGGCGCAACAGCCATTAGTGGGCCAGGTCCTCCTCGTTATCGAGACTTCACAATCGCACTCAGTAAAACACTTCACAATCGGTAAGACTCTGGACAAATTATCAGACCGGCGCAGAGACCTCTTCCTGACAACGCACAACACAAAGGGACAGACGTTCATGAGCCCTGGCGGGATTCGAACCCACAATAACAGCAAGTGAGCGGCCGCATACCAACGCCTTAGACTACGCGGTCACTGGAATATGATATGATATAATATGATATATGGTATGTGATATGTTACATGATATATGATATGTTATGATATATGATATATTTAACTGCAATTGGTTTGCCACCCGGTGGCAGTAGTACAGTACACATTTACACACAAACAATACATAGAACAACACAATCGACACAAACAATACATAAAACAACACAATTCAGTAATTTGGAAGAGTGCGGACCGCGCCCCGGCCTTGCGATGTGTACCCTGGCATTTGTCTTACAACTGAGAAAAAATCACAGAAAAACGTCAAAATGCCAGTTGGCACGAGGAAAACAGAATATACAGAACAGAGCATACAAACAATAAGAATACATAAATATAAAAATAAGAATACATAACTTACAGAATTTAACAATAGTGTACAAAACATTAACCAAATACACAACGATAAAAAAGAACCAAAAGAATATCATTACACTGTAACACTTAGCTACACTTCACCACACTTCACCCAACTACACTTCACTACACTTATCGACACTTCGCTTTTTCTCATTTACACTTCACCAACCTCTCATTGGGCTTAACCCATTTACATTTCCTACCGCTGTCTTTCACCTCACATCACTAAACTAGACACTGTACAGTTCTCCCATCTCCAAACTTATTTCCAATATAATGAACTCCTTCACTGCCCTAAAGAACCTCTCACCATTTCACTTCACTTCACTTCACTTCACTTCACTTCACTTTTTTTCGCTTATCCTATCAACCCTTCACTTCACTCTACTTTGCTATTCATGCTAATCATATATAAAACTCACTTCACTTCACTTTACTTTACTTTACTTCACTTCACCTTTTATCAACTTTACTTCCCCTCACTGGTTTCCACTTTCCTCACCCTCGCTTTAAAAATATGCTTTTTACCGTGGGAAGTACCTATCGCCCCTTCAGGCAGCTGCTTCCAGTCAATAACGGACCTATTCACAAAGGAGTATTCCCCGATGTCTGCTCTTTGTTTTCTGGCTCTGATTTTCCAATAATGATCGACACTACTTAAGTAGCTTGGCGCCCGTAACCTATCCCCTATCGCTTTCCACGGCATATCACCGGTATACGTTTTGTAGTGCGCACACATGCGTGCTATCTTCCTACGCTGCGTCAAAGATTCCCAGTCTGAGCCTCCCGAATGATGCGCAAATTTAGTAGCTTCATTTTGTACACGGTCTAAAGCACTTATCTGACATTCCCTGTATGGATCCCAGTACGCCGCCCCATATTCGAGACTGGGACGTACTAGTGACATATGGGTTAAAATTTTCGTATTTTTATTTCCCTTCTTTACAGTACGCGTTACGAAATGTAGTGCCCACCAGACGTATTGAACCGTGTAATTTACCTGATCAGCCCAGCTTAAATCACTTTGTATGAAGATTCCCAAATATTTGCAAGAGCTAGCTTCAGGAATCTTTTCGTCCCCAAGAAAATAATTTAGCGGATTCTTCACACGGGTTCTCGTGAAGTTCAGTGCCTTACTTCAATTCGGATTTATTTTCATTTCATTTCCTTTCGCCCAATCCCCAATCTATCCAGATCTGTCTGTAATTTTTCTACGCCCTTGATATTTAATATTTTTCTAAAAATTATACAATCATCTGCAAAGAGTCTAATTTTTTATTCGATGTTTCTCAAAATATCGTTTACGTAAGCTAGGAACCAAAGTGGACCCAGAACGCTCCCTTGAGGTATGCCTGACGTCACTCTAACTTCCTCTGAATAATGCCTCCCTACTCTAACAACCTGAGAACGACCTATCAGAAATTCCCTAATCCATAAGGCCACCCTTGACCATAAAGGCCTTCGTTCTCGTATAAAGACAGCCTGCAGCAGAAGACCTGCAACAGTTGGAGTGTAAGACGGAACAG
>Ga0209628_10001442_pt1 | contig 15394 bp, 20 predicted proteins | sample TergutCu122P4_FD_187285 | JGI IMG/M metagenome (GOLD analysis project Ga0209628, IMG submission 187285) | Cubitermes ugandensis P4 segment gut microbial communities from Kakamega Forest, Kenya - Cu122 P4 (SPAdes) (version 2) | ecosystem: Host-associated > Arthropoda: Insects > Digestive system...
GTCGAACCCAGCGGATAGATTGACCCGCCCGCTTGTTCCCAAGGCCATTTCCAGAATGACCAGGACACGTACCACTTGGCAGGCTTCCACAGCATTTCCGTCTGGGCTTGGGAACGCCCCACGTAAAAGGCAATGGGTACGCATGTCGCTACGATCAGCGCCCGCTGCGCGCCCATAAGCGGCAGGCAAAGCGCGAAAAACAGCGCCTGTAGTGCCAAGGCGATGACGCAATGCGCGAGGTGGTTTCGCACCGATCCGGCCTGCGTGTCTTCAAAGAAGGTGTAAAGGCGTTTGAGCAGTTCCATCATTGGCTCCAGTTCAGGCGTTGAGGCGAGAGATGCGCCAGCGGGCCGTGACGTTGTCGGCGGCGCTGGCCAGTTGCACGGTGAAGCCGTTGTTGGCGCGGCTGGTGACCTTCAGGCACTTGGCTTCGGCAGGTGCGCCTTGGGCCGAGAGCACATCGAAACTGATGTGATAGGCCGCGTCGGGCAAGCCGCTGATCTGTGGCGAGACGCTGGCCGGGCTGTTCACCATGATCGGGAACTCGGCTTCGATGCGACGCACGCTGGTCAGCGTCACGTTCGTCAGTTGCGGGTCTGTGGCATCCGTGCTTCCAGCCGGAACAGTGACGTTGTAGATCACGATGGCCTCATCGGGCACGGCTTGACCAATGGCGGTCACGGCCAAGCGCCAGGCGTTGCTGGCGTTTTGGTAAAGATAGGCGTAGACCGTCGCGGCACCAGTGCCGGTATTGCCGGGCACGCTGGCGACGTTGCTGCCAGCGGCCACGCCGAACACCTGCCCCTTGGCAAAGCAAGCGCCGGGGTCGATATTCAGGTTGCGTGCGGCGGTGGTGGACTTGGTGATCGTGCAGCCAGTGACAACGCCCCGGTTCTTGATGGTCAGCACGCCTTCCTGCTGTGCGAACTGGTGCAGGCCGAGCACGCCTTTGGCCGCGACGCCCGTCTGGTCGATAGCAAACTTCACTGCCGCCATGACCGCGTCCTGTGTGTCCGGGCCGAGGGCGATGGTGGCGTCTTCCACCGCGTTCAGGCGGGTGGTCAGGTCGACGTAATCACCCTTGGCAGCATCCACCAGATCAGCGCGTTTCTTGAGATACGTCGTGCGGTTGGCCAGTTGTTTGGCCTGTGTGTTGGCGATACCGTTGGCACCGCCAAGCACCGGGTCGGTGGTTTCGATCTGATAGACACCCGCCTCCCAGGTCGCGCTTTCGGCTACGTTTGCCATGTTGGCTTCTCCTTAAAAAATGATCGTCCAGGAACCTGTCAGCGACAGGTCGGACTCTTTCTGAATCGGTGCGCGTTGCTTGCGCGAAAAAAGTGTCCCGTCCTGACAGAACAGGCCGAACTCGGTGATCGCCACGCCGTTTAACTCGGCGGTCGATAAGCTCCAGTTGAATTGCACCTGTCCCGTAGCTGGATAGCCCACGCTGCCGATAGCCTTGAGCGAACTGGTCGGATACAGCGGCGAATACGTCAGCGCCGTGTTGCCTGGCGCGGCAGCGGTGGTGCCGATGCCGAAGCCGATCTGCGTGATCTGGCGGTTTGTGCCACTGCCGCCGATCAACCGCGCCAGCTGGTTTTTCGCGCCATTGACGATCAGGTTCTTCTCGTCGATCACCTCCACCAGCGCGCCACTGCGGCGCAATTCAATGTGGAAGTGACCACACATCGGTATTTCGTCTTGCAGCTTCATCAAACCTCCAACTGAGTGATGGCATCGCCGCTATAGGCGGTATTGCCGAAGTAGGTGAAAGACCCTGAGAACTTCTGCGCACCGTCATGGCGGTTGGCGCTGAATGCCATGCGCCCGTCGTAACGCCGGTGGCGGCGCACTTCGATGGGCATGGGAAGGTCTGCGGCCACTGGCGCAGACGCACCAAAGTCGAAATAGCCGCCGTAGTTGCTCTGCGCGTCGTAGGCCAAGCCGCGCATTTGCTGGTCGGCCATGCCGATCTGCGCGGCCAGGCTCTCTGCCTCACGGTCACCGTCATACCGCGCGCTGGTAGCTGTCGCGGAGAAGCCGTTCTCCAATGCCGCCCCGTCATAGCGCAACACGCCATTGAACAGGTGCAACGATCCTTCGTTGAATTTGAGCGAGCCGTCGTAGAAGTAATGGCCCCATTGGTGAAGGTCTTCATGCGCCATCGTGCCCGCAACGCTTTCGGTATCGCTCACGTTCACCTGATCGCTCGCGCTGGCGCGGTGCTGCACGTCCACCAAGTGGCTGCGGGCGGGTTTCCACGCTGTGACCGTTTCCACAATCAGCGCGGTCTGCTCGGCGGTAATGGGTTGATCGTCGCCCGCATCGGCCACGACGCGGAACTGCGCCCAGCCATAGGCGGCATACGTTTCGGCGCCGCTGAATGTCACCGCGCCGTCGTAGCGGTTGGACGCAAGGCGTTCATTGATCTCCAGGTCATTGAAGCCCACCGCCTTCAACGCCTCACGAATCGCCCACGGCGTGCCCTTGTGCCGGTGCAGTTCCACGGCGCTGGCCAGAAGCGCGCGGCGTTGTGCTTCGGTGGTTGTCAGCCGCCAGCCTTCCGCGCCCATGACGTGAAACTGCTCGCCCAGATGTGGCAGCGCCGACGCGGCCACATGCTCAAAGTCGTAGATCACCGTGGGCAGCAGGTCGATCTCCGACACACGCGCTTGCACGGCCTCCAGCGCCCGCATGGAAAGGTCGGTGGCCAGCGGCGGCGGCAACAACGAAGGCTTGATGAAGTCGTCAGCCATTGGCGACCCCCGTGACCGTGACCTTGATGCTGGTGCAGCGCGGCCACTGCCACTTCTCGATGTTCAGGTCGGCAGCGGGCGCGACCGGGTTGACGGAATAGACGCCATAGACGAACAGCGCGTCAATGAGCTGCGAACGCACGATGCTCTGGCCGAATTGCAGCCGGGCGTCCCGGAAGGCTTGCGCCGCGCTTGTGGCCTGATCCAAAGCCAGCGTCGCGTCCGCTGTGGCATTGAGCACGATCCGCGCATCAATCGCGTAGTCCACCGGCACCGGATCGGCAACCAACACCTGATCGCACAGCGGGCGCACCTTGTCCGCGCTTGCCGCTGTCAGCACCGCAGCCTTGATGGCTGCGCCGGGCAGGCCCGCCGCTGTCAATGGGTAAAGAGTCACGACGCCGGGCGTGTGCGAGATCACCGCCACGTCGATGATGTCCGGGTGTGCGCTCATGGCGTGAAAGCGATACGCCTCCACGGAACCGGCCACACTGAAAGTCTCTGGCGCCAGCACGATGCGCTCACGAAAGCGGTCGTCACTTTCGCCTTGCGCGCCGCCTTCGGATGTGGTGATGTTCTGAACACTACTGACCAGCAGGCCAGGCACGACGCTGTCAAGCGTCTTGATCTGGCCGGGCGCAAAGCCGTTGCCGACTTCGCCCGCCTGCGTGCAAACGGCCAACACGTCCACCTGTTTGCTGCCAGCGGCCACGGTCACAGCGTCGCGGGTGGCAAAGGCCACGCTGCCTTGAAAAGCCTGTGTCCCCGCAGGCAGTACGGTAGCGACCGAGGGCACGGGATTGAAGGTCAAGCGCAGCGTCACGCTGGCGGCAACAGCGGGCAGGCGCGAGACGCCTACGTTCTCGCCCAGATAGTCGAGGATCACACCACGCGAGTAACGCACCAGGTTGAGCTTCGCGCCATCCTGAAAGGCTTCCCGCGTCAAGCTCTCGCGGTAGGCCATCACGTCAATCAGGATGCGCTCGACCTGCGCGGGATAGAGCGTCTTGCCAGTGAGCGCCTCGTAGGTGGCGATCATCTCCCGCGTGACTTTGGCGGGGTCGCGTTCGATGAAATCCGGCTCCGGCATCTGCCTGTCGAGTAGCGTGCTCACAATAGCTTCCTCAACGGCACCGGCGTCCTGAAAATTTCCGCCCCCACGCCATCGGCGAACACCCACTCGACGTTGACTTGCAGTCCCGCCACATCATTGGGCGTCACCATCACGCGCATCACTTTGAGGCGCGGCTCCCACTGCCGTAGCGCGTCCACCACCTCGCGCACGATGTGCGGACGGGCGGCGTCAATGGGGTGGTCGATGTACTGGTAGAGGTCGCTGCCAAAAGTCGGGCGGTGCGGGTCGGCTCCCTTGGGCGTGGTGAGAATGATGTAAATGCACTGGTTGATGTCGGCCACGCCCGTCACGATCTGGCCAAGCCGGTCACTGGCCAGCCCGGACGGGTGACCGTTCACCAGTTCCGACAGCGCGGGCTGGTGGAAGACCGGACGAGAGTTGACGGGAACGGTGGCGACCATGCGTGTATGGTCGCGTCCAGACCCTCATGCCGCGAGTAAAGGGCTTTAGTTTTGTTGCCTCAATGCAGGCGGAATGTCAGCGAGTCAGTGTGAGTGGTGATTCGAGTTGCCGCCGCCGTCCATGATGGAACCCGAGGCGGTAATGTCGCCTTGCACCTGCACATTGCCTTGAATGCTGGCCGCCGCAGTACCACCGCTGCCGCCCTTGCCAATCATGCCGCCGTTGTAGGTGAGCAGCTTATGCACAGTGCAATTTCCGGTGATGACGGTTTCCGGTGTATCGAGAGTCACGCTCACCGGAGTCTTCACCGTCACCGCGCCATCAGCGGTCAGGTTTGCAACGCCCTTGCACACGATGTTCATGGCCCCGCTGGCGCGGTCGTATTCAAAGCTGCCGCCGTCCTTGAACTGAATACGGTACTTATCCCGGCTGCTCACGGGCGGCGCATCGGCGTCGGAGTAGATCGCACCCAGAATGCAGCCTGCCTCCATGAACTCGTCGAGCAGGCATGACACCTGCTCGCCAATATCCAGTGTCCATACTGCCTTGTCGTCTTGCGTCTTGGGATGAATCAGCGGTAGCCAGTCGGTTACCAGATCATCCAGATCAGCGAATGAAACCTTCGCAAATCCAGGCTTCGATTCGGCCACGACGCCAACCTTGTAGCTAACGCCACCAGTGGGGCGTTGGTGCGTGTAATTCATGGGGTGCCCTCGCTGGCGCTGGGCCGCCCCGAGCCAGCCAGCGCCCCCTCGGGGGGCAGCGCAGCGTCGTCAGGCGCAAGCGTGGGGGCGCCCTGTTGCGGATCGCGCACGCGCTTGAGTTCCACCTCGGTGCCATAGCCAGAACTGCGTGACACGCGGTGCATCGCCCGCGTGATCGTGTATTTGCCATCCATGTTGCCAAACCCGGACAGGGACACATTCACGCCCGCCATCAGGCGCACGTCACCGGGCAGCGTCAGCGTGCCGCCCGTCTGATCCTCGTTCACGCGATCCAGCGCCGCGTCAGCCATCGCCTGCGCCTGGCCGTCATCCTCGGCGCGCGCATTGAGCTTCAATTCATCGGCGCTGGTGGCATTGCCCTTTGCGCTGGGGTCGGTTTTCTTGCCACGATGCACACGTTTTTTCTTGTGGTCGTGGTAGGCCACAGTAGCGACAGTGACCACGCTGTGTACCTTGTCATGAAAGCGGAAACTGCTCACCTGCTGACGTCTGACGTTGAGCGTCGGATCCGCCGCTTTCAATTCACCGCGCTTGAAGAACGTCATCTTCTTGCCACGGATTGAAAAGCTGTAGCCGTACTGCTCTGCCAGACGCTTGAGGAAGGTAAGGTCAGTTTCATAGACCTGCGTGGCCCGCGCGATATTCACGGAATCAATGGTTCCGGCAAGCGTGAGCTTGTTGCGCTGGGCGATGGTCTTGGCGATGTCCGCCAGCGTCGTGTCGTTGTAGGCCCGGCCATTCCTCGTGCGCACGCTGCGCTTGATACCCGCCGCCAGCGCCTTGATGCGGATGGTGTCGGGCGGGCCTTCCAGTTCGATCTCATCGACCTCGAAGTCGCCGCAGGGCAGCATCGGCGCGCCGCGATAGCCGATTTGCACATTCACCACATCGCCAAACTGCGGATACCAAGTGGACTGCCACAGGCGGTCAGTGTCTTCCAGGCACAGCGTGATGTGGTCGCTCTCTCCTTCCATGAAGTCGGTGTACTCGACTTCGATCAGCCCTGGGGAAATCGCGTTGGTGATGTCTTTGCCTTGATAGAGTACCCACACCAACGGCTGCGGTATGCCGGAAATAGACAACAGATCACTCAACGCTTCCACGGCGGCAACTCCTGTGCTTGCAAGGTTTTCTGCACGACTTGCACGGGCAGAATGGGAATAAACACCCGCTGACCAGCTGGCAACGACGAACTGATGTCCAGCGCAGGATTGGCCGTGATGATGCGCCCATAGTCCAGCGGATTGCCGTAGTAGCGCCAGGCCAGCGTATCCCAGCGTTCGCCCGCTTGCGTGACGTGGATAAGACAGGCGATAGGGGTCACAACGCGCTCCTGAGCACCGCTTGCGCAGCCGTGCGCAAGTCAGGCATCGCGATGACAGCCGCAGACGGCAAGGACGATGGCAATAAAGCGCCTGCCTGCCCGATTGCGGACTGTACGACCCCGCCAAGCATGGACGATGCCTGCCCCTGTAGCCCCGACACCGCGCCGCTCAGCGCAGATGCCGCACCACCCAACGCTGACGACACTTGTCCGCCGATCGTTGATGCCACGTCCCCAACGGGTGGCGCAATACTGTCGCTTGTCCCCGTCATATCGCCTGTCGATTGCGCCACGGCAACCGGCTCCTGACTGGGCGTTGCATCTGGCATGGGCACGGGCGGCGGACTCTCGCGCAGGGTCAGCCGCGCTTCCAGCCACAGCACCGTGCCATCGTGCCGAGTCATGCGCGTCGTCACATCCACCGACACCGGCACGAACCAGCCTTGATGCGCGCCGCTCATCAGCACCAGCGGCAAAGGCAGGTGTGCGGCAACCGCAGCGCGCAGCTTGAACAACTCAATGGTCGGCGTGCAAAAGCCCGCGTGAAACATGAGTTGCCACGTCACTTCATTGAGGTTGTCGCCCACCCATTGCAAGCGCGGCTTGCCTTCGATCAGCGCGTGCTCGGCATAGTTCGCGCTGAACGATTCGTCCATGCTTTCAGGCCCGGTCAGCACGTCAAACGCGACCGCACCCAGTAGCGCATGAACCGCTCCACCGAGTTTGTTTTTCAGCGTGTGAACGATGGCATCCGTGGCGACGTCGCCGCCAAAGGACAGTAGTTGATCCATGCCCGGCATCGTCGGCAGCGATGGAAGAGACGACAGGAGCGGCTGCAAAGACATCAGAACGCCCTGCGTTGCTGCTCGGCCTGCACGCGGCGCAGCATCTGTTCCAGCTCGCGCACCGACATCTGCATGGCTTGGCTCACCTGACTCTCTACACCGGAAGCATCCCCGCGCCCGCTGATTGTGATGTTGGGCGCGAAGTGGATCGTCATATTGCCGCCTGCGCTCTCAGCGACAGGCGCACTCGCAGCAGCAGCCCGCACTGCTGGTGCGTCTGCTGATCCCGCTGCCATGCGGCTGTCTACACGCGGCAGCGCCTGGTTTGCAGCATGAACATCGGCGGCAAATACAGGGCTGCTGACCGCCGCCATGCCCGCTATCGTCACGCCCGCCAGCTTGCTCGCCGCGCCCTGAATGATCGGCAGCATCCGCGCCATGCCGATTTCCAATCCCTGCCCGATGTTTTCTCCAAATCCCATGAACACGCGCGAGGGCGAGTGAATATCCAGCACGCTGCTGAACCACCCCTTGATGTTCTGGCCGAAGCTGACAATGGTGTCCTTTGCCGCTGTCAGTTTGGCCTTGATTCCATCCACCAGCCCCGTAATCAGATGCTCGCCGAAGTCGGTAAAACTCCTGGGCAAGTCCACGCCAAACCACGACAACACGCCTGCAAAGGCTTTGTAAAACAGGCCCAACGGCGACCAGTTGATGATGAGTCTGGACACGCCACCAATGCCACCGGAGAAGGCCGAGTTCACCGTGTTCCAGATACCCTGTGCCGCCGTGCGGGCAACGCCCGCCATACTCATCAAGCCACGCCCCAAAGCGCCGATGGCATCCGCGCCAATCTGCATCAGACGGGCAGGCAACTCAAGGAATTTCGCCAGCAGCTTGCCCGCCCATAGCAAGGCGCCTGCGATCCCCTTGCCGAAACGCTCTCCCATGTTGCGCGCAGCACCCCCCGTATCTTCAACCTGCGTGAACAGGGTTCGCAGCCATCCCCACAACAGGCGCACACCGCTGGCCACCAGCTTGAGCGGCAACAGCACCGGCAGGAACACGATTTTCAGCATGGGCATCAGCGGTTCCAATGCCTTCATCACATTGCCAAACGCCAGTCTCAAGGAATCAAACGCCGGGGAGAGCGCCTGCATGACAGGCGCGAAACCTGCTTTCAGACCAGACCACAAGCCAGCGAAGAAGCCCTTGATCGGTGCCCAATACTTCCAGATCAGCAACGCCGCGCCAGCAATCGCCAGCCCGATCCAGCCGACAGGCGTCGTCAGCAGGGTCACGCCCAGCATTCGGGCACCCACGGCGGCAGCACGAAACCCATTGACCAAGCCACCGGCCAATGCACGACCCAGCCCCGATGCGCCAAAGGTCACGCGCTCCATGATGTTGCCCGCCGCGAGCGTGCGCCACAGACCCGTGGCAGCGCTCGCCGCCACATTGAAACCACCCGCGACCGCGCGGCGCGCAGTGCCACCCAGCCACGACAGCGCCGTGCCCACGCCTGGGATGATTTGCAAGCCCGTGAGCGCATAGCGCCCGAAAGCCAGCACCACGCCAAAGCCAAGGAACCCGGCTGTGGCGGCCAGCGCTCCACCGGCCAGCAGGCCCAGCCACTTTGCGGCGGCGGGGTGTTTTTCAGTGAACTCGGTGAGCGCCCCGGTCGCATCGTTGAGCCAGTTCACCAGCGGCTTCAAGGCCGACACGGCTGGCCCGGCAGCGGCAGCGGCGAAGTTCTCCAGCGACCCGGTAAAGGCTTCCCAAGTGTTTTTGGTGGTGGCCAGCAGCTTCTCCATCCGGTCATTCAGGTTGGCCTGCTCGTCAAACCGTTTCTGCGCATCCGCGAACCCCTGGCTGCCGTATTCGGCCAGGATCATCGCCGGGCGCGATGCCTCCGTGCCGAACATGCCTTGCGCCACTTCAAGCGCTGTTTTTTCGCCCAGCTTCTCACGGATGATTTGCAGCTTGCCCAACTCGGCCACCATCGCTTCAAGACCCTTGAATTTGCCCTTGGCGTCAAAGAAATTGAACTCGATTCCGGCTTCTTCCATCGCCTTTTGAGCCTCTTTCTTCATCCCCCTCCTGGCCTGCTCAATCAGCAGTGGCCCGCTGGCCAGCCGCGTGAGCATCATCGAAAAATTCGTGCCAAAGCTGGAGCCTTCCAAACCCTTGAGGTTCGCCATGCCCTGCATCACCAGCACCTTGCGCATATTGTCCGCACCCGTCAGGTGCAGCGTATTCAACTGTGCTGACTCATAGGATGCCGCCACGCGCAAGTCTTCCGGCTTCATGCCGAAGGCAAACTTCGCGCGCTGGGTAATATCGGCGGTCTTGGCCAAATCGTCATCGGTCAGGTTGTAGGCTTCACGCAGTTTCACCACCGTCTCGCCCGCCGCCTCGCTGCTCATATTCAGCGCCACGCGCAAGTACCCGGCAGCGGTCAGCGCATTGCCCACCAGCTTGTCGGCGGGAATGCCCAGGCTGGTCATCGTCGTGGCCAGATTCGCATAGTCCGCCGTGGTGCCGGGCAGTTGGTTGCCCAACTCGACGATCTGTTTCTTGATACGGTCGAACACCGGCGAGACGGTGCCATCGGCGCGCATCATCGCCACTTGTAGATTGGTGATTGCCGCCTCCTGCTCGGTGAAGGCGTGAACCGGCATCGCCAGCGTATGCCCAATGGCATAAGCGCCCAGCAGATCGCCAAAGCGTGAGTTCAGGTCGGCCCGGTTGGCTGCGTGCTGCTCACCCAGCGAGCGCAGCCGGGACTGGCGCGCGGCCAGCTTTTCAATCCGCGCGTCCAGCTTTTCGACCTGACCCGCATATTTCTTGATGGATTCGCCGCCCCACACCCATTCCCTGTCCATATTCTCCAGGGCGGTCTTTTGCCGCAACTTGAGTTTGTCGAGAGTGTGCCCTAAACTGTTGACACGTTGCTCAACCGTGCCAAAGGCTGCCGCCGTACTGCCCGCGCCCAGCAGCGAGATAGCGATGCCAAGGGAAAGTGTTTTCATGATGAACTGGCCTCAACAAATACAGCAAACTAACGCGCAAATTGACCGCGACACGGACGATGCCTCTGTGCTGCTCGTCATCGCGCGCGAGCTATGGCTTGAAAAGGCGCTTGCCATCGGCGGCGGGTTGGGCTTCGTCATCGGTTGGCTTGCGGCCTCCGTACTCGGCGCCTTCGGTTTCGCCATCCTTGCTGGCTTCTTCATCTTCGCGGCCTATGGTTTGCTGCGCATGGTCGCCTGGCTCATCCCCGCGCCCTTTGCGTGGCTGGCCCGCCGCTTGGGCTACGCCTCGTAAGCCTTGTTCTGCGCTTCGATCTGCCCGCTGGCCTGTTTCAGCCACAGCTCCAGTTCGTCCAAATCCAGGTCGTAGATGGCTTGAGGTGGAAAGTGAAACCACTTGGCCAGCAGGCCGAACGCATCCCACAATACTTTTTCATCCGGCAGCGACGGGCATGAGCAGAGCCTGAAACGCCTGCTGGACATTGACCAAATCGGCCAAGTCCAGCTCCTCCAGGTCTTCCACCGTCAGCCGTTGCTCCGAGAGCATCGCCATCAACACCAGCTCACGCCGCCCGGCGTCCGATTCCTGCCGCTGCGCGGCAATCATGTCGCGCGCCTTGCCGCGCCGGAAACTGATGCTGCCAACGATTTCGCCAGCGGGTGTTTTCAAGGGAAAGCCAAGCGTCACGCTTGCCGCTGGCGCGGGAGTGTTCTTCATGCTCTCATTCATCGTTAGCCTCCAATGTTGTTGCGGTACAGATCAAGCTTGTCCACGCCATTGACCTTGTAGATGTTGGCCATCATGTCCACTTCCAGAATGTCTTTGCCATCGACCACTTGCTTGATGTAAGTCGCGGTGTATTTGCTCTGGAACTCGGCCTTGTCGTTCTGCTTGAAGTCGCCGGGCGGCACCTCGTGGAACGAACAGGTCAGGAACACCACATAAGGCACTTGCGCTTGACGGCCTTGCGAGTTCCAGGTCTCCAGACTGCCGCGCGCCTGCAACTGGATGGCGGTGTAGGGGTCGAGCAGATTGCCCCACACGTCCTGATAAAACGAATTCCACTTGACCTCGCCTTCCAGCGCGTCGATGCCACCGGGCAGCTTGATGGTGCCGATCATGCCCACGGCCTTGTGCTCGACCATCTTGAACTTGACGGTCGGCAGCTTGAACTCGTCGGCTTTGCCCAGCAGGCTGTTGCCATTGATGTAGAGGTTCGCGTTGGTCAGCGAATTAAGAGTGATTCCAGCCATTTGCTTTTCTCCTGGTTACTTGCTGCCCAACTGCGACAGATAATCAATGTTGATGCTGGACTTGTAGGTCACCCGCTCTGCGGGCGTGGGTGGCATGAAGTCGTAGGTGATGGTCAGGTGCCCCGCCGCCAGTTCGGTCACTTCGTTGTCGGTGGGGTCAAACCACGCCTTGCCGTCGATCACCGCGCCATTGGCCTTGAGGGTGCGGATGAATCCGTTACAGCTCTCCACGATGGCGTCGATCAACGCGCTGTCCAACGGGCGGTCATTGAACTGGAGCGTGAAATACTCCAGCGACTCCGCGATGATGTCAGCCGTGCGGCGCACACACAGGAAATTCTTCGGGTGCGTGCTGGACGGAAACGCCGCGCTGCGGTTGCCCCACACGCGGATGCCGGTGCCGAACGAATTGAACAGTGTGATGATGCCCGCCGCATTGAGCAGGTTCGCCTCGCAATTCGGATCGTTGATCATCGCGTCAATCGGCCGCTCCATGCCCGTGATGCCGAGCAGCTCGGTGTTGGAGAGCGACCACCAATAGCCGTTTTCCTGATCCTTGCGCGCCTGCGCCCCCGCCGCGTACTGCGACATCGGCATCAGCACCTCGGCATCGGCCACCGTGTCATAGGCTTTGACGTGCGGGTAGCACAGCCCCGCGCGCGCGCTGCTGGTGTTGAAGTTGATGGCGCCTGCCGGCCCGCGCCCGGTAATGGCCTGCTGCGGTGTAATGCCGATGGGAGCATCGATGAACGTGATGGCGCGAATGCTGGTCGCCGCCGCGATCAGTTCGCCAGACACCGAAGCGAGTGAGGCGAACACCGGCGCGATCAGAATCTTGGGGTAGAAGCCAAACAACTGATAGCAGTCGCGGAACGCCTTCATGCCTGTGCGCTTGCCCGCTGGCGTCACGTCGCCAATGATGCTTGAGGGCTGTACCAGCGCCGGGTTGAGATAGCTGTAAGCGGCCTTGAGCGAAGTCGGGGTAGTGGGCGTGCCAGCCGGAATGCTGCCGGTAGCGATGCGCGCGCCCGTGCCAGTGGCCGGATCGAAGCTGTAATCCGTGCCCAATACGTAGGTCTTCGCGGCGTCGGCGCTGGTGAGCACCAGCGTGCCGGTGACGACCGCCGCGTGCGCCAGTTTGAAGCTGCCGTCCGACACGTCCAGCTTCACAACCTCGGCACTGCCAGAGGCGATGGTGCTTTTGTGCGCGGCGTTGGCTGGATCGAGCACGTTGATGACCACGACCACGGTGGCCTTCTGGTCAAAGATGGCATTCAGCGCGTCCAGGATGGTGCTGTTCGGGATGTTCGGGCCGAACTGCGCGAAGTCCTTTTCGCTGGTGATGATGATCGGCTCATTGACCGGGCCAGCCGCCGCCGATCCGATAAGGCCAACAACGGCAGTCTTCACCAGTTGAACCGGGCGCGGCCCCTTGTCGATCTCGATGGTCTCGACGCCATGCAGAAAACTTGCGGGCATTGCTTGTCCTTTCAGGTTATTTGGCCAAGACCTTCGATTTGGCTTCGGCAGTGGCTTTGGGTTCGTCAACTACAGCAGGCACCAGTGTCAGGTGGCCTTGTTCCACCAGCACGGCAACCATCTCGTGACCAGTCGGAAGATCAACCTCCTGGTCTTTCCAGAACACAACATCCTGGTCTTTGAAACTGCCCTTGCCGTCGCTCACCTTGAGCGTGACGGCAGAATTGGGGCCGGTGTAGAGGTAACGTGGCATAGGAGCTTCTCCTTTTCTAAGCAGGTTCTTGAACATGGGTCTGCAACAACGCCGTTGCAGCGTCTTCATCGGTAATCGGCGACGGCCCAGGCGGACGCGGGCGGTTGGCCACGGTCAACATGGGAACGGCAAAGCGCAGGCTGTAGCCCCAGGTGCCCTCGGTGTAGTCATCAAACTCCACGCTGACGATCTGCACCGGATCGCGCGCCTGCGGCGGCGTCCAGCCCAGCAGCGTGTTGCGGCAGGTTTCCAGCAGGTCATAGATACCGACGCCTTCAGCGGCATCGGCCTGGCTGGGCGTATTGGCCTCGCGCAAGGTGCGCGAGAGCAACCCCAGTTCAAACTCGTCGTCGTACTTCACGAGTTGCCCAGCGGTGGTGTGGTGCTCGTATTTGCTGCCGCGATAAATCACCAGCGCCGCGCCCTTGGGGTGGGTCATGCGGTAGTCGCGCGGGCGCTCTGGCCAGGCGCGCACCTCAATCTTCGGGTGCTTCTGCCCCGGCAGTGTCATCGCCGCCGTGATACGGTCGATGATGGTGTTTTCGACCAAGCCGACCGTACTCATCTGTTTATCCTTCCGAAGAGGGAAGGCGGCGTGCCGAACTTCGGCAGCCCGGCAGACTGCGAAGCCAGCGCATCGGCCACATCGCCGCGCAGCTTCACGCCGGGCAGTTGCACGTCGCCGCAGGCAATACCCTTGAGCAGCTTCACCACATCGTCATAGCGTTGCCGCGCATCCTTGATGTCGTCGGCGGGGCGCAGGGTTTGCAGCCGATAGATGGCGATGTCGCACGCGCAGCGCACCAGAATCGTTGGTGCAGCAACAATCAGCGCGCCTTCCGTGTCTTGCAATGGCAGCAGGTAGCGTGTGGAGAGATAGCCCTCAATTTCTGCCGACGCATCGGCCAGCGCCTGCTGTGCACGAATGGTGTCCAGCGCCTGCGCATCCACATCGGTGATATTGCGCAGGTCGCGTTCGGCGTACCGTTCGGCCAGGTTTGTGAGGGTGGCGTAATCCATGCCTGCACTTTGCCGACCGGAACGTCACGGAGACAGTAAAGGCTTTTAGTTTTTGTCCGTAGGGGCGACCTGTGGTCGCTTGGTGCTGGGGAGCGGGCGACCGCAGGTCGCCCCTACGGGGCACACAGGCCAATGCGAATGTTCGCGTCGCGCACGAAGCGCCCACTCTATACCTGTGCCACACCCTCGCCAGTCTCGCGGCCTGTGAGCCGTTTAATCGCGCCACCCAAAAAAAAGCCCGCGAGGGGTATCGCGGGCAAACTGCCGAAGAAGAAAACGGCAGAGGAGACAACAGGTTCAGCCGGGTAGGGGCGATTCATGAATCGCCCCTACGGCAAGCAAGGCTTGCAACTCTTTTGCAGGCAGATCGGGCAGTTCATCGCCGGGTTCATAGGTTTCGCCGTCATGCACGATGCGCACCAGCGCCGTGGCACTCGCAGCAGCAGCCCGCACTGCTGGTGCGTCTGCTGATGTCTGGCTGCCTTGCGCCTGCTCATCCGCAGGTGGTTGGTTTTTTTTGGTAGTAGCCATATCTGGATTCCTTTCAGATTGAAGTCACCGCCGCCACCAGTGGCAGCCAGCAAGAGCCGCCTCGCGGCAAAGGCTGCCGTCCCCTGGGGGACACGCAGCAGCAGCCCGCACTGCTGGTGCGTCTGCTGGTTTGCGCGAAGCGACTCAGGGGGAGCTAATTACGGCGCCACCGCGTTCTGGAAGTAATAGCCCAGGTCAGGCGCGCAGATGATCTCTTTCACGCGCTCGCCGCAGCGCACGCGCTGTGCGCCCGTCAGGCCAACCGTGGGTTCGAGAATGCTGCCCGCCATCTTGCTGCCCCACGCGGCGGTAAAGCCCCAGGTCAGGCCGGCCTGCGGCCCGGCCACGCGGTCGCGGTAGATAAAGGCCGCATGGTTGCCCCACACGCGCGACATGCTCGCCGCCTGGCCCTTCTTGGCCTGGTTGACGAAGCCCGCGCCCACCAGAAGTTCCTGCAACTCAAAGAAGTCAGCAAACTCTTGACGCGACACCATGCCCGCGCCCTGCATCGTGCCCTTGATGGCCTGCACGATCAGCGGATGGCGGCGCAGCTTCGTCCAGGTGATCTGGCCCAGCACCGCCACATTCGGTCGAACGATAGGCTTGTCCAGCGCATCGCTGATCGCTGCCACCGGGTCGGACGTTTTATCCGACCACTGGCTCGCGCCCGACAACGTGGCCTGATTGGCGGCGGT
>Ga0209628_10001443_pt1 | contig 15392 bp, 10 predicted proteins | sample TergutCu122P4_FD_187285 | JGI IMG/M metagenome (GOLD analysis project Ga0209628, IMG submission 187285) | Cubitermes ugandensis P4 segment gut microbial communities from Kakamega Forest, Kenya - Cu122 P4 (SPAdes) (version 2) | ecosystem: Host-associated > Arthropoda: Insects > Digestive system...
ATTCCTGGAGTTTGTTTTTGTTCGACTTGCATTTTTCAAACTCCGCACGCAAATCCTCCAAAAACAACGGACGAATAACCTTCATAATGTTTTCTTCCGTCGTGTAATGCGCTCCGCAATGCCGCCGCGCTTTTGGGTCCATAACCGATTGAAACAGCGAACCGAACACCGCCGGGGAAATGCGGCTCCAATCAAACCGGGCCGCCGTCAGGATTGCGTTACGGATTGACCGATTGCAAGCTGAAATCCGAAGCGTTTCCTCAAACAGACCGCCGTTGACATAACGAAATGAGGCGAGCAGATCGTCGAGATTCTTTTGCCGCTTGTCTTCCGGCGTATCGAGAACGTCGAACAGTTGACCGAGATGCAGGCCAAGATCGTGACCGTCCTCGTGGGTATTTTGCTCAAGGAAGGTCGTAAAAGCGTTCGGTTCAAAAATTCCGGTGTCTTCGGCAAAGAGACAAAAGAGAACACGTACCAAAAAGCGTTCGAGGGCGTGACCGGAGTATCCGCTTGCCGCCAGGGCGTCGTGAACCCGCCCCATTAACTCGGCGGCTTTGATATTGGCTTCGTCTTCCTTGTGGGATCGGTGAATTTTGTAACCGGGTATGAAGGCAAAGGCATGAACGTGCTTATGCAGGTCTTTGACGGGAAAAGTCAGGGCTGGCGGATTGCCTTCTTCCGGTTCGAGGTCATAGAGAACGATTTTGGCGAAATCTGAGACGATTACATAGCGGGGAATTTCATCGTCGCGGTTTTCGTCTTTAAGACACTGGATATATTCAAACGCTTGAGAAGCGGCTTTTTCCAAAGATTTGCCGTGAGATTTATGTTCCGTCAGCAATTTTCCCCGCCAAAACAGGTCGATGAATCCGAACTGCCCTTTGATGTTACGAACTTTTTCCTCAAAGGTCGCAACGGTGCGACGGCGAACCCCGAAAACCTCGAAAAATTCATTCCAAAAGGTTTGCGATTCGGCATTCTCCCGATGCGTGCCTGCCCGATGTTCTCCGCCCCATGCTTCGGAAAAATCGAGAGCACGGGCTTTGATTTCGGTCCAGCTGAGAGGCTTGTATTTCGCAACCATAAAACGATTTGGGCAGAACGTGAAACCGGCAGACGACAGGCAACCGTCGCCACACAACCTGATTGTACCCCAAAATGCGGCTGTTTCAAGAGCGAATGCTCAGCAAAACATCGACCGACATTATTTTACGGTTCACCGTTCTCGATGAACTCAATCGGTTCCTCGGGATGATTTCGATTCAATTTCATGCTGAGTTTTCCGTTGATCAAATCTTCAAGCAGGCAACCGACCAGTTGCAATCTCCAGCCGCGGGTCAAGCGTGGAATGATTCCTTCAGGAAGCGTTTGATAAAGGTGAGCGATCATTTCCCGAATATCCACCTGGGTTCCGACGAGTTGCGTCGAAAATCCGTATTTCTTGCAGGTCATGTTAAATGCCGTATAAAGAAATTGGACCATAACGGTGTACTGCGGATACAATTGCTTCTCCCCAAGTTCGGGAAGTTCACTGCGATCCAGTGTAAGAGCACGGTCAATGGTTCTCTTGATGTCGCCGTATTGCCGTACCAGATCGGGTCGGTTTAATCCCCGGATGGATTCGAATCGGGCAATCTCCGACGATTCCAGCTTGGCGATTTCCACGATCAGGTCGTCCCGCAAAATTCGTGCGGAAATTTGATTCTGTTTCTTGGCAACGCGATCTCTCCAAAACCACAATTCCCGGACAATCGCCTGCTGTCGCGGCGGAAGTGCCGAACATTTGGCCGTACTCCGCCATTTGGGAATCTCCATCTCCCGTTGAAGTCGATACGTTGTTTGCGTGGATTCCCCGTGATACCAAACGAATCGATCCCTTTCTTTCAGTTTTTTTCGCAGGATTTTCGTCAGGTCGAAAAGATAGCGGACATCGTTCAAAGCGTAATCAATCTGCCGGGGGCTTAAAGGACGTTTGAGCCAGTCGGTTCGCGTTTCCCCTTTGGAAACTTTGACGCCGAGATATTTTTCCACGAGGTCACGAAATCCGAGCGGATATTCCGTTCCGACAAATCCCGCCGCGACCTGAACGTCGAAGAACCACTCCGGCAGTTTTTGAATCGCCCGATAGCAAAATTCCAATTCACTTCGTCCGGCGTGAACGATGACCTCCCGGCGACCATCGCACAAAAGACTCCAAAACGGTTTCAAGTCGGAAACCGTCGTCGGATCAATGATTGCAAGTCCTTGATCGTAAGCGACCTGGACAAGACACAGTTGGGATTGATAGCGGCCCTCCGAGATAAACTCCGTATCAAATCCCACCCAGGCACTCGGATACATTTGCTCCAAGAGGTGGTGTAACTGTTCTGATGTCGTAACGTGAAAATAGGACATGGAAACAACTCAAAGTGTAAACGGACGGGGGAAGTGATGAGTGATAAGTGATAAGTGATAAGTTGTACCGATTTTCAATTGTATGTTTTGCGACAGGTTGCTTAACGGCGTAGATTGACGTAGGTGTACTGTCCCGCGTTTTGGGTTGCGAGAAGTTTTAAGTGATTACGGCTTTTCGGTTCCGGTCCGAAACCGAATTGGATAACGTTGATTTGCGTTTTGCCGACAATGCGGGTGATTCGGTCCAACTGGGCCGGGCCGAGATCGTCTTTGGTCTGTCCGTCGGTGAGCAGAAAAATCACGTCCGGGTTCTGTCGGGCGGCAATCGTCAACGCTTTTTCATGGTCCGTCCCCCCGGCGGGAACAATCGATTGGATAAACCGCTTTGCCGCTTCCTTGTTGCCGTCCGTTACGTCAATCAAACTGGCCGAAGAGGGATAAGGCGAAGGTTCTTCATTGTAGAACACGATCAAAAGCTGATGGGTGCTTTGAAGCGAATCCACTGCCCGGATCAATTCCGCTTTCGCTTCCCGAATCGGCCCGTTGTCCTGTTCCTTCATGCTTTCGGAACGATCAAACACAAATGCGAATTTGTGTCCGGTCCCCGTCAAGTTGAAAACACCAACGGTCGCTTCAGAACCGGTTCCTCCCCCTCTTCTCCCGAATCCGGTTCCTCCGCTTCCTCCGCCCCACCCGGTTACTGATCCAACAGACTCCGTTTGCCCGGAGGTTCCGCCGGACTCCACCGCAGCCGGTCCGATCACGTTGGGTAGTGATTTCGGCAAAATCCGGTCCGGGTGGAAATTCGTTGGAATTGTCGCCAGCGGTTCCGAAAACACCGCCGATTCCGCCGCTTGCGAGTTTGCCCCGAAAAACGTTTCCGTTGCGCTATGGTAAACGGAACCGGTTTCCGACTGCGATTTAAGAACGATTCCGACGTGATCGGCCCGCTCGATTCCCGGTGCTCCGCGAGTGTTCGATGAGGTGCGAGCAACCGATAATAACAGTAAAAGTCCGACCAAATGGAAGATCACGGACCCTACCCAAGCCGGAATGGGAAGTTTCATAGTCGGTCAGGAAAAAACAAGGGTGATTGTACCGAAAACGAGACGCCTGCGTTCCACGTTCAATCCGTTGGTTTCATCCAATCGGGAACTCGCTGGATATTTCCGTTGCGGTCGACGACGGCGAGCGTGATGTGTCCGACGGCAAGCAACTCGTCGTCGCGGTAAACATGGTGCTCATGCTCAATTTTGACACGGGATACCTTTTTGACACGGGTTTTCAGCGTCAAAAGATCGTCATACATCGCCGGTTTTTTGTAGGAACATTCGACGTTGACGACCACGCAAAATTCCCCGGCGGTCTCCATGTCCTTGTACCGTATTCCTTGGGCACGGAGCATTTCGGTTCGTCCCATCTCGAAATACTGGAAATAATTCCCATGGTACACGACCCCCATTTGGTCGGTTTCCTGATAGCGAACCCGGATTTGAATTTCGTGGTCCATGAGACACGACAAGGTAAAAGATGAAAAGAAGACCGTGTCATTATGGATTTATCCGAATGAAAGACAAGGGGCACTCTGAAATCACTCGCCGGCAATTTCGGTAAAATAAGAAACTTGGGAGGGCTGTTTTTGCTTTTTCCACCTTCCGTTTTTTCGTTTTATTCCAGATAATCGAAAATATCCGCAAGTTCGGAATAATTGTTCTCCGATAATGAAGGGTAGAATCGGGCTGGATGTCCTTGGAACGTAATTTTTCCGTAAACGACTGATCCTGGGAAAACATTGGCCCTACAGCCAAAAAACATGAGAAAAATGAAAAAGCAAATGATTCTGGCGGCTTCGGCCCTTTCGTTACTTCTTGCGTTGGTTTCGACCGGCTGCGTCGGTGTAACCTCTCCGGCTTGGTCGATCGGGGTTGCAAGTGTTCCCGTTCCGGTCAGTCCCTATTTTCAGCAGGGTTATGAAGACCTTCATTGGGAAAACCTGCGTTACAACAAAGTTGCCATCATGGGGCCGGTGTGTAACGGACAGGCGGTCGCCCTGGACGCCCCGTCGGACGATCAGGTGATGCGAGCTCTCGAGAAAGCACGTCCGGTTTCCGGCGCAGTTCCATTCCTGGAAACAACGCATCGTACCAATATCAGAATTACGAAAGAGCTTTTGGCCGATTATCTTGATTCGACGACAATGGTTCCGCTTGTCGGTCCGGCGCAGGTTCACCACTCTCATTGGAAATGCACCGTGTACTTCACGGAAACCGTCAACTGCGGTTGGCCCATTCCGCAAACGCTCGTCGACGAAGAAGCGCAAGAAGTGATCTACATCGATTTGGATCACCTCCACCGGGTCGGACCGGAAGTGGAGTAATAGACGGCAGATTGCAGACGGCAGACGGCAGGTTTATTCTGCCGTCTGCCGTCTGCCGTCTGTAATCTCTTCCGCAAGCAGGCGGTAATCTTCAGCACCGTTCGAGCCGGGGTCGTATTGAAAAATCGGTTGCCCGAAACTTGGTGCTTCCGCCAGTCGGATGTTTCGGCGGATTTTCGTTTGAAATATCCTGGCATTCGGCCAATACTGTTTGAGAAATGTTTCCACTTCTTGTGCAACCTCTGCGGCCAATCGGGTCTGTTCGAACAGGCAAAAAACGACGCCGCTCAATTTGAGCTGATTGTTGAGTCGTTTGGCGACCAACTCAATCGTTTGCGACAGTTTGATGAGACCGTGCAACGCAAAGTAATGCGGTTGCAACGGGATGAACACTTCATCGACCGCCGTGAGTGCGTTAATAGTCAACACACCGAGCGACGGAGGGCAATCCATGAAGACGTAATCGAATTTCGTGTTGTCCGCCGTCAATTTGTCCCGTAAAATCATTTCCCGTCCAACGATTCCGGCCAATTCCATTTCGGCGGACGCAAGGTCCAAGTGCGACGGAACGAGCCAAAGATTTTTGGCGACCTGCTTGCGAACGTCGGCCAAACTTTTGTCTTCCACGAGCACGTCGTAAATGGAATCGAATTCGACTTGTGGTTCGATTCCGAAGTGGAGAGTTGCATGCGCTTGCGGATCAAGGTCGATCAGGCAGACCCTGGCTCCGGTTTCCGCAAGGGCTGCGCAGAGATTCACGGCGGTCGTCGTTTTTCCGACGCCCCCTTTTTGGTTCATGATTGCAATGGATCGCATGGTCGAGACTCAAGGTTCATTTAGCCACCGCACCCTGTGCGGTGTGTTGAGAAGCGAACATTCTAACCTCTTTTTCCGTTTTACACCAGCGTTGCCATCTGTTTTTTGTGAAAGCAGGACAATTTCCCTATAGCGACTCACGGCCCCCACTGGACCGAATCTGAAAATTTGGCTAAACTCTGGGGAGGAGAGTGCGGTATAGTCGATTTTTTGAAAGAGCGACGAAAATGAAACAAAAGCAAAAAACGGATATGGATGAACAAACGATTCAGGAGATTCTGGGGTATCTCAACTTCTCTTCCGGTGCTCGGGATGTCCGTTTCTTCACCGCGATGAATCGGGCTTTTGAACAGACCTCGCCGCAACCGCCCAAGCCGATTTGGTTGTCCGTTGTCGAACAGTTGCGGACACATCTTGCGGCGATTTCCGGTTCCAGCGAGGCCTTCAAACATTCCGAACAGGCCAAACGTGTTTTGGAGTTCGTTCAGGAGCGTTTTATCCGGGATTTTCGCTCGTTCCACGCCGATCTCCTCTTTCACCACACCGACGACACACTGGTCAACTCGTTCTTTCTCGCTCGAGTGTTCGAAATTCTCCTTGCGTTGGACGGTCCCTGGGACGACCTCGACGAATTGACGGACTTGGCAATCGACCAATTGAACGACTTGCTCGGATACCGTCCGATCCCCATTCTTGAAGGGGAGGAAAAGCATCAGCCGAACCAGCATGAGTGGGTTGCTCCGATTCCGATTTACATCAAGGGAGCGGGGGCCGCTTTCGGAAAATACCAGGGAATGGTCGAGAAAGCTATCCAAATCCTCTTCGAAGCGGACCCGGATATTTTGCACGACGCCTGGTTCGATCCCGAAAGACTGGAGGAAATCGTACTTGATTCCCGTGCTTATGATTTCGACCACCCAGTCAATCGGCGTCCGAATTATCATTTCGGCACTTGGGATATGAACACGATTGACAAAAGCGGGTACTACACCCGATTCGTCGTTCACCAGGTTACGATTAACGGGATTTTACAACGGTACGAAACGGCGTACACCGGAGAATCCGAGGTTTCCCACGTTCCCCAAGAGGAAATCATTTACGAAGCCGGAGCCGTCCTTGCCGGAACAATGCTCATGGGGTCCGGCGTCTGCGGCGACGGTCCCCAAGCCCATGATTCGTCGGTGACGCTTACCGAACTCATGCCGCAAATCGCCGAATACCGCGACCGGTTTTACGAATCGCTGATTAAGAAGGTTCCCGAGGCAATGAAACCCCGTTTGGAACAGGAACGGGCACGACTCTATCAGCCGTTTGGCGGAGCACGGCAGGATTTGAACAAGCGTTTGGCCAAAAGGCGGGCCGATCAGTTGCAACGGCTTCATTTGGCGAGAACCTTTGCCCGGATGGGATATTTTGACGCCGCCAAACGTCAAACGGACATCATTTCCGTCGCCTCGGCCCGGATTTTATGTCAGGTTGACTGCTGGATCACGCAAGCCCATTTCCTGGCGGATCGCGGCAAAATCGGCGAAGCGGCGGAACTGATTCCGCAAATGGAAAACTTGCTCAAACGGGGAATCGCGTGCGGTGCGCTGGTCGATCCCTGGACGATCCTCGGTTTTGGTGCTCAATACAGTCTGTTCCCGGCGATTGATAACAGCGTTCACGATCACCGGGTCGACGATTTGATTCATTTGCTCGACGACATTTTCGACCTGTACAGCCGGCTCCAGAAAGAAGCGGCGGCAAGCGGAAACGGGGAGCTTCAAGCGGACCTTTCCGACAAGATGAGCGATTTGGCAGGCTGGTGGGACCAGTTCGGCAGTACCGACGTTTCCAGCGTCGAAAGTTTTTCCGGAATCGCCGCGTGGGAGTCCGCCGCAATTGTTTCCACGGCTCTTGCCGCCTGGCACAAGGCGGGGACCGCCGCCGGAGACGTTGCATTCTGGAGCCGACATGTGGACCGCTTCAAATCGCCGAAAGCCTATGTCCTTTTGGGGGAAGCATTGCTCGATCAACGGGATCCCGTCGCCTCGATGGCCCTGATGATGCACTGGCTCAGTCAAATGCTGGAAATCCCGCTCACCGAAGGGGATTATTCGTTCCACTCCATCGCTTTACGGTGGATGGAATCGCTTTGGAAAGCCAAAGAAGACGAAAATGCGAAAAAGGAGGACCAGCCGTCCGATCAAAAAACATTTGCTCCGATTGATTCGGCCAAGCGGTGGGAGCTGACGAAAAAATTCTTCGATTTTATCGAAGTGAACGCAGACGAATATTGGAGTGTGCCGCACTTGGAGCTGGACGCAAGCATGTTCGAATCCGGAGCCGGGGAGGAGGAATTTTATCCCCGATCCGCTCGCCGTAAAAAGAAAAAGAAGAAAGGGAAAAAAGAAAATCCGAACGAGTTGGACGATTCCGTTTTTTTCGACGGGGGTGGAGAAACGGCTTTCGACGACTCGCCGGACAATTATTTCGATTCCCTTTACAAGGAATTCCCCGCCGGCGACGAAGAGGATCGAAGAGGTGCAATCGATCCGCTTTTCAGCGCGGCTTATGAAAATGTCGTTTACAAAGACACCGCGAACGACGGGATCGACGACGATACTATCGAAAGGAAACCGCTTTACAGCGATCCCGATGATTTCGAGTTGGCCGACGAAACGGAACGAATCAGCGACCGGCTTGCCTTCCTCGTTACGGTTTTCAAACTTTGGAAATACGCTGCCGGCAGGTCACCGATACTCCAGGGAACACCGGAAGAACTCGAAGATGCGCGGCAACGGCTGGAAATGTGGTTGGAACAGGCCCAATTGATGCACCAAAAATTGCTGCAACTGCTCAACCGCGTCTCCCAGTACAAGGTTCCGTCGCCGCGTGGAACTCAGGAATCGCTCATGGAGTACGACCATCATCGGGGAACGAAGGAAATTCTTCTCGACCGGATCGTCTGGACCGGCGTAGAAGCGGCGGACACCATTTTGTTTATCCAATCGTTGCTCGGAGACAACCGTGCGATACCCGGCACCGCCCCATGGCAACTCCCCGTGAAATTGGTTTTTTCCGCAATCTTTCGCAGTGATGTCAAAAGTGTCAAAGACCACTGGTCGATCATGCTCCGGCAATTGTCCAAAGAGACGCTTCTTTATATCCCGACCTCCCGGGGAGGAAGTGCTGCCGATATTGTCAAATGCCGTTGTTTGCAACAGGTGATCCTGCGACTTTTGGAATACGTTCCACGGCTCGGACTTATTACGGAAACGTACCAATTGCTCGAAACGATTCAAACGATGGAGCAAGCGAAAACGATGCAGCCGGGAGCGATTACCGAGTTCGACCGCCTCGTCGAGACGGCGACCCGGGCGATTGCCAACTGCGTTGCCGAATCCTCAAAAACCTGGCGTATTTCCAGAGACGACGAACAGTTTGCGTCCGCCAATCACGCTTTGGTCGATTACCTCGAACGGTTAATTGAATTGCTTTTGGCCAGCTGGCTTTCGCATAGCCGGCAAATTCGCATCTCTCCCATTGAATCCCTGATGGATCGCAATGTCTGGAACGACATTAAAGCGTTTATCCAACGTTATGGGCACGATATTTTCACGCAACAGTTCATGGGGTTCGGTAATTTAAGAGCCGTTTTGCACCAAGGGGTGGAAAACTATCTCCGTTCGCTCATCAAAATGAAGAACGAAGACGAAGACCTCGACACCGCCGTTCAACTGATTGAAGACCTGGAAACGGCCCGAATCTCGATGGAAGAAGCGATCTTCAGTTTGGAAATTATCTTTGAATCGGTCGCAGAAAACTATTCCGAATATATCGATTACAACAGCACGACGACCCATTCCGACAAAGGGGAAAAATTGTTCATGCTGTTGGACATGTTACGGGTTCTTACCGAGTACGAGCGGATTTCCTGGAATCTCAAGCCGGTCTATTGGGTTCACGACAGTATGATCCGCTCGAAATGCAGTGAAGCGGCCAATCTCTGGGAACGGGCCGTCGCCAAACGAAGTTATAACGCCGCCGAAGAGCATTTACGGCACTACACCCGACTCAGCGAAAAGTACGGAATGTGGTTGCCGAGCGTCCACGAACGGTTGCAGGAGCGATTTGTACGTCCGCTCCAGATTGACCGCATGTGCGGCCTTGTCGGTGCCGCGATTCGGGAAGCCAGGGAAGACGGACCGAAAACGACCTTTCCGGAGTTGGAGCGGCAGATCGAAATCTTTGCACGGGAACCACTCGGCGTCGGATACGAAATTCCCGAGTGGTTGTCGTCGCTCCAAGAAGAAGTGATGACGACGCGGATTGATTCCAAAGACGGCGATTCGGAGAATGACGCTTTCAATCCGGCCCCCAATTTTCAGCAAATCCGCCTTTCCCGCAAAGAGCTTGATAAGCAAATCGATTCCCTGGGCAAACGGGTTCGGTTCATTTAAGCCATTTCGTTTGAAACGGGTGACTTTAACGATTACGTTGGGTTTACCGCTTGTCTTGTGCGCAGTTCTGATTCGTATTGCGACTTGACTCTTTTTAGTCAAACTCAAGATTCCTGGAGGCGATACCCGATTCTTGAACCATACGAAAGTCTGCGCTCTTCTTACGTCAATTTCGTTTCGTGTCGCACGGGGTGCGACGGCCAAATATGGAAACAACGCCGCTACTTGGATTTCTTACGGTGATCAACCATCCCTCTGCGGGATTCGTTGGGGGATTTCTCGTACTCAATCCAGTGGGCCGACCGGTCGAATTTCACTGCACCACGTCGCTCAAACCGAATCGTGCTCAGGAAATTCTCTTTGGAAACGCCCTGGAACCGTATTTGTTCGGAGAACAGATCGCTCAAACGCTGGTCCGCAAATCGCAGGCGAATATTGATTTCCTTTTCACCGATTTGCCCGGCGTTCTTGCGCTTCAGGATTTCGTAGAACAACCGATCATTTACGTTCCGCATTTGGATTCGGCTTCAGGCCGCATGGGTTCCGGAGAGCATCAACACTTATTTTCGCGGGCCGAAGCACCCCCAAAACAGTATCAACCGCTCCGTAGCGTTCCCGGTTTAAGTATGACACGCTGGAAAGAAACGCAAATTGCCGATTTTCCCTTATGGATTCCCAACGACCGGAACATGGAAGTTTCCGCAATCTCGGCAAGGTTGACCGATTGTATCAGTTTCATCAACTTTTCCGAACCCTTCGACCGTGTCCGTCTCGCTCTGGAGGAAGCCCAAAAGAATTGATTACGAATTACGAATTACGAATTGGGGTATGATTCGTAATTCGTAATTCGTAATTCGTAATTCGTAATTAAAAAATGGACGTTCATTCCCAATACGATTTTACGCTTCAGCCGGAAATTTTTATTACCGGCTGGAATCGTTCGATGCACCGGGGGCGGGACATTGAAACCAAGACGCTTGCGCTTCCGAAATCGGGGGGCATTCGAGTGATTACCGTTCCGATGGTTCGTAATGCCGTCGAAACGAAAAGTTACCGTTTTGCTCTGCCGTCGAACGAAGTGCCTCCGAAAGCGGAACAAACAAGTGAAAATCCGGCAATCCTTCAATTTCCCGGTCCTGCACCCGGTGAGCCGCAGACGACCACGAGATTCCGGATTCCGCCGGACGCAATCAAAATCAAGGATCGGCTTCAATACATTCTTCAGCCGCCGCTGGAAACGATTTTTTCGCAGGAAATGTTCGATTTACCGGGCGATCCGTTTCCGTACCAACGGGAAGGAATCGCGTTTCTCTACGGTGCTCATTTTGCAATTCTGGCAGACGAAATGGGACTCGGAAAAACGATGCAGGCGATTTTAACCATTCGGCTGCTTTTGAGAATCGGTGAACTGAAAAACGTCCTGATCGTTTGCCCTAAGCCGCTTGTTTCCAATTGGAAACGGGAATTTGAACATTGGGCACGGGAAATTCCCGTTCAAATCATTGAAGGAAATGCGGAACAACGCAAATGGCACTGGCAACGGGAAGATAGAAAAACGCCGGTCCGAATCGCAAATTACGAATTACTCCATCGGGATAAGGAGTATTACGATTCCCCGCAAATCCGGGGTGGTGTTACGTTCGATCTGGTGGTCCTCGACGAATCGCAGCGTATCAAAAATCAGAGCGGAGCAACCGCCAAAGCGGCTCGGACAATACCGCGACGCCGAAGTTGGGCCTTAACCGGAACGCCGGTTGAAAACTCGTCCGAAGATTTGGTCGGAATATTCGAGTTTCTCGCACGGGGCCTGTTGAAATCCGGGTTGAAACCATCGGAAATCCGTCCCATTGTCAAGGATCATATTCTTCGGCGGACGAAAGATGAAGTTCAGGAAGACCTGCCGCCGAAAAGGATGCTGGACAGCTTCATTGAGTTGACGTCGCAACAAAAAGAAACCTACGTTCGGGTTGAGACCGCCACAAAAAATGAACTCCATGAGATGGACCGGGAAGGCGTTCTTTCGGTCAAAAACGTGTTTGAAAGAATTCTCCGTTTGAAACAAATCTGCAATTTTGATCCGATTTCCGGGGAAAGCGCAAAATTGGAGCGAATCGGTGCCGACCTGGACGAAATCGCCCAGAGTGGTCATAAAGCGATCATTTTCAGCCAGTGGGTCGAAACGCTTGAGAAGCTGAAATCTCATTTAGCACCATTCGGACCGTTGGAATATCACGGAAAAATTCCGTCGGCCCGGCGGGATGGTGTCATCAAGCAGTTTCGGGAGGATAAAAATGCGCATGTGATCCTGATGAGTTACGGAGCGGGGAGCGTCGGTCTGAACCTTCAATTTGCCGGTTACGTTTTTCTTTTTGACCGATGGTGGAACCCGGCGGTCGAAGATCAGGCAATCAATCGGGCGCACCGCATCGGAACCACAGGACCGGTTATCGTCTCCCGATTCGTTTCCGTGGACACGATAGAGGAAAAAATCGACCAAATTCTACGGCGCAAGCGAGATCTTTCCGACGAGATTCTTTCCGGCGTTCGAGGGGGACTGAATCAGTCCGGCGGTATGAGTCTGGACGAAATTTTCGGTCTGTTCAATTTGAAGCCACGACACATCAAAAAGGCGGCGTGATTTCCGAGGAGGGGAGGTTTCGCCGACACATTTCTTTTTTCTTCTTTTCTTTTTTCCCTCTTCCCTTTTTTCACTTCTTTGGTATACTGCCGTGTGTCTTATTCTTTCCCCCCAATTCCTTTCAGAGATCAAAATCAAGATGAAAATCAGTTGCGAACGAGATAAGTTTTCCCACGCATTTCAACTGGCGGCGTCGGTTGCGGCGGTTCGGGACGTTAAGCCGGTATTGCAAAATGTGTTGCTCAAAGTGGAAAAGGACGCTGTGATACTCATGGCGACCGACACCGAAATTGGGATTCGCACCGTGGTAGACGGTTGCGAGATTCACAAACCTGGCGATGCAATTCTTCCGACGAAACTCGTCAAACAAATCCTCCAGGAAAGCAGTGATAAAACGCTGACCATCACGACGGACGGCGACAAAACGCTGATCCAGGGAACGAAGAGTCGTTGGCAGCTTCCGACCCAGTCGACCGACGAATTTCCGGAAGTCGAGCCGTTCGAGGAGACTGCGTACCATGTGATTTCCTCGAAGACTTTCCGGGAAATGATCAAACGGACAGCCTTTGCGACCGACGAAGACAGTGCCCGATATTCGCTCGGCGGCGTTCATCTCGATTTCGGGCCGGATCAAATTGGTTGCGTTGCAACCGATGGTCGGCGTTTGGCACACCAACCCGGCGTTGCCGAGACCGTCAACGATCACAAACCGGAAGGATCGTCGATTTTCCCGGTGAAAGCGTTGACCCTGATTGAGCGGGCGGCGGCGGAAGACGAACCGGTCAAGATCGCCGTTTCCACGCATCGCGGTATTTTTGAGACCGAAAAAACGGTCCTTTTCACTCGGTTGATTGAAGGAAAATTTCCCCGTTGGAAAAGTATTATTCCGAATATCGAAGGACACAAAGAGGTGGAGGTCGTTGCCGGAGCACTGTTGTCCGGTGTCAAGCAGGCGCAAATTGTAACTCTGGAACGAGAACCGGGAGTTGATTTCACGTTCAGCGAAGGAAAACTGGAGCTTTCCGGTTCCGGTGCCGAAGTGGGCGAATCTTCGGTGGAAATTCCCGTCTCCTACACAGGTGAAAAAATTTCCTTGCGGCTCGATCCGAAATTCGTAACCGAATTTCTGCGTGTTTTTGAAGCAGAGAAGAGCATTACGACCTACCTGAAGCTCGAAGAGCCGGTTTACTGGAAAACCGACGACGGTTACGAATATATCGTCATGCCGATCTCGACGTAGTGCAACGAGTCAATCATCGCTCCGGCGGTGAGCGATTCCTGGCCGAGTTTTTCGGCGGCAAGATCGCCGGCCCTGCCGTGGAGGTACGCTCCTGAGACCGCCGCTTCCCAGGGGGAAAGGCGTTGTGCAACCAAACCGGCGATGATTCCCGTCAGGACGTCGCCGCTTCCGCCGGTTGCCATGCCGGGATTTCCCGTTTGATTGATCTCGGCGGTTTTGCCGTCTGTGATAATCGTCTCGTGTCCTTTCAGAAGCGTGATCGTGTCGGTTCTTTTTGCGAAATCGCAAGCCAATTCGATCCGCTCTTGTTGAGTGGACGGGCTTTCTTTGGGAATCGGTCGCCCCAACAGCCGGGCGAACTCTCCGGAATGGGGCGTAAGAATTCGCGGAAAAGCCGTTTTATCGAATTTTCGCTCGGCCAAAGCGTTCAAAGCGTCGGCGTCGACAATCATCGGCTTGGCGATTTCCCGGTACAGTTTTGCGACCAACGCGGTCAATCCGAGCGAACGCCCCAAACCGGGACCGAGTGCGACAACGGTTGCCGCTTCGCCCAGTCGCAGAATTTCCCGATAAGCATCGAGCGAAATACGACCGAACCGATCTTCAGGAAGCGGAGCGGTCATCATTTCCATGCTCAACGCTGCAACGGTCGGTAAAACCGTGCCCGGAACGGCACACTTGACCAAACCCGCCCCGGTTGTCAAAGCGGCTCGGCCTGCCAGCGCAATCGCGCCGCTCATGCCCCGGCAGCCGCCGATGCAGAGGACATGTCCGTAGTCGCCTTTGTGACTGTAAGGATTGCGTTCGGGAAGGATGGACATTTGCACCGCCAAGAAGTTTGAGTACGCGCTTGACAGCGGCGTTGCGGTTTGTACGCCGCGTTTGTGAAATTAAAAAAGCCCCGAAAGATATTGCATACGAACTTTTTGGGAGCCCGAAGTTTTTAAGGGGGTGCCTGGAGAAACAGTTGCATGATCCGAATCCCCACTGAAAATGGTCGGACTCGGCTATACGCGTCTGCTTTTCTTTATGAACAGGAACCCATCGGGCTAAAATATCGACTCCCCGATAAAAAATCCGTACTTAGCGCAACATCTCTTGGAGCGGTTCCCATCTTAACAAAAAATTTCGGTTTTGGCAACAGCACTATCAAGACTTGAGAAAATTCCACTAGCGTCCGATCATAAGTCGAACAATAGCAACTGTTTAGGGTTATAGTAGTTATTAAAAAGTGTAAAATCCTGTGAAAAAAGCGTCAAAAGTGGTGTTTTGATGAATATTGTTACGCTTAATATTTGTAGAATTTCGTAGGCGGAGTAGTCAAGTTTCAACCGTTTTTTCAATATTAAAATGCCTCCTCACCAAAATCTGTGGGTGGTTTTTTAGTAAAATGAAGCTAACTGCTTTTGTATCAAATACTTACAACTGTTTTTGTGGCCGAGAAAGTGAGGTTCAAATTTGACAGATATTTCCAGATGT
>Ga0209628_10001444_pt1 | contig 15391 bp, 12 predicted proteins | sample TergutCu122P4_FD_187285 | JGI IMG/M metagenome (GOLD analysis project Ga0209628, IMG submission 187285) | Cubitermes ugandensis P4 segment gut microbial communities from Kakamega Forest, Kenya - Cu122 P4 (SPAdes) (version 2) | ecosystem: Host-associated > Arthropoda: Insects > Digestive system...
TTTAAGTATAGCCATTTATGATATTTTTTGTTGATTTTTAATATTGACAAAAATACTATTCCTTGTTGAAAAATTATGTTTTTTTCTTCGATGAGCAACTTTTTAAATCATAAAACGTATAAACGATTGTAAAGTTGAAAGTTAAAAGGTGAAAAAAATAAAAATATTTTTATCTGTTTTTTTGATGGTATTGTGCTGTCATGTTTCGGCATATCCATTGGCCAACAACCATGATTCGTTACGAATTGTATTGCAAAACTTCAAAGCATTGATTGCCTCCGATTCGATTACCCATAATTTTGGCGATGCAATTGAGTTGATGAAAGAAATGGAAAAACTAACGCAAAAACTGTTTGACATCCAAAAAAATGAAATCATTAACGATAGCATCAAGCGCCAACCCATAGCAACAATGCATCTTCAAATAGCCGATATTGACGAAAAAATCAAAAAGACGGAAGAAGACATTCAGTTTTGTATGAAAATGACTGCCGTGATGGTTGCCGTGGTTTGTACTCTGTTGGCAATCGCATTTGTACAAATATTCCGGCACGAAAGAAACAGGCGGGTGAATAGTGAATTGTTGATTGAAAAAGATCAAAGACAGGATCAATTGGATGAATTGACCCGTTTAAATCAAAGGTATGAAATAGAAAATCAGCAACTTGCACAGAGTAATGAGCAGTTGGAAATGAGTAATATTGTAAAAGACAAGTTGTTATCCATTATTTCGCACGATTTGCGTAGCCCCATATCTTCCCTACAAGCCCTGTTGAGCCTGTTCAACACCAATAATATTGCCCGCACCGATTTGGTCGATTTTTTCGGCAAACTCCTTTCGCGTGTAGAAAATACATCCACGATGCTCGAAAACCTGCTCCACTGGTCGAAATATCAACTGAAAGGTCTCGAACCTATTATTGACAGGTTGAATCTGCAGATGATCATCGACGAATGTATCAACCTGTACCGTATGCAAGCCGAACAAAAGCACATTGTGATCGATAACTCGCTGAAAACAGATGTTTATGTATTTTCTGATGCGGAAATGTTAAAGGTGATCCTTCGTAACCTGATTTCTAACGCTTTGAAATTCACTCATTCCGGTGGAATCATCACCATCATGACGATGACAAAAGAACCCTTTGCCATCGTTTCGGTAAAAGATACAGGTATCGGAATCAGCCCCGAAAACCAGGCAAAAATGTTTGCCATGAATAACTTCACTACGCCCGGTACCGAAAAAGAAAAAGGAACAGGCTTAGGATTGATGCTTTGCAAGGATTTTGTGGAACATAACCACGGTAAAATTTGGTTGGACAGTAAACTAAACGTAGGTACAACTTTCTATTTCAGTATACCTCTCTCTGAATCTTAAACTTCAAACCTCAACGGCGATGCCCTCAACGAAGTTAAATTTCAAACTATTTGGGTATGAACAGCGGGTTGCGTTCGTTGAATTTCCGGATGTACATGAACCGGAGCTGCTGTTTTTTCTTCGATCGCATTCGCGAAAACTCATCGTGAAGCTCGGGATCGGGCATCAATAACATTTCCACGTTTTTGGTTTCATACTCCATCACGTTACCGCTGTTAAAATCCAGCAGGAACTGTTTCAACTCGGTAGTCCTGTAATTGGGTGAACCATAGCCGTAGGGATATCCATACCCGTAAGGCGAGTACCCGTATCCATAAGGTGAATATCCATACCCATAAGGAGAATACCCGTATCCGTAGGGCGAATATCCGTAAGGACTGTTGTACCTGTTGGAATAGGTAGTGACATTAGCCACAAAATGGCAAATGCTGCCCACGATGGTGACTCTGCTGAACGAACCGAAAATGTTGATGTACAATATTCCGTTTTTGGAATATCCCCACAATTTACTGGTTTCAACTTCTTGACTGTTACCAAAGTCGTCAAAATACGTAAGCGTTTGCGATTCGATCACCTGGTCGAAAAAAGTATTGCTTTTATAGTCAATCGAGGTCAATACCCGTGATTTGGGTAATGGCCTGTTACTTTTCATTTGTTCAAAATTCAGGTAGAAGCCTTCCCTGAATTTGAACTCGGTGGTATACTTTACCAGAGTCGTGGATGAATCGGACTGTGCGGCAAGATCAGCGGCGAACAGCAACACTGACAAATAGATGGTCGACAAAATGAATAATCTTTGCATAAAATGATCTTTTTATAAAACCTTTTCTTACAAAATTCGTACAAATATAGTACATTATTTTCATATTCAAAAAATATGAAGTATAATTGTTACCCGATTTTATGGTTGCCAATCAAGGCAATATCGTGAAAATCATAAAATTGCATTAATAATATGTATAAGTTTGTTATAGATTTTCTTGAGATCGGAAAGGACAAAACAGCCCACTGGCTGATCCGTTGTCAAGATGTTTTTTTGGGAATTTTTTTGTTTGCAGGTGGTTTACTGCAATTCAGCTTTGGTTTGATTATGCTGTTTGCAGGGTCTCTTACCAGCAGTATTGTTTTGGGCTCTTCCGGATTGGCAGGCATTACATTATATATTATTGCCCGAAAAAGAGGTAAGTACGGAGAGCTTTTTTCGTGGATAACCTGTATCGGTTTAGCTTTGTCCATAGTTGGCTTGTTGTTTGCGCACGATATCATAATAGCCGGCCTTCTTTGTATGATATTTCCCCTGGTAGCCTGTATTTTTTTCCATGTCAAACGGGGAAGCCTCATTACCGTCATCATGCTGGTTGCATATTTTGGAAGCGGACTGTTACTCAATAATTCACCGCTTTCATTGATTGCATTTTTGTTTGTTGGGATAGTGATCCTGATTGTTGTGAGCGTATTCCTTACCATCAATGAGCAAATTGAAACTGCCAGCGATCATAAAATTTCCGATATCCAGCAGGAGGCTGAAATCAAAAACAAATTTATTTCGCAATTATCCCATCAGATACGTACACCGTTGAATAACATCGTTGTCATCGGAAATCTGCTGAACGATACGCAACTCAACCAACGCCAGAAGGACTGGATGGAAACCATTCTCGCTTCGGCCAATAATCTGGTGAATGTGGTCAACATCATTGCATCCAAAGTCACATCTACGGGAATTGTTGATACCAAACCCACCAGCATTAATTTTAACCTGCAAACAGTGTTGAACAACACTGTACAATTGTTTGTAGGACAAAGTGATGAATACAATATTGGTTTGAAACCGAATTTAGAAGCGCCTTACATTCTCGAAGGCGATCCGATACAGATCAAGCAAATCTTTCTGACCCTGATTGATGCCATCATCAAGAACAAAAACGCTGAAAAAATCAACATCATCATCTCCTATCGCGTCAGGCAGGAGACAGACCGGCTGTTCGATGTTATTTTCGAAATCAGGGTAAGCGACCATCTCAATTTTGATATTGAAAATGACGATACGAAAATGCTGAACTATTCGATTTCGTCAAAACTTATTGGCATGTTGGGTAACAAGTTATCAATTACTTACCCACAAAATAATACAGTATTCGGGTTCACACTTACCTACAAAAAAGCGCGGGAAGAGTTCAAAGAAAAAGTAGTTGCCTCACCGGAAAAAACTGAACCCGAAGAAATTGTACCATTGCGTCATGATTCATCATCAGTCGATCTGAAAGAAGCCAACATCCTGCTCGTTGAAGATAACCTGATCAACCAGAAGATCGTCATCCTCAGTATTCAAAAGTTGGTGAAAAATATCGATGTAGCCAACAATGGGCAAGAAGCACTCGACAAATTCAACGCCTCCAAACACGACATCATCCTGATGGATATACAAATGCCGGTGATGGACGGTATACAGGCTACCAAGAAAATTCGTGAAATTGAGTTGGAGAAACGGATCGTGCCCACTCCCATCATTGCTATCACGGCAAATGCATTAGCCGGCGACCGCGAACACTGTCTCGCATCGGGTATGGATGAGTACATCAGCAAGCCGTTTCAGGTAGAAGTGCTGGTAAGCAAGATGAAGAACCTGCTGGCCATCGGCAGTTCGATACGCAACTGATCGAAGTCACCTGCAACCGGCATGAATCTGTAATCCTTTGAGTTGAAACGGATCGCCTGTTTCTTCTTCAGCAAATTTGGCAGAAACTGATACAGGAAAAGTACCTGTCTGAATAAACTTCATCACAGCCTGTAAACATCCTTCTCCTTCCAAAGTTTGAGGATCAATGCCAAAATCGTGATGTAAATCGTCAATAAATGAATATGTTGGAGAAATTCCGGAGAAAAAACTTCCTTTGTCATCTTTGTTGTCATTCCTGAAAGTAATGGGAGCTAAAGCCCAATCGGGTATTTTTCCTGCTGTTATGTCCTTATCAGTATAGGGCGGATAAAACCATACACCCATACCCACAGGTTTCCCATGTGTGGTAGTACCCACCGTAATCACATCCAGAAAAGGACTCATATCGTTAATCACTTCTTCGCTGGCCGAAGCCGTTCCTTTGGTAGTGATCACAAACATTCTCGACAGATCCATTGCCAACGTCCGACGCTTGATTTTGACAATCTCATCTTTCCACTTGAGTAATTTTTTGGTCATATCGCTGTAAACATATTTTGCAAATACGACACTGTCCTTGCCATAAGCCGGCGGCAACAAATATTCGCAGATGGCTTCGGCAACATTCGTAGAACCACCGCCATTATAGCGAAGATCGAGTACAAATTCATCGACGTCTTTCATTTCCTGCAATGCTGCGGTTATCCCGGCTTTCGATGCTACGATGAATGTGTTGTACATGATGTACCCCACTTTTTTGCCGCCCACATCGTATATGGCTTTATACAGAATGGGATCAATATTTATTTCGGCTGCGCTGATGGTTTTTTCCAACACGTTACCGTCATGGTCGACAAATACAAATTGATTGGTTTCCTTGTTCAACTCTTCGTTAATTTTTCCGGTTTCATCCAGCGTTGCTATTTCCTTGCCACCAACCTTTCTCAATTCAAACCCTCGCTTTATTCCCGCCCGGTCCATCGGAGAGTTTTTATAAACAAAACATATCCGGTAGGATTTATCGCTTGCCTTAGCGATATTATATCCAAAACTTTTGTATTTCCCCTCCACCAGCACACCGGAATAGTCAAGAAATGTCGTCATGAATCCCCAACGGTCATATCGTCCGGAATTGCGATCAGATACTGACGCCTTGTCCTTATCATACTTCAGCCTTTCAAAATAGGCTTCAGGATCGCCGGATGTGGGTGGACGTTTCATTACATTACTTTCTACTTCCTTGTTCCAGTAATATACATGGTAATACAACGTTTGGATGTATTCATATATGGTCAGATCATCGAGATCAGTACCTGGATCGGGTGCAGGATCATCTTTTCGGCATCCCTGTAACCCCAGCAACACGATCATCATCCACAAAAAAACAAAATTTTTGCCTGTGCTCACTACAACTCCTGAATTTTTCATATTTCCTCCTTACCTGAAATGATTCTACAAACTTAAAATATCTTTGATGAATCAGCAACTTTTCAGACATAAAGCTGATATATTCCCATGAAATCGTTTTAATTTTACATTAAGCAAAATATGAACAATAATTCCATTTTATAGATAAATTATAACGATTAAATGTAATTAACACATCATTGGTAGAAATTATTTTGAGATGTGTACATGACCAAATACATTTGGAACGTTTTTTGAAAGATGAAGTTTAAACAGACAATAAAACTAAAAAGCATCCGTTTGAGATGGTAAAATTAATAAAAGTATTTAGAATGAAGACATTCAAGTTGTTTTTTTTGATATTCGTATCAAGTATGGTGATTTCGTGTGAGAAGACAAGTCAAGAGGAGTTGGTTGGGGACTGGCAGATTCGGGCCATTTTTCAAGAAACTCCGCGCGCTTATGCTACTACCTTTGTAATTGGTGACATTGGTTATGTCATTGGTGGATACAAGGGTACCAGAGCGTTGCTCAATGATGTGTTGGCCTTTAATCATAAGGGTGGAGGCATTGACACGAGAACACAACTTTCGACGGGAGATTGGTTTCCTTTGTCAGATTTACCCGCCCAAGCCGGTGCCCGTTATCAAGCCGTGGGATTTTCCCTGAATGGTTACGGTTACATGGGCACAGGGTGGTCGTATGATTCTGAAGGAGATGATGTTATCAGAAGGGATTTCTGGCGTTACGATCCGAAGAAAGATGAATGGGAAGAAGTTGCCCCATTGCCGGCGACCGCAAAAGCAAGGCGGGCTGCCATTGCATTTACACTGAATGAAGGTGGTACCGATTATGGTTATGTAGGAGGCGGTTATGAAGGTGAGACCGGGGGAAATTATCTCGCTGACTTCTGGCGATTCGATCCTGACCCCAGTATACGCGACGAACAGGGCAGGATGGGTAAATGGACGCTGGTAACCGGATATGGCGGACAAAAAAGAGCAGGCGCCGCAGTATTTGTAATCAACAACAAGGCTTACATAGTTAACGGTGAAAATTCGCAGGGAACAGGCCAGTGTGTTGACTTTTGGATGTATGACCCCAGTTTAGCAGTAGCTAATCGATGGACTATCCTTAGAAAAATGAACAATTCAAACCCCAACGAAGATTATGATGATGATTACGGTACTCTTTCCCGTTCATTTGGCACAGCCTATGTTGTGTCGGTGGGTAATGAGTTGAGAGGGCATGTCGTTGGTGGTAGAAACAATGGCGCCTATAATTGGGAATATGATCATAATGAGGATTTGTGGATACAACGCACAAAATTCATCAACAATGGCCGAAGTTTGACGCGGGAAGGAATGATCTCTTTTTCATTTCCGAATACCGGAAGAGCATACGTAGGTTTGGGACAAGCATCAACAGCACGCTTTGACGATATGTGGGAATTTATCCCATTAGTGGAAGATTATACGTATGATGATTGATCAACAATGATAATACAATTCACCAAAAAGCGCCTTCACCTGTTACAGAGAGGCGCTTTTTGTATTTTGGCGAAGAATGAAAATTATGATAGTTTTGCAAAAAAATGAAATACCCCTATCAATGGAAAAATACAGTATCATCACCAATGCCCTTATCGTCAACGAAGGGCGGCAACAGAAGGGCAGCGTTATGATTCACGGAGGAAAAATCGCTGCTGTTTATGCCGGAGAAACGCCGGCAGAAGTGCCGGAGGGCAGCGAAATGATTGATGCGCACGGAAAGTATTTACTGCCGGGCATCATTGACAGCCATGTGCATTTCCGCGAGCCAGGGTTAACGCACAAGGGCGATATATGCAGCGAATCGCGGGCGGCTGTAGCCGGCGGGGTAACTTCGTACATGGAAATGCCCAATACTGTCCCGCAAACTACATCACAGGAACGACTTGCCGAAAAATTCGCCATAGCCGCACAGAAATCTTTTGCCAACTACTCATTTTATATTGGCGCAACCAACGAAAATCTTGATGAACTGCTAAAAACCGATTTTTCGAAAATCTGCGGCGTAAAACTGTTCATGGGTTCATCCACCGGAAATATGCTGGTAGGCAATCGCGAAATGCTCGAAAAAATCTTTAGCCAGACGCCGGGACTGATTGCGGTACATTGTGAAGACGAAGAAACCATCAGGAAGAATACTGAGCTGTTCCGTGCCAGGTACGGCGAAGATGTACCTTTTTCCTGTCATCCTGCTATCCGCAGCAACGAAGCCTGTTACCGGTCGACTGCGCTGGCTGTGGAATTGGCACACAAGTACAACACACGGCTGCACGTATTGCACCTTTCCACAGCCAAGGAAATAAACCTGTTTCGCAATGATGTGCCGCTTTCACAAAAACGGATCACTGCCGAAGTATGTGTGCATCATTTGTGGTTTACCGATAAGGATTACGAACGATACGGCGCGCTTGTCAAGTGGAATCCCGCCATCAAAACAGCTACCGATCGCGAGCGGCTGTTCGAGGCTTTATTGAATGGAACTGTTGATACAGTGGCAACTGATCATGCGCCACATACATTAACCGAAAAGCAGAATAGTTATTTCAAGGCGCCGTCGGGCGGTCCGTCAATTCAACATTCACTGGTGGCCATGCTCGAATTTTTTCACGACTGCCATATAACAATAGAACAAATAGTTGAGAAAATGTGTCATCATCCGGCATTGATATTCGGGATTAAGGAACGGGGATTCATACGACCGGGCTATTGGGCTGATCTGGTACTGGTAGATACTGCATATCCATGGCAGGCAACGCCGGAAAATACTCATTACAAATGTTTCTGGTCGCCTTTTGAGGGACAAAAATTCCGGTCGACAATAACCCATACATGGGTAAACGGGAACCTCGTGTACAACAATGGCTGTTTCAGCGAAAGTCCCTGCGGAATGCCTTTAGAGTTTTAAAATTTACCCTACTACTTCAATCATTTTGAAGGGTATGCGGATGATTGACTCGTAATCTTGCCCGGCTTCCAGCATATCTTCATCATCTTCGTCATAGAACCAATTAATGGTAACACCTTGGCTGACTTTTTGTATGGCTTCCAATTTCTTGAAAACATCTAAGATACATTTTGACGAACTGGTATTGAAATACTCTAATTGGATGTTTACTTGTGTTTGTGGTTTTGCCTCCTTTGAATAAGCTTCAAGCCAATCGACCAATGGTTTGTAAAACTCAATGGAATTTTCTGGTATTGAACGGCCTTTGATTTCAATGATACCCTTTGATCCATCAAACCGTACAGTAGGCGTTTTCGGAGTTCCTTCTATTGACAGTGTATCCATAACCTTTTTAAAAATTTTATGCTATTATAAATTTTGAACAAAAATATCTAACCTGTAAAAATAATATTTTTCGTTATATGGGTAAAACCTGTACTCAAGCTTTTTGTCAGATTTTCGTGCCATATCAATCAATCCTAATCCTCCACCTCCTTTTGAAGATAATTTCTGGTAATTGAGGATATACTTGTACATTTCTTTCAACTCTGCTTCTGACAGTGAATTGATCTTCTCGATCTTCTCAGTTAGAAATTTCACCTTATCCGACAAAACAAAATTTCCGACGGTTAAGAGAAAATCATCACCTTTTCTCGAGACAACTACCATTCCGTATCTTTTGCCCAGCGATTCAACCAAATCTTCAGGCACATCGTCCGAGTGATGAAAAAGATTTTGAAGACTTTCTACCATGATGTTGAGTATCTTCTTCCTTACCTTCAGATTGATCGAAACTTCAACAAGTTTCTCCTCGATTCCTTCCAGGATAGAGTTGATCTGACCTGATGCAACATTTCCCACAAAGGTAAAAAACGCATCATTACCACAGATTTCGGCATGTAACTTATTTACATCAAAGCCCATATAGCTCTTTTAACAGAGTGAGATTTAAAAATTGGCCGCAAATATAGGCCTTTTTTCAAATGATCACAACTTTTTTAGTCCTTAACTGATTATTATTTTTTGGTTTACTTTTTCCTTATACGTAAAAAACGGTTTTGAGGTTACAGTCATAATACATTTATTTTTTGATAAACATTTTTTACTGCATTTTTAGGAAACATTTTAGGTTTTTTTTCGTAAAACCAAAAGAGATAAGGTGATGATATGAGTGAAGAAATCTTGAGGGCGTTGATGCAATTGTTTGCATTGATTGTAAAACAGGACGAGGGCGTTTTAAGCGGGGAACGTGCTTATGTTGAGAATTTTCTCAACCAGCAACTTAACCGGGAAACTGCCAATGAGTACTTGAAGTTGTTTGATGAGCAGTCCTCAAAAGAATCCGATAAGGAAGATACAGGGAAGAAAAGATTGACATCGGTGAAAGACTCTGTCCGGGTGTTGGGTATTTGCAAGAAAATCAACAAAACGCTGACTCAGGAACAGAAAGTGGTGTCGCTGCTGCGTTTGTTCGAGTTGGTGAACGCCGACCGCAAGTTTTCTGATCAACGCATGGCCATCATCAATACGGTGGCGGATGTTTTCAAAGTGTCGAAGGAGGAATTTCAAAGTATTGAAACTTTTGTACTGAAAAATCAGCCTGAGGAACTCGATCTACCGGAAATATTACTCATCAGTGAAGAACAGCCGCCACTATCACACGCCAAATTCATCAAAACGGATGAATTGAATGGAATCATTGCTATCCTGCGGGTACCGAACGTTGATCTCTATTTCCTGAAATATACCGGTAACGAAACGCTTTTTCTGAACGGGCAGGGGCTCAACAATCGCCGCATTTACCTGTTTGCCAGCGGTAGCACGGTGAAAATGCCTAAAGGCAAGCCGGTTTATTACAGCGATGTTGTAGCGCATTTTCTGGCCGACCTCACTGCCAATAAAATCTCATTTGAAGTCAAAAATCTCGATTTTAAGTTTCCCAATGGCGCTACCGGATTGCGTAACATCAGTTTTACCGAAGGACATGGCAAACTGATCGGAATCATGGGTGCAAGCGGCGCCGGAAAGACTACATTATTAAATGTATTGTGCGGGCTGGAAAAACCATGTAAAGGCGAAGTGCTCATCAATGGCATTAACCTGCATACTGACAGGGAAAAACTCGAAGGCGTGATTGGCTACATCCCACAGGACGATCTGCTGATTGAGGAACTGACCGTTTTCGAAAACCTGTACTACAATGCCAAATTGTGTTTCCGCGACAAAAATGAAGACGAATTGGTAGCGCTGGTGGACAAGACCTTGCACAGTCTCGGCCTGCACGACCGTAAAAATTTGAAAGTAGGTTCACCGCTGAACAAGTCCATTAGCGGAGGGCAACGCAAACGGTTGAATATCGCGCTGGAACTGTTGCGCGAACCGTCGATACTGTTTGTGGACGAACCTACGTCGGGATTGTCATCAAACGATTCGGAAAATGTGATGGATCTTCTGCGCGAACTTGTTCTCAAGGGAAAATTGATTTTTGTGGTGATTCATCAACCTTCGTCGGACATATACAAGATGTTTGACAAGATGATCATTCTCGACACCGGAGGATACCTTATATATTATGGTAATCCGGTGGAAGCGGTGATGTATTTCAAACGTGTTGACGCGCAAATCAATAGTGATGTTGGCGAATGTCCCGATTGCGGAAATGTGAATCCTGAATTGATTTTTAACATCATTGAAGCGCGGGTGGTGGATGAATTTGGGCGATATACCGACAACCGTAAAATTTCGCCGCCGCAGTGGGAAGAATTGTACCGGAAAAATTTTGTGATCGAAGCGCAGGATGTTATTCAGGACAAGCCCCCAAAAACGTTAAACATACCAAACTGGTTCAAACAGTTACGTATCTATACCCTTCGCGATTTCTTCTCGAAGATCAGCAACAGGCAATACCTGCTGCTTACAATGCTTGAGGCGCCTGCGCTGGCTTTCATTCTGGCGTATGTCATTCGCTACATCGCCGACCCGATGTCGAACACCTATATTTTCCGTGAAAACGAAAATATTCCGATTTTTATCTTCATGAGCCTCATCGTTGCTCTGTTTCTGGGGTTGATTGTGAGCGCCGAAGAAATTTTTCGCGACCGCAAAATCCTGAAACGGGAAGCATTCCTCAACCTTAGCAAGTCGAGTTACTTAGTTTCAAAAATATTGATATTGATTGCCATTTCAGCTCTTCAATCGTTGATGTTTGTACTGATTGCCAATTCGATACTCGAAGTTAAAGGAATGTATTTCGCCTACTGGCTGGCTTTGTTTTCTACCGCAGTATTCGCCAACATGTTGGGTTTGAACGTTTCGGCTTCGTTCAATTCAGCGGTTACCATATATATTATTATACCGTTGCTCATGATCCCGATGATGGTGCTCAGCGGCGCGATGTTCAGTTTCGACAAGTTGAACCGCAACGTGGGCAGCATCAACAAAGTGCCGTTAGTAGCTGAATTTATGGTAACGCGATGGTCATACGAGGCGCTGATGGTGCACCAGTTTAAGGACAATCGTTTCGAGAGATATTTTTACGACATCCAAAAACGGGAGAGTGCAGCCGATTTTCGCCAGGTGTATCTGATTCCTGAATTGGAAAAACACTTTAACTCATGTTTCGAAGAGTTGTCGGCAAAAGGGAAAGTAGTAGAAAATACCGGCTACCTGAAAACTTTGTACAATGAAGTGAAAAAGGAACTTGCGCTCCATCCTGCCGCACCCTTTGATCTTTCGTTGCTCACACCCGACAGGTTCGACACCGATGCAGCCATCCGGTTAGAGGCTTTCATCGAGGAAATGAACAAACGGTACATCATGGAATTTGCCCGCGCTAATTCCGAAAAAGAAAAGTTGATCGCTATTATGCTCGAACAGAACGCACCGTTGTTTACCAGGCTTAAAAATTCGTACCAAAATGAACACCTGGGTGAAATTGTAAAAAAATCGTTCGAAAAAAATAAAATATTAGAATTCAATCATGAGCTAATACAGCAAATCGACCCGATATACAAGGACCCTACCACCACAGGATTGATCAATGTACGCACTCATTTTTTTGCACCGCGTAAATATTTTGCAGGTACGTTCTTTGATACCTATTGGTTCAATATTTGTATTATTTGGATATACTCGGCTTTACTGTATGTTGCGTTGTATTACGACTGGCTGAAAAAAATAATGGATTTCTTTGGTCGTATACGATTTAAAAAATTATTTTTAACTTTGTATTTTAAAAAATGAGTTGTATGCTTCGTAAATCATTGGTTATCATTACTTCTGTAGCATTGATGCTACAGGGGTTAACGTCTTGCACTACTTGTAGCCGGACAAATACGGACAGTTTTGTTATTCCCGATTCGATTAATGGCGACGGCGATGAATTACCGGTGAATCCAACTGTCATGGAAGAAATGGTGGATAATATTGCATCGCCTATCGAAATGGCTTCATTAGTGAAAAGTCTGAATGTGCCCTTTTCGCAGAAATATTTAGCGTCCACCAAAAATGTTTCAAATTACAATACCAGTTTTGAAAAAGCATTCAATCTGGGAATTTATGGTTGCGATCTTGGTTATTTGAACATGTATGGAAGAACGTCGTTAGTACTGGACTACATTTCAGCCATTAAAAATCTGGCCGACGGAATCAATGTGGGACAGTTTTTCGATTTCAATACTCTGAAACGATTAGCTACCAATAACCAGAATATTGATTCTCTGGTACATGTTTCGCAGATGAGTTTCAACAAAATGGACAAGTATCTGCAAAGGAACAACCGTGGCAACCTAAGTATTTTGATGGTAGCCGGTGTATGGGTGGAAGGTCTGTACCTGTCAGCACAGTTTTTAAAGGAGCGTCCTAATGAAAAGCGCTTGGCAGAAAGCATTGGCGAACAAAAATTGATGCTCGATCAACTCATACTCATCCTGAAAAATTACAACAGGGAACAATACATTGCCCACCTGATCGACGAACTGACGACCATTAAAAATATCTACGACGGGATAAAAATCACCATTGAATTAGGTGAACCACAAGCTATTGAAGTAGACGGTATGCTCACCTTCGTTCAAACCGATATCAGCACAGTTCATTACACCGAAGAACAAATGCAAGCGATCATTCAGCAAGCAGAAATTGTTCGAAATAAATTGATCAAATAAAGAATTATCAAATCATTCCACGAGATGAAAAAAATATTTTTCTTGACATCATTATTGTTTATCACTGCGTTCTTTTCCCAATCAATTAAGGCGCAAACAGAAGCGCAAAGGATCGAATTATGTACGAAAGTGGCAGGTGACGCTACTTTGGAACAAAGCTATGCTATTCAGTTGTCATCCGCTAAAGACGGCGAACGTGCCCCTACTTTCAAGAAAGCTGTGGCAATGCGTAAAGATAACCGTTACAGGTTCACCATTTGCACTGACGAAGAATCGGCTGGTGAAGGCATCCTGCAAGTGTGGGACGAAGCCAGAATCGTGGGAAGTTCATACAATTCTTCAACAGGAAAGACATATCAAAGTTTTGATTTTGATTGCACGAAAACAGCCATATACGTCATTATCATCTCATTTAAGGATGATAAGGGAGGATCGGCAGTAGGTGTTGTATCTCATGTAAAAACGTTATGAACATTGCATTAATAGGGTACGGCAAGATGGGAAAAATGATCGAATCCATTGCCGTAGAAAGAGGTCACAGTGTAATACTGAAAATTGACATTGACAATTTGGACGATTTCACTCAAAAAAACCTTAAGGAAGTACAGGTAGCCATTGAATTTACTAAACCCGAAATGGCTATTACCAACATTATCCGTTGCATTGAATTTAAGGTCCCGGTAGTTTCAGGCACCACAGGATGGTTCAACCGGTTGGAAGAGGTAAAACGCCTGTGTACAGAACATAATGGTTCGATGCTTTGTACGTCGAACTTCAGTATCGGAGTGAATATCTTCTTCGAAATCAACCGGCAATTAGCACGGATCATGAACTGTTTTCCAGAGTATTCTGCGGATATTGAAGAAATACATCATACCCAAAAGTTAGATGCACCCAGTGGTACAGCCATCTCAATAGCCGAAGGAATTATCAGCGAAATTCCCCGTATCAGGGAATGGAATCTTGCAGAGACGGGGCAAGCCACGTCAATACCGCATGAGACGCGGCACGCCACGTCTCTACCTATACACGCTATCCGCAGAGATAGCGTACCGGGCACACACAGCGTAAAATACACATCGGAAATAGATGATATTGAGATCATCCATACTGCTCACAATCGAAAGGGGTTTGCTTTGGGCGCCGTACTGGCTGCCGAATTTATTCATGATAAAAAGGGCATTTTCTCCATGAAGGATGTGTTGAAATATTGAGATTCATTAATTTATTGGGAAAACTATGAACAACCGGAAAGTAAAAGCAGGTTTGTTTGGCGTAGGTCTGAACACCTATTGGCCTCAATTTGAGGGATTATACGACCGATTAATTAGTTATCAAAACGAGATATCCGCACGCATGAGATCATTAGGCGCTGATGTGGCGGATGCCGGTATGGTTGATTGTCCGGAAAAGGCTACTGAAGCCGCTGATATGATGAGAAAGGAAGGCGTAGAAATCGTTTTTCTGTTTATATCCACTTACGCCTTGTCGTCAACCGTTTTGCCGGTAGTGCAAAGACTTCGTGTTCCCGTGGTGATTCTAAACGTGCAGCCGGTGGCAGCCATTGATTATTCTTCGTTGAATGCATTGGGTGATCGCGGAAAAATGACCGGCGAATGGCTGGCGCATTGCCAGGCATGTTCTGTACCCGAATTTGCATCGGTATTCAACAGGGCAGGCATACAGTACGATATAGTGACCGGTTACCTGCAGGAAGATTATGTTTGGCAGGAAATTCAGCAATGGATGGATGCTGCCCGTGTGAAAGCGGGTATGAGCAACAACCGG
>Ga0209628_10001445_pt1 | contig 15389 bp, 14 predicted proteins | sample TergutCu122P4_FD_187285 | JGI IMG/M metagenome (GOLD analysis project Ga0209628, IMG submission 187285) | Cubitermes ugandensis P4 segment gut microbial communities from Kakamega Forest, Kenya - Cu122 P4 (SPAdes) (version 2) | ecosystem: Host-associated > Arthropoda: Insects > Digestive system...
GAAAGAGCACCAAAACGGTTTTCAATTTCCACCATTGCCATCAACAACAGTTCCTCTTTACTGTTTTCTAAATTATTTTGAATTTCTAATGTACAAGTTTGAACAATGGCTCCTTCCACAATTTTCATGTAATTCACAAACGCTTTATTGTTCTCATTTTCAATAGAAAAGATATCGCAATTGGATATTTCGGGATTTACCACAATTGATTTTCCGTGATAGGTTTCCAAAATTTCTATTTGTTCTTTGAGTTCCTGTGCCTTTTCAAACTCCCATTTTTCCGCAAAGTGCATCATTTCCGTTTTTAATTGCCGCACCACTTCGCTCAAATTTCCTTTGATAATTTTTATGACTTTAGTCATATTTTCCTTGTAGATTTCGGGTGAAATGTAGCCTGCACACGGAGCCGCACACTTTTTAACATGATACTGCAAACAGGGACGTCCTTTTTTTTGCAAAATCTTACACGTGCGAATGGGGAACAACGCAAACAGCGTGTCTAACAAAGTGTGCATAAAACGTAGCGACGAATAGGGACCAAACAGTTCCTCCTTTTTCGGATTTGGATTTCGGGTGTAATACAAACGCGGAAACTCCTCGTGGCTAACTGCCAACCACGGATAGGTTTTATCGTCTTTCAGCATGGCATTGTAGCGCGGACGAAATTGTTTTATCATGCTGTTTTCCAACAACAACGCCTCCCATTCCGAATCCACAACGGTAAATTGAATATCACAAATTTTTGAAACCAAAACCGTAAGTCTTGGGTTTTCGTGCGTTTTTGTGAAGTAAGAAGAGACTCTCTTTTTTAAATCTTTAGCCTTACCAACATAAATAACTACTCCATTTTCGTCATAAAACCGATACACCCCGGGTTTTTCTGGAAGAGATTTGGTCTGGAAGGGGGTTGGTGCGGAGAACATGGTGCAAGAGTTCAAAGGTTCAAGAGTTCAAAAGTTTAAGAGTTCAAGAGTTCAAGGTTCAAGGTTCAAGGTTCAAGGTTCAAAATTTTTGAATTTTTGAACTTTGAACTTTGAATTAATTTTATCTTATAGAGATACTCGGTGCCTGCATCCACCCTAAACCGCTCATCTGCCCGAAGCCCAATTATCCAAACAATCTGTTCATTAGAGCAGAGGAGGCGGATTTTTTGTTTTTCCAAGAGGTCAATTTTTAAGTCGGTGAAAAAATCACTCAGTTTTTTCTTGGGTTTCATGCCAAAAGGATGAAAAAAATCTCCTTTTTTCCAACTTCTAATAGTAAGTGGAAATTTTAGTTTTTCTGCATCCACATAAATGAGATTAGGGGATTTAAGGATTTCTAAGTTAGCGTAATTTTTTATTTTTTCTACTTTAAAACCGTGGGTTTCTAACTCTTCTATGGAATTTATGCAGATACTTTCTGCTGTTTTTCTCTCTTTTTTTTCAATGATTAAATGATTTCGGTCTTTTATCAAGATATGGGTTTCGGATAAAAAACGTTTTCCGGAGGTGGCGTGCAACGATTTTACAATATTTTCTACATCATCGGCATTAAACCCAAAGGGATTTAGCATTTCGTACAAGATAAGCGATTGATTTTCATTGTTTTTCAGTTCATCAACGGCAATGGAAATTCTAACTTTTGTTTCTTCTATGAATTTATTTTTGTATTGTTGAATTTGCGCATCTAAAAATTGGGTTTGTTGTTGAAAAAGGTTACTATTCTTTGCAAAAGTGTCCAAAAAATGCGGAGAAATTTTTTCCAGCTCCGGAATGATGTGGTGCCGAATCTTATTGCGCAGAAAATCAACCTCCAAGTTTGACGAATCTACACAAAACCTTATTCCTTGCTCCCGGACATACCGTTCAATTTCGGAGCTCAAAAACCTTAGTAGGGGGCGAATAATTTTGCCGTTTTTTTGGGGAATGCCGCACATTCCGCGCACGCCGGTGCCACGCAATAAGTTCATAATTACAGTTTCCGCATTATCGTTTGCATGATGCGCGGTAACGATATAGTCGTACTCTTTTCCCAACTCCTCAAACCACTGGTAACGCAGTTCGCGCGCCACCATCTCTATCGATTTGCCCGATTTTTGCTGAATGGCAATCGTATCAAATTCTTTTACAAAAACCTTTTGGGAGGTCAAAAAGGGTAGTTTTTGCACAAAATTCATCTCTTTATTCGATTCCTCACCGCGTAAATGAAAGTTGCAGTGCGCAATATCAAACTGTAACCCACAATTTGCAAAAAGATGCGCCATCACTACCGAGTCTCTTCCACCACTCACCGCCAATAGAAACCGCGCATTTTCCGCATCGGGAGCCAACAGAAGCAGTTCGTTATAGAAGACCGTAAGAGCGTAAGAGCGTAAGAGCATAAGAATTAAGAATTGAGAATTAAGAATTAAGAATTAAGAATATAAAAAACATCACATCAATAACAACTAACAACTAACAACTAATCACTTAACAATCACCCCCTTAATCACTTCTCCGCCAAGTTTTTCGTTGAGTTTAGTAATAATTTGACTGCGACTTCCCATGAGTTCAAACCGGAGGGCGGCATTAGGAATTGTAGCATACAGAACCCCTTGTTTTACAGATATTTGAGTAGTTTGCTTGGCAACAAAACCACCTACCACTTCGGGCCATAAATCGATGGCTTTCTGTTCTAACAACAGGGATATTTTCCCTTTTTTAGCAAAAAAATCTTGAATGTAGGTGCCTACGGCTTGGGGGTTCACTTTTTCTTTGGTTTTTTCTTTGTCATGATTTGTTTTAAAAACTGCCCTTCCTGAGCGTTACCTTTAAAAGTAGTAGCTTTAATAGGTAGTCCGTTTTTTCCAAACACTTCATTTTCCGGTTTGCCATCTGCACTGTAGCGATTATCCCACACTAATTTTTTATCGACAGTGGCGGTTCCTACTTTTTTCCATTTGGTTTTAAAAGTAACAGGGTCTTCCACTTTTTGCATCACTGCAAATTTTTCTCCCCCCAACAATCCCTCTTTCATGCCGATTTTTGCGGTAACAGGTTTTGAGGATAAAACAGGTACTACCGGTTTAAAAACATCATGACTGTATTGCAGGGTTGCAAACGAAGCATCAAGGGTTCTCACCAATGCTTTATTTAGAATCGTTTCAATTTCCCGATTTGCACTTTTAGAAAAAACCCCTGCATTTACTTTTTCCCGATTGTATTGATAGCCAACAAAATCAAGTTCAAAATTCATGTTATTAAAAGCGTTCTCATCTCCCCAAACATGATAAAAGTTGGCTGCCACCTCTTGATTCCATCTCAATTTGAATAGAAAAGTCTTAAAAAAGAATGAATATCCGTCTTGTATTCTATCTGCTTCAATAGAAAACGCAAGTGCCGCCACAGCAATAGCCGCATTAACAATGGCATCAGCAAGTTCATTCCCGGAATTACTCTTGCTCCTATTGAGTTCATTTGCCAAGGCTCTATATTGCTCTGCAAGCGGTTCGTTACTCACAAAAATCAGTTCTGTTACGGTTACAAAAGTGTTGTTAATCAAATTCTCCCCTGCATCTTCCAACATCGCCATCCCTCTCAAAGTGTTCTTTGCAATGTTATAATCCAAGTCATTTTCACTTACATTATAAAGTCCCATCTCTTTAATATACTCCATGTTGTACATATTTCCATCTTTAGAACTAAACCACTTTTTCACTAATTGATGGGCTACTTTATTATCTTTAAGTTGTTGTTTAATAGCGGGAAGCAAGGATTCAGCGTCACTTTTCATGTTTTTATCTTGCAACAAACGGGCAAGGGAAGTGAAATCAACTTGAGTAGATAAATTCAGATTTTTGGTTTGTACCTTATGGTTATTATATTTATCAGGGAAAGGATAGGCATTCCAAGCTTTTACGACTTCGCTTTTGATTTCATCCACGCTTTTGGGTTCCCCTTTCTTCAGCAGCACATGCATATCGTTAGAAAAAATGAGCATTGCTAATGAACTGCGTTGATACTTTTCATTTTGAGCATCTTGGGCGTTTACACAAAAAATGCTAACCCCAATTATTAATATAATTAAAAGTGTATTTTTCATATCAACGAACCAACCAATTAGTGTTGTAAGTGTTTTGTTGTTGATGGTCTCCAAAAGAGATTCCAACGGCACGCCATGCTTCAATACGTTGCGATTCAAGGTCAACACTATCTAAATACTTTTTCATCTCAAATCTCCAATCATCAAACACTTTACCTTTAATTTCCAGATACAATTTTTGCGCTTCTCCGTAACAATAGGCATCGGGATAAATGTAGCTTAGGTATTCTCCGGCTTTTTCGGCACCGGTTGAGTTTTGCTCTGCCGCCCAAGCACTTTTAGCATGTGCCAAACTTACATCACACAAATAGTCAATATATTGTTGGTAAATAATTTGTGTTTCTGCCAACGCTTTGTCATAACACTCCGGCACTGCTTCAGGGATTGCCGTTAAAAGATAGATGGCTTCCTGGTACCCTTTTTGACCGGCTAAGCTTTTCGCTTTTTTGATAATATTATCACATTGTGCAATGTAATATTCCATAATTTTTTGTTTTCCCAATTCTAAAAAATCTTTCAATTTAGAAGAATTTGGGCTCACGTTCGTTATGGCATCCAAGTAAGCTTTATTTTCATTGGTGCCCACTCCTTTCGCACTGATGGTAGTACTTGCAAATATTTTTTGGTCGAAATTATCTGCCACATAAAACGTAATATCCATGTTTTGAGCGATTTGTTGTGGTGGTCCGGGAACAATATCTTTGGTTAATATGGAAGGAATGGCAGTAATAAAAAACCTGCCAAACCCCTCCTGAGCAGAAACGCCATTAACTGTTGCTATTTGCGTAATTTTATTGGATAACACATTTTTTGCAACATCAGGAAATCCGTTAATTCCTTCCGGAATAACAACAGACAACACAATGGCTGACGGGTCTTTTTTTGATTGGGCTTGCAATGGTAATGTGCCTATTATTAGGGCAACAATAATTGCAAAAATTATTACGACTTTATTTTTCATTTTAATCAATTTTATGAATGAATAGTTTTATTTTTCACCAAGCACTAACACCGTATTCCCTAACCCTCTTGTCATCACTTTGGAACTAATGTTATATTTTGATTTCAAGAAACGCATCAATTCTCTTACAAATGCTTCAGAATCCATAGCTTGTCCTTTCGCATTATACAAAGGGATTCTCACTTGTTCAAAAATAATAAAATTAGGCGATGCATCCGCTTTGCTGTATCTTCCTTGAACGGTGTTTTCAGCCATCCAATTGTCAAGAATTTCTGTGAGTTCATAGCCGTCATATTCTGTTTCCAGGTCTAACCCGGAACCGTTGTTAAAAACTCTAATATCAACTCTCACTTCTCTTCCGTTTTTGAAAAGGTCTTCAAAGTGCGCTTGGAGGCGGGCAGCAAAGTTATCTATATGAGACAAAACGGCTTCTTCTAACAACACAGGAAGTTCGGCAGAGAAAGAGGGGGCACCCGTACCGGTAGCACCGGCAATTTGCTTATCGGTGTATGCGTCAATTCCTTGAAGATTAAAAGTTACCGATTTTTTTGGACCTGTTGCGTTAACCGTCCATGTTAATTGCAGGATAATATCCGCTTTAGCCGTTCTTTTCAGCCTGTCTAAAGGGCTTTCCTTTAACTCGGCGCCGCCTTTACTGGTGGTCATATTGTCTTCTGCAGTACGTTGTTCTATTGATTTCAACGCAGATTCCAAATTTTTTAGCGGGAATCCTCTGTCTGCCATCATGTTATTAATAGTAGAAATCACCAATAACAAATCCGCATTCGATTGCATTGCAGCTTTGTAATCAGGGATTAATTGTTTTGTTCCCATATTGTCGTGGGATATCATATATCCGTTTGTATTGCACCAAACATCACTGGGAACAACCATTAATGTTGGTTTTTTTGCTTGACCAAACAGGCTTACTGCCAAAAGGCAAACTACGCTGAGTAATAATAATCTTTTCATATTGATTTTGGGTTTAAGGTTTTAAAATATTATCTTGAATTAATTTTTCTCTTATTTCTGCGCTTTTTACACGAACAACAACACCATATTTAACTTCGGTATCTGTTCTTTGGCGTGTTTTTGCTGATGAACCTGCTCTTTTGTCTTGGTAACTTACATATTTTTCAAAAGCTCCGTGGTCTGCAAAAAACTTATTGAAATAGTCTCTGTATTTGTCATACGCATTAGTTTCCATTAAAATGGGTTTTATCTGGCAATCGCTTTTGCCTTTAGAGATTCCTTTAAAAATGACATCTCTCACGGCATTTTTACGAGCCTGTTCTCTGGCATCCACAATACTTCTTCCCGACCCCCACGCTTTTAATGTGTATGAACCGTCTAATTCTGAGCCCATACACTCTGTTTCGTATGTATAGTGAGCACCCAATTTGTTGCTGGTATTACACGACAAAGCCAACGCGCATAATACAAAGCCCAATGTATAAAAAAATAGTTTTTTCATAATTACAAAAAATTTAATGTGTTAAAATCCTGTTGATATACCTTTTAAGATTCCGGCGGCTTCGAGGTCTTTTCGCAATTGGTCTTTCGCAACAGAAACCACACAAGCTATTTTATATTCTCTTCCCACTTTCACTCTATCAACCCGCTCCGTTGATAGTACATACTTCATATAATCGCCCCCATCACTGAAAAATTTTCTAAAAAAATCTGAATGTTGTTGGGCAATAGTGGGATCTGATGCCAAAGCTCTTTGAGCAGGACACCCCTGGGTTGCGCCGGAAAAACCTTTGAAAATGATTCCATGTACCGCATTTTTTCTGGATTGTTCGGTGGCTACCTGAGGTTGTGATTTTTTGCAGTAACTCCAAACCTTAACTAAATAAGTTCCTTGTGCGCCCACGCCGGCACAAGAAATATCGTAGCGAAACTGCTCAGTATCTTTGTTTGCTTTTTTTTTGGCTTGTGAAAACCCTGTAAATAAAGCACATAAAAAAACAAGGGTTAGCAAAATAAATTTTACATTTTTCATGACTAAAAATTTTTGTTGATAAATAATACGATAAATTGTTTGATAATTAAATTCTAATTTTTGGCAAAAATAATAAAATTTGTTCAATATCTTCAAAAGTTGTTACTTTCATTAATTCCAAACGCACTTTTTTAAAATGGCTGACACCCTTAAAATAGCCTGCGTAGTGTCTTCTGATTTCAAGACAGGCAGTTTTTTCGCATTTATTTGGAATAGAGTTTTTTAAATGTTGCAACAAAATATTTACGCGCTCATCAAAAGTGGGAGAAGTGTAGGTTTTGTTAGTAAATGCGCATTTTATCTCTTTAAAAATCCACGGGTTTCCAATGGCGGCGCGTCCAATCATGAGGGCATCCACACCATATTTTTGTTTAAACATAAGTGCTTTTTCGCCGGAATCAATGTCGCCGTTACCTATTACAGGAATAATCATGCGGGGATTGCTTTTTACTTCGCCTATCAATGTCCAGTCTGCCACCCCCGAATAGATTTGTGAACGGGTTCTTCCGTGAATTGTGATTGCCTGAATACCAACATCTTGTAGTTGTTCCGCTGCAGTAACAATAGGTTTGTCGTTCATATCCCATCCCAAGCGTGTTTTCACAGACACGGGCAGTTTCACCGCATTAACAACGGCTTTTGTGAGGGCTACCATTTTTGGGATATCTTTCAAAATGGCGGCACCCGCGCCTTTATTCACCACTTTTTTTACCGGACACCCCCAATTAATATCTATAAAATCAGGTTGTTGCATTTCGGCAACTTGGGCTGCTTTTACCAGTGAGGTTTCATCATGCCCAAAAATTTGTATTCCAAACGGACGCTCCGTTTCATCGAAAGCCATTTTATCGAAACTTTTCTGCACATCTCTGATTAGTGCTTCGGAAGAGACAAATTCGGAGGTCAATACATCGGCACCCATCTCTTTGCAAATGCGCCGGAATGCCGTGTCGGTAATCTCCTCCATCGGTGCCAAAAAAAGAGCATTCGGATTGGTTTTCAAATAATTGGTAAAGAAATTCATAGAATGCTACAAATTTATTTTCTCCACTCTTTTTTGGTGCCGTCCCCCCTCAAAATCTGTTTCAAAAAAAGCAGAAATAATTTCAATGGCTTCTGTATGAGAAATAAAACGGGCGGGGAGCACCAAAATGTTGGCATCGTTGTGAGAGCGCGCCAAAACAGCAATCTCTTTACTCCAACACAGTGCTGCTCTTACATTGGGATGTTTGTTTGCCGCCATCTGCATACCGTTTCCGGAACCGCAAATAAGCACTCCCCTTTCATTCGGATGCTCAGCAATATAGGTCGCCAACGGGTGCGCAAAATCAGGATAATCTACGCTATTGAGGTCATAACAACCTGAGTCTTCCCATTGAAAATCAGTTAGTTTTTCAATAATAAATTGTTTGAGTTCAAAACCGGCGTGGTCGCTTGCAATTGGAATATTCATTGGGGTATGGGGTTTGGGGTTTGGGGTTTGGGGTTTGAGGTTCAAGGTTCAAGGTTCAAAGTTCAAATATTAATCACTAATCACTAATCACTAACCACTAATCACTAACCACTAACCACTACCGCAAAGTTGCCCCGCACTCCCGTTCAAACGCAACCAGCAACTTGCTCATAATCTTGCTTATCTCTTCATCTGTCAAAGTTTTTTCAGGGTGTTGCAGTACAAAATTCAAAGCATACTGTTTTTTATTTTCCGGAAGTTTGTCGCCTTCATACACATCAAACAACGATATTTTTTTGATATGTCGCGACCCGAACTGCGTAGCTATTTTCTCTAATTGTTGGTATGAAACGGCTTTATCCACAACCAACGCCAAATCTCTTTTTACAGCAGGGTTAGTAGCAATAGGTGTGTATAACGTGTTGGTTTTCTGATATTCTAAAAAAAGCAGTTCCACATCTATTTCTGCGTAAAACACCGGTTTTTTAATATCGAAATGTTTTAAAATTTGTTGTGAAATCTGTCCGATTTGCGCAACAGGTTTTTCTTCGTGATTATAATATAATGTATTAGTAAGTGGCGATACAGGTTCGGCGGGTTGTAGAGACGCGATTAATCGCGTCTCTACGGGGATAACCCCACATTTTTGCAAAATATTTTCCACAAAATTTTTCAAAAAGAAAAAATCCAAATCTTTGGTTTGTTCAATCCAATTTTCATCATGGTTTTTTCCGGTTGCGAATAATGTGAGTTTTTCTCTTTCGGAATAACGTTTCAGAACATCTGTTTCATCCTTATTAACAAGATGATAGGTTTTTCCAAATTCAAAAAGTTTGAGATTGTTATTTTTATAGTTAAGATTACGGGAAATAGTTTCCAAACCGGACAAAAGCAAGGTTTGCCGCATGGCATTCAATTCGCAGTTTAGCGGGTTTATCAAATCAACGCGCTCATTCTCACAAATAAAATCAAAAATTGAGGCATACTCTCCATTGGTTATAGAGTTGTTCATGACCTCAAAAAAGCCGTTGTTAGCCAAGTAAATAGATAATTTTTTTTGTAATTTTTGGAACGTCGGTTGGGGATTACTGTGTGTAAAATATTTAATTTCATTCGAAGTTTCAATATTATTATATCCATAAATCCGTAACACTTCCTCAACCAAATCAATAGTTCTTGTAATATCGTGTTTGTTAGGCGGTATAGTAACCGACAAATTATCTTCGCTCATGGATGTATTTTCGAATCCAAGGTTCAAAAGAATAGAAGAAATTGTTTGTTTATCAATAATTTGACCTGCAATTTTAGCAACAGAGTCTTCATCCACCGGAAGAGAAACAACAATAGGCTCAATAGTGGTGGGGTATTCATCAATTACATCAGATGCAATTACGGCATCCGCAACTTCTATCAATAATTTAGCTGCTCGGCGAATGGCATAAACTGTCATATTCACATCACATCCGCGTTCGAATCTAAAAGCGGCATCGGTTTTAAGTTCGTGTCTTTTAGAGGTTTTCCTTATTGACACAGGATTAAAGTAGGCACTTTCCAAGAACACGTTTTTGGTCTCGTTGGTAATGCCGGAATTTTTTCCGCCATACACACCGGCAATGCACATCGCTTTTTCCGCATCACAAATCATTAAATCTTCCTCGTGCAATTTTATTTCTTTATCGTCTAATGTTTTGAAAATTGTGTCTTTTGGTAATGTTTTGATAATTACCTTTCTATCAGCAATTTTATCGGAGTCGAACGCGTGAAGCGGATGTCCGGTTTCAAACATCACAAACTGGGTGGCATCTACAATACAATTAACGGGGCGCACGCCAATGGAGAGCAGTCTGTTTTTAAGCCACTCCGGCGACTCTTTAACGGTAACATTTTCTAAACAAATTCCTGTATATCTTGGACAAGCCGTTTTATTTTCAATAGAAATTGCAATCGGTGTATTTTTGATACTGGGAATAAAATCGCCAATCAGTGGTAGGATGGGAGTTGTGCAAGGGATGTCGTTCTGTTTCAACACAGCGTACAGGTCTCTTGCCACGCCGAAATGCGAAATGGCATCACTTCGATTGGGGGTTAATCCTATTTCAAAAATATAATCATCTTCAATTTTAAAATATTTCGATGCGGGTTGTCCAATTTTCGCCTTTTTGTCTAACTCCATAATACCTTCGTGAGTATCACCCAATTGCATCTCTTTTTCGGAACAAATCATTCCTTCTGAGACTGCGCCTCTGATTTTTGATTTTTTAATAGTAAACGGCTCGTCGCCGGCGTAAAGTGTTGTGCCTATGGTGGCAACTGCCACTTTCAATCCGGATTTTACGTTCGGGGCACCGCAAACGATATTCAACGGAGTTTCTGCTCCTATATTTACTGTGGTTACATGCAGATGGTCGGAATCGGGATGGTTTTCGCAGGTAAGCACTTCGCCAATTACGATGCCTTGTAAACCGCCTTTAATCGTTTCAAATTTTTCGATAGCCTCTACTTCCAATCCGCAATTGGTTAAATAGTTCCCTGTTTCTTCAGGTGATAAATCGAAACTTATGTACTGTTTGAGCCAATTGAATGAAATTTTCATATTAGTGGTTAGTGGTTAATGGTTAATGGTTAAATAAACCGTCTTCTAACTAAATCACACAGTGAAAGATATGCTGAAGAGGTGGTGTCCCAAAAATATTGATGTTTTAACTCTTCCATCAAAACAAAAGCGGCATCAATATTTTCACATTCGTTAATTTTTTGAATGGCGTTGCTAAAATCCACACCGCTATTTTGAAACAACTCACGTATGAAAGCAAACTTTTCGTTGATGGCAAAAGCTTTTGTTAAATCGGGAATAAAAGATTGTTGATACTTTGCACCTAATGAATTATCCTCTTTTTTCTCTAATAAATCGTTCAGAGATTTTTTTTCCGGTTTGGGAAAATCCATATCGTCAAACAACAAATTGGATTTTGGCTTTGCATCCGGAATTAGTTCTAACAAGTCGTCTTGAAGTACAACAGGTTGCGTTACTACGGGAGTTTCTTCAATTATAGGTTCCGGTTCCGGTACTAAGGGAACTTCGTCAGATAAGGTTTCGATTTCGGTTTCAGGTTCCGGTACTAAGGGAACTTCGTCAGATAAGGTTTCGGTTTCAGGTTCTGGTTCAGATTCTGGTACTAAGGGAACTTCGTCAGATAAGGGTTCCTCTTCAATAATTTCTTCCTCAACAACCTCTTCATCCACAATTTTCTCGTCATTAATTTCTTCGTCAACAACTTCTTCAATAATTTCGTCCTCAACTGATTCTTCAATAATTGGTTCTTCTTCAATATCAGATTCGTTTATAGTTTCATATAAACTACCCCGCCCTTCGGGCACCCCTTCAAAATTTGAAGGGGATATTTCTTCTACTAAGGGAGCCTCTTCCATTTCAAGAACTTCTTCATTTATAATTTCTTCCTCAACAATCTCTTCCACAATAATTTCTTCTTCTTCTGTTCCGTCAGTTGAAACTGACGGCAAGGCTGGTTCTCCGCTCACCTCAAATAGTTTCTCCACTCTGTTTTCTACATTTTGTTCATCTGTCTTAATATTCAGAAAACTCATATATGCCGCTCGGAGGTTGTGCAGGATAATATCCTTTTCGATAGGCGAATAGGTTTCTAATGCGTTTATCTGTTGCAAATTTTCAATAATTTTTTGAAGCATTCCGGTTGGTTTTTCCATAACTTTATTTTTTTTATGATAATCAAATTTGTTGAACGTCTTCTTGTTTTTCCTGCGTAAAGAATTTCTTATTCCAAATGATGATGGCAATAATTCCGATGGTGGTACAAGCATCTGCTACGTTGAAGATGGCGGGGAAGAAGTATTCTCCGCCCCAAAGTGGTACCCATTTGGGAAGCATAAAGAGCTTGAAATAAAACATATCCACCACTCGTCCGTAAAGCATTGGAGCATAATTCCATATTACACCGTAGAACATCGAATCGATGATATTCCCCATCGCACCGGCAATAATGAGCGATAGAATAATGACAACAGCCCAATTGGCTTTTTGCTTCTTAATCATCATCCACAAGTAGTAGATTAAAAAACCCACCACGCCAATTCTCATTAGCGACAGTAACAATTTGCCTATATTTTCACCAAAACTGATGCCAAAAGCGATTCCCTCGTTTTCAACAAAAAAGATATAGCACCAATTTCCAAAAACAGGAAAAGCTTCTCCTAATTCCATATTGGTTTTCACCAAAATTTTCACAATTTGGTCTAACACAATAAAAAAGAAGATAATAATTAAAGCAACACTACTTTTTTTCATTTATTTTTGCATCAAAAGAGAGGGTGGCATGGGGTACGCATTTCAGTCGTTCTTTAGGAATAAGTTGACCTGTTGCGCGACAAATTCCGTAGGTTTTATTTTCTATACGCACTAAAGCAGCTTCTAAATTTTTGATATATTTATCTAAACGATTAGCCAAGCGGCTGTTTTCTTCTTTAGATAATACTTGGTTTCCTTCCTCCAAAATTTTGAATGTGGGTGAAGTATCAGTTGTGTCATTTCCTATATTACTATAGGCTTCCAAGTAGATTTCCATTCCTTGTTTTGCTTCCGCAATTTTTTCTTCAATGAGGTTTTTAAACTCCTGAAGTTCCTCATCGGAATACCTAACAATCGTATCTGTATTCATCTCTTTTTTCGTTTTTAAAATTGTCGCAAAAATAAGAAAAAAACAATTCAAAAAAAGTATATTTTCGCCGTTCCCTAAAATTAGGAAGCAAGTTTTTGATTAATAATTATTTTAACTCTTTTTTTTATGAATATTACCCACGAAAAAACAAACGAGAACATACAGGAATTGTGTATTGTGATTCAAAAAGCAGATTATTCGGAGAAGGTGGAAACCGAACTGAAAAAATATAGACGAACCGCGCAAATTCCCGGATTCCGTGTTGGAAACGCCCCTATGGGAATGATTAAGAGAAATTACGAAAAACCACTGATAGCAGACGAAGTGAATAAAATGCTCAGTGAAAATTTATACGGATATTTTGAAAAAAATAATATCCAAATTATGTTTGAACCCATGCTGATTGACGATAAATCATCCGTTGACTTTGAAAAATGTGAAGATTTTACTTTTACCTTTGAGTTTGCCGAACAACCAAAATTTGAACTTGATTTTGCGGCATTGCCCATCTTGAAAGTTTTTAAAATTGAAGCTACGAAAGAGGAAATTGAAGATTTTATGAATCAACTTAGAAAACGCCACGGCGATTATATTACTCCAGAAACTATTGAAGATGACGACTATGTAACAATAAAATGGGAGGAAAACGAAAGCGGATTTTTCTTTGTGAAAGATTTAACCGAAAAAGGAAAAGAGTGGTTTCTCGGCAAAAAAATGGACGATGTGGTGAATGTTGCCTTTAATGAACTGTTTGTTTCTGAAGAAAATCTGAAAAAATTCTTGAAAAAATCGGAAGATAATTTTGATAAAAACACGCTTGGAAATGCAGAGGTGAAAATTTCCTCTATTGGACGGGTTAATTTAGCCGAAATGAATGAGGAGTTTTTCAAAAAAGCATTCCCGGACGGCTCAATTACTTCTATAAAAGAGCTTGAAAAACATGCGGTAGAACAAATTGAAGCGCAATGGGAACAAGAATCGGACAGAAAATTTATGAACGATGCCATTACGCTGTTGATAAATAATGTAAATATTGAACTGCCCGAAGGTTTTATTAAAAGATTTATTCTTAAAAATAATTCCGAAATCACCGAAGAAAAATTAACGGAAGAGTGGGCAAAATATTTAGACTCATTCAAATGGCAATTGATTGAAACGAAATTAGGAAAAGAGGATAATATTGAAGTTACGCTAGATGAAATTAAAAATCATATTCGTCAATTTTACTATCAAAACTACTTCATGCAGTTTAATTTGGCTGATGTTGAAGAGCGTTTGAACCAATTGGTGGAGGAAGCCGTGAAAGACCAAAAACAAGTGAAACAACTGTACGACCAACTGTTCGACCACAAAATTATGCAGTTATTGCAATCCAAAATGAATCTCGAAGAACTCTCCGGCGACTTCAATCAGTTTGTGGCGTTTATGACGGGAACGGAGTATGTGAGTACGAGTACGGCAGGAAAAAAGGAGAAGGGAGAAGGGGAAAAAGTTCAAGGTTCAAAGTTCAAGGTTCAAGAAGATACCTTGATCCCTGATTTTCAAGAAGAACCCTTAGTAGCAGAAAAAATAAAAAAAACGAGACGTTCACCGGCAAAGAAAAAAACAGAATAATAAAATCTGCGTAAATCATGACCATCTGCGTCATCTGCGTGCAAAAAAAATTAAATCAAAAATACAATGAAAAACGAATTTCAAAAATACGCCGTAAAACATTGCGGTATAAGCAGTTTAAGATTGGAACAGTACCAGTCTATTGCCAAAAACTATCTAACGCCTTACATTATTGAAGAACGCCCGATGAATATTACACAATTGGATGTTTTTTCAAGATTGATGAAAGACCGTATCATCTTTTTGGGGGTTCCCATTTACGATGATGTGGCGAATATTATTCAGGCGCAGTTGCTGTTTTTGGAGTCGCAAAATGCAGAACAGGATATTCAAATCTACATCAATTCTCCGGGGGGCGTAATTTACGCAGGTTTAGGTATTTACGACACCATGCAGTATTTGAAACCGGATATTCACACCATTTGCACCGGAATTGCGGCATCCATGTCGGCGGTGCTGTTGTGTGCCGGTGCCAAAGGGAAACGCTCCGCCTTGCCCCACTCGCGCATCATGATTCACCAACCGATGGGGGGCACACAAGGACAAGCATCCGATATTGAAATAGAAGCCCGCGAAATTCAAAAACTCAAGAAGGAGTTG
>Ga0209628_10001446_pt1 | contig 15382 bp, 10 predicted proteins | sample TergutCu122P4_FD_187285 | JGI IMG/M metagenome (GOLD analysis project Ga0209628, IMG submission 187285) | Cubitermes ugandensis P4 segment gut microbial communities from Kakamega Forest, Kenya - Cu122 P4 (SPAdes) (version 2) | ecosystem: Host-associated > Arthropoda: Insects > Digestive system...
TCCGATCTACAATATATTTTTATCTGTACTTTAAGCTTTAATATGTATTTTAAAAGACATGTAACATCTCAGTGCATCTATCCTTTGTAATGTACCTCCCTGAAGACTGCCACATGAGTGGCCAAAGCCAAAACATATAGGAGGTAAATGGCATACATAACACACTTCCACACAATTAATGCACATTTGTCAGTTTTGGTATCATATCTAATTTCTCAGTACACAGCTCAGGATCATTTAAATTCTTAAGTGTCTGCTCAGTGGGCTGTAGCATTATCATGAAGGATGACTTCACTTTTAACCAGTTCTGGATACTTCTCCAAATGCATCACACAGGTGGTACTGTAGAGATTACATGCATTGCTATACATTCTTCATTGAAACCTGTAGTACAGTATCACACACAAGAACACTGTATGCCAAAATGACCATATGTTTTGTGAGTGACAGGTTTCGTCAAACCACGTATTTTATGGTGACTGTGGATGAAGCTACACAGAAAACTGTCACTGGAATATACCAGTTCACACACACGTGCCCACATTTCACTGATTGTAATAACCCTATTTAACACGTTGTTCCCTTGGTGACAAAACATGTCCAGATTGATGTGACTAGTCTTGTAGTAAATCTACTATTGCTGTAATATCAATGGCTTAACACCCACTTGGCAGCAGTCCTGTGGAATTTTAATTTGTGTCATAGAACTGAAGCTCTGTGTACCCAGAAATCCCTTACACTTGGTTAATAATGTTGCCATCTGTGAAAAATTTCCATTGCACCCACAACATAGAGAGACAGATTTTCCTAACAACCCAAATTAAACTTCTAAAGAGGAGGAAGTGACAAATCAGGCACACAGTCTACCTCTAATTTGGTGAGCACAAGGTTTTCTTCAGGGTCTTATCACAGGTACATGACACCAACTTTTTCAGGTCAACACTGTACACAGAATGTAACACTTCCCACCACCTTTGATTTATTTTAAATTTTGTGGCAAATACATCTACACTCACAAATGCACGTAAAGAAAAATCTTAGATATAACATGATTCACCACCTCCTTCAATCTCACTTCCTGCTCATTCAGTCAATTCTAGGGGTGTCTTCTCCCATGCCGGAATTTCAAATCATCACCCTCTTTCCACCGATCTCATTGTCCAGCATGACTTCTTCAAGAAACGAAGGACTCCTGAGATTGGTCAGGCAATGAAAGAGGGTCTATTTTCATAGGCTGACCAAATTTTAGAAAACTTCAGCTGATTCTATTTAAAATTTAATTAACTCTGCTATAGGAGCAAAATTCCCAAAATACCGAAAAGTCACATACATTCGGTTCAGAGGATAAAACCACAGACTTGTCAATGGAAACAGTAAATGCCAAAAGAACCTCCCAAAGGGTGGTCCAACTGAGACTCCAACTCAATCAATGTTTGGCTAGAATACCTTCACAATCTAGTGTCTATCTTCATCCATGCACTGTTCAGTTATGGCCTCTGACATATCTGTGTGAACAGCCATGGAATATTCACTGTAACGAATGCCAGCAGTTGACACTCTTCTGGTTCAGAATATCTGTACCCACCTTGCAATATTCAGTGGTACAGTATGATCATAAAGTTACTCATGGAGCTCTGGATGGCATTTTCATTCATTTATACTGTTCCACTTCATGAACTTTATCTCTGCAGGAGGTTGCCAAAACAATGATACCTTCATGGTTAATGTGTGTGCGCATCGGATGGTAACATTTACAAGTATGCCACATGCTTTCAGACACATACACTATACTCCAATTCCCACACTGTCACATTTTTGCCAAAAAATAGAGTTGTAATGATTCACAGAGTGACTCTTGTATTTCCAGATAGGTGGTGAGAAAACAAAGGATTCTGAACTAAATGGTCCTTTATACACGGCGTTTTAACATTATAATATAGCAGGAAAAATGCTGTAATGAACCTTCGAGTTTCATAAAATGTAGGGAATTTCTTGACTAGCTGAAAACCATTTAGCTTCTCAAGAAGGACTCTGCTACATGGATTAAGTAAGTAAGTAAGTACGTACATAAGTAAATAGGGCAGGAAATATTTATTTTTATGTACACATTGGGAAAGTCACATGGAGGTACCCAGAAAAAATTTCCCTAGCTTGAACACACAGTTACCATAAGCAAAAATGCTTGTGACTGTCACCACATATTAGATGTCTTCCTCATGGAATTCCTTAGTCTACTCACAAAACCACTTACTCACACATACCTTGACCAACTGCAACATATGACCAGAACTGACATTCCTGGACTGCCTTATTTAGTGGCCTACAGAAAAAAATTGCAGGTGGAATTATCCTTCCCATATGTAGGTTGTAACAGCACCTCCCATTGTGTTTTATAAGACACAGAATTCACGGTGTTAGCAAATGGATTTATGGGACTGACCGATATTATACAACAAGCTATGCGTAATACTCATATATGATCTCAGTGAGTTTTTCTTGGAACCAGATCTCTCGTAAGCTTCTATTGTTAGAGTACTTGAGTACTCCAAACCACATGTTACAGACATAATTCAAATGGAGATGCCATCAGTGGCTATGGGCTAGTGACAAGGGCAGATATTTTTCTATTCCATGCCATGTCTCCTACACAATATGGCTGGTGGTAAACAGACAGAATATGAAGTAACCACTCAGTAGGAGTGCTTAAGAATGGGTCACTCCCTAATATGTCTTTATGGTGTGGGATTTAATTACAGATGGGATAAATTTTACATTATTAGAACTCTTGGACATATGTTCATTCACAGAAAGTACCGGTACAACAGAATATTTGCCAAAATTAACAAAAACGCAACAAACCTGAATTATCTCTCCAGACATAAGGCAGAGTTTCTTATTATCATCTAACACTGTGTTCAATCTCTCAATCCATATTGCATCAACTGGTCCATCAAACAGGATCCACTTGCGATCTGGCGTAGGAGCAGCTGCGTATTCTCGAAATATATTAGCCAATACACCTGGGACAGTGAAGCACAGTTAATATTACCACTGGCCACCAGTTTTGAAATCAGTTGTAACACAGAAATTATTATAACTTACCATCAAACCATTCATGTGACACCTGATCAAAGCACCCAAACAGCTGCCCCAGAGTAACTGCTTTTGGATTGATGATCTGGTAATGAACTCTGAATTCTTCCATGGTTGAATTTGCATTTACACTTATAGCTGCCAATGCTTCAGCCAGCATCTAACATGACATAAGAGTGTTTGAAACTTCAAATTCCGATCAAAGACTGTACAAATGCACCAAAATTCCTTTAATCTGACATCCAATAATTTGGATATTCCAATAATCAGCCACTTGAGTATTCCCAACATCAGAAGTTCTGCTTTTTAGCAGAAACAAAAAAGTTTCATGAGTGAAGCAAGCAAATCCTCAGCAACATGTTCAAAAAGGCTTCAGAGCGTGCAGCCACATTAATGGTTGTATCTCCCAAGCCCTTGTCTCATACTGTCACATTCTTCAGCTATGAAGAGTATCTTTTAATACACATGCCCTCATGCAGTGGATATGGCTTTTTTAAAACAAACTACAATCCCTGAATGTTTATATTATAATGCAGTATTACCAACCAACAATTTTGCCCATAAAATATACATACCTTATATAACTGAGTCTTGCCTCCCATAGGTAGTCCTACAATAATAAGGCCATGTCGCACAAGAATCATTTCATAGACTTGAACAATTTTCTGCATGAAAGAAGGTGTAGCTTGGAGGTTGTGCTGTGCAATGCATTCTTTCAGAGAACTAACAAGCACATCACACTCTCGTTGTGGAAGTACAATTCCCGGAAAAAGATCTGAGTAGATCCCTTCAAATAGTGGCACATCCTACAATAATGTTAAAAAAATCTAATTAAGTTATTATGTGGAGGTAACAGCTTAAAATCATTCACATCAATTAGAGACAAAGAAGCAAGTTTGCTATAAGTGTGGGATATTTAGGACTTTACCAGAAATTACACTGAATGAAGGATCATTCTATTTTACTGTTACTGTTACTACGTGAAGACAAAAAATTCTTCTTTTCTCATATTTTTTTAACCCATCACACTTAAACAGCTGACATTATATCTATTAGACTATTATTACCAAAATATGTAGCTTTGTGTGTAACTGTGAATGTTAACAATGGAGCATAACGAATATACTAGATTTCCAACACTCCGATTACATATATATGTACATACTTACATAGGTGTACAAACACACACACTTACACACACATACAAATATAAATACATACATACAAATACAGGGTGTATCAATATGATTGGAGCGGTTTCAATCTGCCATTACGGCTTTGAAAACGCACACAATAATAAGTTTCCCACAAGGAACGAAACAGCAGGTAAACTTCATGGTTACACCGTGCATCAATAATATTGAAGACTTTAATAACCAACTGACGCACACGCAGTTTTACTTATTTTAAAATGTTTTAATAACTCTACGTTTTTTAACGTTGTGTGCATCAGTTGGTTATTAAAGTGTTGAAACAGCAGGTGTTCAAGTTTTGTGCGCATGCGCAATCCCCCCCCCCCCCCTTCTCTCTCGGTCTGTGACGTAACAAAGCGATAATGGTCACTCTGTGGTAGAAAGCGTTTTGTGTGCTGCAATTTGCGAAGCACGAATCAGTTGTTTCTGTGCAGCGGGCATTCCAGCGACAATTTGACAGTGCAGGATGGCCACGTGTGTCAGAAGCAAGCGTGGAACGAGTGAGACAGTCTTTCTTTAACCCCTTGTGACTACTTCCTTTGGAGTTACGCGAAGGACAAAGAGTTTGTGCCACCACAACCCGTGAGCATACCTCATTTGAAGAACATAATTACCGCTGCTGTGGAGACCACACCCGACTTGCTGATCGGAGTATGGCAGGAATTGGACTATCGCCTCGATGTGTGCCATGTGACGAAGGGTGCACACATCGAACATTTGTAGGCATGTATCATAAGCTTGTAGAGTTACTCTTTCATTTCTACTTTTTTTTTTCTCCTGGCGCTACAACCCCCGATAGGGGTTGTATTTTACAGCCCTCTAGTGGGCTTTAGCCTCCTCGCTTACGAGGTTTCTTGATCACATACAACGACGTGCCACAGTTGGTAGGACTCCTCGGAACGAATGATCAGTCCGTCGCAGAGACCTCTACCTGACAACACACAACACTCACAACACAAACATCCCTGCCCTGGGTGGGATTCGAACCCACGATCTCAGCAGGCGAGCGGCCGAAGACCTACGCCTTAGACCGCATGGCCAATGGGACCGGCTTTTATTTCTACTAGTATTTATAATTCTGTTCACCATACTTGTGAATATAATCAACTTCCAAACTGCTCCAATCATTTTGATACACCCGATACATACATACATACATTACATACATACAGTATATAAATACATACATATGTGGGTTACTGTAGAATAGGTTGTTATCTGAATAACATCTACAGAAAACATTTAACATGGATATTTATTGATATCTTAGTTGTACAGTGATGGAATCAGTATGCAAGTCCTGTGTGTGTGTTGCGGTATAAGAGCCAAGATTTAGGTCCACCAGCCATGGCAATCCTGCCAAAAGAACTGGTCTCTTGAAGAACAGAGCAGAGTGGTCTCTTCAAACGACACGTAACATTGCTCTGGAACTGCCCACTCAACAACAGCAGATTGAACGCGAAGTGTGATGATGTCAGAGAATCAGGCAGATATGCACAGTATGGTTGTGCGATGGAGAGCTGGGCAGTGCTGCTCTGTCGAGAACGAAGGCGCGGTGTAGTAACAGTTGTAGCTGAACTAGATGATTTGTGATTGTAGCTGAGCAAAGTAAGTTGCTCAAAAGCATGTTGAGCAGAGAGTGCTCTGTAGAATGCTGAGCAATGAATGCTGCTGCTGGATGTTAAGCATTGAATACTCCGTAGGAACTTCGTTTAGAGCTAACAAGTGAATGGTGCCAGAAGTCTGGGCAGGACGGCTTTCTACAATCACTCCATTTGGTGGCTTCCCTCTGGCGACTGCCCCCTGTCCTCCACATCCCCAGTGACCTTGTTGGTACTGTACCATCCTTGGCAGGATTTCAGTACTGCCTCACTACAGTGGAAAGATCCACGCTCTGGCCGGACATCACTGCAGAGACAGTGTCAAGCTCTATACTCTTTGGCTATACCGATCGGGATGCCCGTCCGCTTGGCAAGGCTATGTTGCTTCCATCTCTGCAGGAGAAGCCCCAACCATCCTGCTGCCAAATGTCTCGTGGAACTATTACACCGCATGCTAAAAGGAGACATCATATGCAATGAGGATAAACAATAGACCGAGGCTCTATCTTAGTACTCGTTATATGCTTCGACTATAAGGACTTGCAACCTTCTGCAGCTGAACTTGTCTATGGCGAGCCCCTGGAGTTCCACAGCGAGCTCGTGGTACCCACCACCAATAAGGTTGAGCCATCTCCTCCACCGCATGAATCAACTTCGATCAATCCTGACAATACATCACTCTAAATCCCCCATATACCTCTACAAGAACCTCCAGGACTCAACAAACTTTGCAATATGGCAGGATGATATGCCCTGCGCTTTGGACCTACCATACAGCAAGCTGAACAGTCACTGCAGGCACCAACAAACATTCAAGATTACTGTGTCCGCAGACCGCATCAAACATGCATACATTCTGTAAGGGACCCAACAAGGCACCACCACCACCTAGACTTTCGATAGTATATCAGTTGACGGTCTCCTCCACAAGCAAATGGTCATACCATGTAAAAACCATCTCTTCCTAACTCTATGGTTGGATGTTCGAGGCATCCATCCAAACACATACACTTATCTTGGCATGCAGGCTGGCGTGAATTGGGGACGAGTAATTTCCCCGTCCCATCCTATTCAGTCTGTATGTCAACATGCCTATGCCTTCCCACCATGTCAAGATGACTCTCTACGCAGACACGGACATAATAGCCACTTCCCGCCAGACAGCTCCGCTCGTCAGCTACCTGAAGGCATATCTAAGAGACCTAGTGTGGTGGCTTAGAGAATTGTGGATCGCATCAGTATACTGAAGAACACTGCACTCCCTGGTAAGACTGGCAGGCACATCCTGGCCAGTTCGGTTCTTTAGGAATCCAATCAATTGGGTCGATACCGCTCGTTATCTAGGGTGACCTGGTCGACTAATATCAGGTAAGAAGGCAGCTCAGGGACTAGAAGTGTTGTTTCCTCTCCTAAACAGGAGTAGTCTCTTTATCTGGAACAGCGTCCTGCTGGTATGCAGCTCATCTGTGCAGTGATGGACTACGTGCTTCCGATGTGGACGTCCGCTGCCTGCACCAATACCCCTGAAGCCGAAAGTGCTGCAATCTTGGCATTGCTACCAATGCACCTTGGACATTGGTAACAGGAAATTTCACGAGGATATGGGATTTTCATTCTTTGCTGACCATATCAGATCTCTAATCCAGAGATTTGACTCAAAGTTAGCTGGTGTGGAGAACTTCTTAATGCGAGAGCTCAGCAGACCCCTCGCTGACTCACGGTTAACTCAGGTTTACCAAGCGTCCTTAGAGAGAACAGGATCAACAGACATTGGTACTGCCTGCCTAAAGGTGGCCATATCGACAAAATGGATCAAGCCTTGCTGGAACTTTTAACCTGACTGGGGATTTTACCGTGCTTATTCCTGCAGTTTTAAGGTGAATGGCAGGGTATAATATGCAAAGTCAGGGCAAGGCCCACACTCCCCTCAGACATGGCGGCTTCACCTAAGTGCCTGGTTTTTGCCACGAGTCTAACCATAGTATGATCAACCTGGGTTTAAATCACAGAAAGCCTTCCAGCCAAAGTTATGCCCCACCTATAAAAGACTACCTGCCCTTGAGCAATGGTTCTCAGTTTGACCACGCTGAGGTCTTCAACAGCGACGGGAAAATTGTTAGCATAAGTGCAATCTTAGTTACAATTTAAGGTGCCTTGTTACTAAGCCCATCGATGCGGTAAAACGCAGGAAAGGCTAAGCAGGCCAATGACCATCGACTTGCACTCAAACAAGTCGCCGCTCTCACTTAGCTCTTTTGTAGGTTGGGTTGGCTCCTCCAACAGCACTCACTGCTCATCGCTAATGGACCCAGAATAGCAGAGCATTTCTTTTGCATCAACCAGCAGTAGCATTCATCGCTCAGTGTCGAACAGTGCACTCTCTACTCGATACACCACTGAGCAACATACTCCACTTATTTGCAACTGAACCACCTCCGCAGCTTAGTTCCTGAAAGAGCGACACTCTCTACCCAGCTCTCCACCGCACAACAGTAGTGCAAACCTCTTGCTGATTCTCCAGGATCACTGCACTTTGCTTTTGCCCAGCTAAAGTCACCCAGATCTTATTGGCCGGGAAGGTCCATTGCAGGTTGCTTGTCTTGTGACAGGTGCACTCTTCTCCACTGTGAAAGATAGGAGCAGTTTTGGCAAGACTGCTGTGGCTGGCGCCGGCTGCTGGTGGACTTAAATCGCAGCTCCTTCATCGCAACACATACGCAGGTGTTGTATACCGATTCCATCAATTTACAAATAATACTTGAAAATAAATATACATGTTAAATGTGATTACTACAGTTGTTATTGCAGACCTATCCTACAGTAACCCACACATACTTAAACACACGCATACATCATGACACACACATACATATACACATTACATACATGCATAATACATACATACATATAAACATACATATATATATTCATTTTATACATCCAAAAGACCTGTCAAACAACAGGCAGATGTGTGACAAGTCTCAATGCACAACGCACAAAAGTAGCACATATGCACAACACAAATAGTACAAGTACAATATGAAAAGAGTAAATATATCCAAGAATATAACAATTTTACAAGTTATGTATGACTTTTATATGATTATGTATGTATATATATATATATATTAGTTATAAAAGTTATTCGTATTATGCACGAGAAAGTAAACAGCATAATACCAGTTAATAATTCAATACAAGTTAAAATTTAAAATATCAATTCTATGTACTACTTGTATGATGTTCAAATAATTCTGTAAGTGAATAGAATGAATGAGAAATAAGATATTGAGTTAGTACAAGTTTAAACTGCACCCCATCATTCCTGAGATTCTCGATATTATTTGGTAGACTACTAAAGATCTTCATAGCAGAGCACAGGACAACTTAACCATGTATGCAACATGTGGCATCACTCTCTCTGAAAGAATATTACATTCGTCTCTTCCACGTGCTATGTCTTATAGAATATACCATCAGAAAGAGGGGAGGAAACAGATGGTTAGCAGGAGCAATGGAAGGAAGAAATGGTGGATGGTGGATGGATAATGGAAGGGCAAGAGGGGCAGAAAATGGCAGAATGAAAAGAAATAAACTGGTGAAATGAGCATAAAATTAATCAAGACCAACCACAGATAAAGTGGTCCACAGAGTATAAAAAAAGTAAATTTGTGTACCTGAATGCTACTACATAGTGGAACAATTATTCTAACCTGTGACAGGAACTTCGGTAAGTTAACATCAACAAGTGCCTGAAGGACAATTACAGACTCATCCCAATCCTTGTACTTCAGCTTCAGATTGCCAGCCACAGCCAGAACAGCTTTAACATCTGGCATCCCATAATTGTAATGACTCTGCAAAGTCAAATGCTCTGAGCACAACTTGTATGTATGCACAATTTTCTCTGCCAGACTGCAAACAAATTTTTTTTAATACAAGTGAAAATGCATGTAAATAACACAAAATTTAATTACAAAATGTACTTTCTTCATCTCAGACATCTCAATGTGTTTTTTAGTATTGCAAGGTAGTATGCAGCTGTCATCGACACAACCACTTATTGAACATTACTAATAGGTCTTGGGCATGTATGGTAACTTGTTTTATTCCACATTTAGGTCACCTCCAGACCCACATTTTACATAAATTAAGCATGCCACTTATTTCATTCAAAATAAGGGCCTGAAGACGACCTAATGTGGGTTGATACATCTTGCCATACACTTTAAAGTTCTAACAGAAATGTTAATAGAGAGTTGTGTCAACAGTAATTATATACTATTGTGTAACAAAGTGTGCTACCAGATTGGAGGTACAAATTAATTGCAGTATCTCACTATAATATCCATAACAATATTTCAAAAAAAGAAAGGCACCCCAAACACAATCAGGAAACTGTAACCTTACACACAAGCAAACATAAAACTGTTCCTTCATACACAGGCAAACATAAATTTACCACAAAACCTGCCTGTCCTTCATGTTTATGAAAAAGTACATGTAATAGTTAAGTCCCATGAAGGCATATAAGGAGTGGAGATACAGCTGGATTCTTGAACTAGCAATACACAGAGTGGTCAATGAACAGGAACCTGGATGGACTCCAGTTCTGGTGTGCACAGTTCAGATTAGAGTAAAATCTCTTTGTCCTGCAGGCAATAGAATCATGATTCTAGCTTTCCTGCCCAAGCTCAAGTCATTATAACAAATATGTAGAATTATATTATAATACATAAAATGAAATTTCATTTTAACATATTCCAGAATAAAGAAATATCGGTAGAAAGAAGTTTGTCTGTTCTTGCCAAATTACTCTATGTCTTTCTGTAAAATTTTCCATCAGTTTAATGCAATATAACTCCACCCTGCTGGGAAGACAATGCAATCAATATGAAATCTGCAAAAACAAAATCATTCAACAATATCACACACACATTTCACAAAATCTGACATTTTGTTTGCCAGACTTGGAAGTATGTCAAGGGTGTGGCACAGAAAGTAGTTACACTGGATCATAATGGTATGGTATTTACATTACAAAGAACTATAAGACTGTATACAATGATCATGGCTGCAGTTTTTTTTTTGTGGGAGAAGTCACAGAAACAAAGCCGTAAGACAAAAACAGGTCTCTCATCACAACCACACCTCAAGCATGCTAGCCAAATAATGTATTGCACACTGTAACTGTAGGACACAGTCATTTCCAAGTTGTGTTTATATTGGTGGATAGCAGCAGTCAGGTGCACATAAAAATTAAATTTTAAAAAGTGTTTCCTGTAATAAAATCAACGAGTGTTTCAATATGACTGAGATATTACATTTACATTGACTGATTTGAGTCAAATTGTGCAGTGTCTCAATGTTATCAATCAGCCAGCATTTTGAATCAACTGAAGACGAAACACTTGCTTCTCACTGTATTTTAATTGTTGCTCTATGAGTAAATTTTCTGTGCTAACATTCACATTCGCCTCTGTAACTTAATCTAACACAGATTACGTCTAATTAGTTGTTTTTAGAGGCTTCTGCAGATCACTATCAAATGACATAACAGGCTTTGTGTGGTTAGCTATTCAAAGGGTGAAAATTTCAAGTTATCAATTTTAAACACACCTTTACAGCTGAGCTGCCATACTGTTCAAGACCAAGATCGGAGGTTAAAATATAACCCCAGCCCTGTTGTAACAGGCACATCTCATGCTACTGGCAACAGGAAATACATTTACTTACCAGTTAATACTGCAGTATGACCTGTCAGTGGGATTAAAAGACACTGACTCTGATTCAGTGTCCTTCAATGATACAGAAATGACAGGAATAATTCTGATCATTCTACACTATGTGAAAACACTACTACTGCATTCTCACACCAGCTTTTGAAGTATGTACTTTCAAACAGTATGCCCCACTGTGTCTACTCAGTCTCACAGTAGTAACTTGATCCTTCTGCCCATCTCCCTCACATTTTGCCAAATTTCAGGTCGGCAAAGCTGAGTTCTAAACTATGGTTGCCTGTTCCAGGAGGAGCTATTTATAGTACTGTGGTTCTGTAGCCTCTATGCTTAACAGCAAAGTTGGAAGAAAAGTGAGCACACTGTACATTTGTCATGATTACATACAAAATCACTGGTGGCACTGCAATATATGCAACAGCAGTGTCAGAAAGAACCTCTTTCAAAGCACTTTCAATCGCAGTGTTTACTGTATGTGGTATCATTTACAGTTTAATTTTATAGTTTTGTTTTTCTATGGTGGGCAGTATGGAGGATAAAAATAAACACAAGCAGTTCTTTCTACACGACAGAAAAAAATTACAGCACTGATAACCAGAGGGATTAAAAAGTATGTGACAAGACAATACAAATACAGCCCATTGACACTCTCTATATTTCTGAAGAGACAGAAAATCAAGAACAGTATCAATTCTGATGCAATTTGACCACAGAAAACAAATTTAAACTGCCAGCAGTGATAACAAAGACAAAGCTGTATAAAGACATTCTCTGAATATGTAATTGAAGAACCTCAAAATGAATGGACCACTATACACAAGAATGCCCAATCCTTTGCATAACCTTTTGGCCTAATGGGATTTAAAGGATGTGCAGGTTGGATCCATAGAGTTTCAACATGGCGGCAGGTCTTTGGCATTTCATAATGACCATGAAAAACATTCTGGACCATGTAATGGAGGACAAAAATTTCTGCCAAGAATTTACCAGAAAATTACTACTAACAGGCAGCGCAGAAAGAAAATTTCAGGTTTTTTATGAATTAAACATAATAAGCTTGTCTCTTTTCCAGTGTTCTACATGTTCATAATTATCATTCTGAAATTTTAGTGTTATTCAGAATAACAAACTGTCAATACAACAAATATAATTTTCTCACCTGCATTATTTCACTAGACTGAGATTTCAATTTATTATGTTGAATAGTGTCAACAGTCTGAGGTATTTTGATATGCACTGTACTTCAAACGTTTGGTGTGCTCCCTTCTTCATATGATTTCCATTATATTGGCAGATTTTTTATATGAAATCAAACCAAAGACCCTTTGAATGGTAAGCCAGTACACTGTAGCATTCAATCACCCCTACCATCCTTGATTGGAAGAATAATTATGCTGTCAAATTTAGATTACGCTATATTTTACAAAAAGCTGAATTTGACATTATAGACAGTAGGTGTAAAAGTGTTGTAATTGTTACTTCTGTTACTGTGGGGGTGGTATGCAACACACTAAGATGGTAAATGAATGAATATATGGCATTGGTGGAATAATAACGGACAGGGGAACCCTGAAATACACAGAAGAACACCTCTCCCAGTTCCATTTCATTCACCAAAAATCCAGCACAGATTGCACAGCAGTCACACCACAGCCTCTACGATGATGTGGCAATCTCACTAGGATACTACCAAATTCACAGATGATGGCCACTGCTATGATTATATTGTGCCCATGACATTTCAAGGAATAAAAGGGATACTACATCTCTTGTTTTCAGGGAACCGATATACTGCAAGTTCTTTAAACACTTGTAATGTTTAACATCAAACATGTGTTGGCCTAATCTTCAGTTATGCATAATACCTACTTGTTACAATCTGCTGCAGGCTGGACAGTCCAGGGATCAAATCCCAGTGGATGCAAGATTTTTTGTACCCATCCAGACCAGCACCAAGGCCCACCAAGCCTCCTGTACAATGGGTACTGGCTCTTTCCCAGGGACAAAATGGCCAGAGGATGGTGCTGACCACCCACTCCTTCGAGCATGAAGGTTGCAAATGGGTTAGTGCTATACCTCCAATTCCCAATGTGCCTTCATAGGCATGTCATGTGGTAACCTTTACCTTTACCTACATGTCATACATGAAAGACTGAAAACTTTGGACTGAATATTGTAAGAACTTGTGAAATACTACACTAATACCTTCTAGCATCCATGAATCCCATAGAGTAGAGAGAAATCTCAGCAATCATGGCATGATCAGGTAACACCATAGCTACAGCTCTGAACAACTTCTTTAAATTATCTGGTAATTCTTGTCGGCCTGAACATCTGAAAATAATCACTGTATACTGAGTTCTATAGTACATGCACATCCCTCCTGTTTGATTTCATAATACAAACTGCATTATAAATTCTATTTCAACAATATCTTGCAGTAAATAAAAGTGCAAAATATAAAGTTTGTAAATTTCAGCCTTTGGTAATGAACATTCTACATCTGTAATCATAACAATGTTTATGCAGCCCTCAACTAAATTCCAGTCTGCTGCAAATCACAATGGACATGGAATTACAGTGCCAAAGTGTTCAAAATAATTTTGAATTTGATGAATTTGAAAAGTATCCTAAAAACCACATTACATTCCATTTCTTGCCATTTTTTTTACCATTCATTATCTGTTGCCAAAACTGCATAATGAACCCCCTGGTAGTTTTTTTCTCTCAATATTACAAAAATTGAAAAGTTAATTATATAATATGCAAGTAATGAAGGTCAATACCCTGGATTCATGGTGACAAAGACTGCACAGGTCCTGACAAGGGATATCTCCGTTCCTTCAAAAAGAAACCTCTCCAACTTCTGCCCAACAGCCATCTGGATACTCATTATCTGCTGAGCCACTACTGACAGCACTTCAATATCAATACAGTTGAACTCATCGAAGCAAGCCCAAGCTCCAGACTGTGCTAAGCCCTATAAATAGATCAATACTACATGCATTACACAAGTGAAGGACACTGAAGATTAAGTCTGCTTACCTCCAAAGAAAACATGTGTTAAAAAAATCAGCACATCTCAATGATCTCATCTGTAAATTTTGAATCTGAATTAAACTATATTCCATAAATCCAAGACAGACAAATACCTGTGGACAGAGAACAAGTCAAGTAAACCTTACGTACACAGAGTAGTGTTTAGTATATTAAAATTAGCTTAAAATTTATTTAGCTTGGTTTGTCATTCCCTACTGACATCAAAGCATTCTTGTGGGTTTTTTGTTCTTAAGTTCTGCACTACAGAGTTCATAGTTCTATACATAATTCTTATAATAGATTGTTTAAAGATGTTCGATATATGTTGTTTTTTGCCTATGTGAAAATGAACCACTCTTTTGTAATTATCATCCTTACTGTCCATAGTGCAAGACCTTGATTTTCATTCTTTACATACTTGCTGGTCCTAGATACCAATATGGCAGAAACCACTGTTGTACAAGATGTATTGTACTGTTATCCATTCCATTTGTTTGTCAGATTCAGTAATGAGTTAAGTGTGGAGATATTCCAACAAATATCTTATGGCAGCTTGTTTTTGCTGCTAAGAATGGTATAGGTCTTTAGGAATGATGGTGTCTACAGCAGTGGGTTTCCTGTAAAAATAGGACAGTAAAGGTGTGTGTGGTTTTGTGTGTGTGTGTGTGTGTGTGTGTGTGTGTGTGTGTGTGTGTGCGCGCGCGCGCGCGCGCGCGCG
>Ga0209628_10001447_pt1 | contig 15380 bp, 12 predicted proteins | sample TergutCu122P4_FD_187285 | JGI IMG/M metagenome (GOLD analysis project Ga0209628, IMG submission 187285) | Cubitermes ugandensis P4 segment gut microbial communities from Kakamega Forest, Kenya - Cu122 P4 (SPAdes) (version 2) | ecosystem: Host-associated > Arthropoda: Insects > Digestive system...
CAACCGTTCTACTTTTTATGAAAATTTCCGCAAAACATTCCAAATGACGCCTTTGGAATACCACAAAATGAAAAGTGCTTAAAGTATATTATTCTTAACCGCCTGTTTTTTTGTATCCGTACAAATTGACACTGATTATCATATATTTATACTAAAAAATTTTTATATGTATTTTCAAATATTCCGCTTGTTTTTTTATAGTTTAAAACAACCATACAGATAAAATTTTGTATGGTTGTTTTTTGTCCGTACTTTTGCACAATCATTTAATAATAAAATAAAAATGTGAGTTTAAATTAAACAATACCCAAGAAAATTTTTTTGTTATTTTAATTATCTTGTTTGTGAAAATCAGATATTAAATAAAATTGAATAAATTTTACAAAAAAATTAACATTTTTATAAAAAACGCAAAAATTTATTATTTAGGAATCTTTCTTGTGAAAGACGGATTCTTAATTTTTTAAAAATTAATCTATTAATTATAAAACTTATTATAAAACTTATTTTGAAATGAAAAAGAACAGATTATTTAAAACGGCAACTATTATGTTGTTTTTGGTAAGCGGTGCATTTGTTGGAGTGAATGCTCAGGTAACTATCGGGAATAACAAATCTCCCGAATTATTTTCAGTTTTAGAACTGATTTCAAACAACACTCGCGGCTTGCGGCTACCGCATCTTAGCAATGACGAACGTAATGCAATTACTACAGATGATTTTAAATTAAATCCTCTTGCACAAGGTCTTACCATTTTTAACACCGATACAAAGTGTGTAGAAGTATGGAACGGAACTGTATGGATTAGTTGGTGCGGCGAGCAACTCCCTTTACCGGAGATACAATGGAAAGATATTCCATACGTGGGTGCTTTTTGGAAAGCCAATCAGGTGGGAGAACGCTGCATTTACGCAGGACATACAGGCAAATGGAGTGCCGCAGTACTTGACGAATCGGGAGCAGGGGCATTTGTTAAGTTAGATGCTTTTACAGGTCCAACTGACCCGAATTATAAGACGGACAATCCCGGCGATGCAGAAAATTATCCCGTTACAAACGGCACTGCAACTGTTAGCGGCTCCGGCAATATCGCTTTCCGCATCGGATTGACCGGTACGTTGCAATCTGCATTAACTGCCCCGCGCTATGCAATAATAGAGGTAAAATGGACAAACGCCGCTGAACTTGATATGACAAGTTATATTTATGTCCGACAGGGAGAAGCGGAAGATTTTGCTCCCGGACAGAGCAGCGGTGCCAAATGGAGCGTATATAATTTGGGTAATGCCAACAATTTTATGGCTTTTCCAACACAGGCAGGATACTTTTATCAGTGGTGCAATGCACCGACACCATATCATCCTGTTGGAAATCCTCCGAATGCTACTCCTGCGGGTTGGCCCTTCACTCCTCCTAATAATTATTTTGATACGGGAGCATTTAACCTTGGAGGTTGCCCATCAGGTTATGTTGTTCCTTCGGGTGATGGCGGCGATATGACCATATTGATGTCTTGCAGCAGCACTACCGGCTATTATGCAGACGGTTTTTTTGACCGCAGGCAAATTGTTCCAAGTGTTACTTATGGCAGCATTGATAATAGTCATTTGAATAGTGTGCTGCCACCACCGTATGACAAAACAGCAGTTTCATCTAATTCATCAAATTATTCGGACCCTGCAAATGCTAATGTTGCATATATCGGTACACTTTTTTTCAGTAATACAAATAACTCTTCGCTATTTTTTCCTGCTGCGGGTTTCCGTTTTGGTGGAGACGCTACTTTTGCACCCGGCAACAGTGCGCCCGGAGAACTTTGGTCTGCTGGACGTGATGGCAGATATTGGTCTCGGGATGAGTATGACGACTGGGGAGGTGGAGACAATTCTGCATATAGTTTTGGAACGGACATAATGTGGAAGTTGATAGACAATACATGGTCGGCACCAGCAGTCGGTAAATCTCAAAGAAGTGACGGTAATTCTGTACGTTGTGTGAAGTGATGTAATAATGAAAATTACGGTATTAGTAAATTTGTATAGATTTTTCTCCTTTTAAAAAAAATATTACCTTTGCATTAATTCTTTAAAACAAGGAAATATTGTCAATTAATGAAAAACAAATTTTTATTTTTAATTATCTCTATTTATTGCTCTGGATTTGCTTTTTCGCAGGAAAAAGTAAATTTTTCGGGCGCAGTGCAAACCGATATGCTCTTTCCGCAGGAAGACGAAGGGCTGAATACAGGCAAAATTACCGATAAATTCTTGTCAAACAACTATTTGGACTTGCGTTTGGGAAGTCAATATGTTGATGCGGGAATGCGTTTGGAAATTTTGCTTAAACCGTTGCCCGGTTTTGAGCCGAACTTTGCAGGTGCGGGCTTGCCGAATATTTTTGTTACCGCAAAATACAAAAAATATTCGCTCACTTTGGGCAATTTTTATGAGCAGTTTGGTAGCGGTTTTATTTTCCGAGCATACGAAGAACGCTCGTTGGGCGTTGATAATTCGTTGCGGGGTGCGAAGTTCGCAATGCAACCGTACAAAGGCATTTTTTTTAAGGTTTTGGGCGGTGTGCAACGGCAATATTTTAATTACGGCAGCACAAATACTTTCGGTTTTGATTTTACACAAGGTGCTGTTTGGGGCGGCGATTTGGAACTCAATATTGACGAATGGGTGCCAAAATTGCAGGAGAAAAATTTTAATATTTTAGTTGGCGCCTCTTTTGTAAGCCGCTACCAACCTGATGAAGATATTTTTCGACTTGGCAATGATTTTTCAAGGTTAAATTTGCCGAAAAATGTTGCTGCTGCTGATTTTAGCGTTAGAGTGCAGCAGGGAAACTGGTCGGTTTTGGCGGAATATGCGATTAAGGCGAACGACCCAAGCGCAGACAACGGTTACATCTATAAAAACGGCTCTGCGCTGCTGCTTTCGGCAACCTATTCGCAAAAGGGTATGAGTGCGCTTTTTCAGGCGAAACGCAGCGATAATATGTCGTTTCGCAGCGTGCGCTCAAGCAAAAGTCCGACCTCAACTTTTATCAATCACTTGCCCGCATTTACGCAGACGCACACGTATGCTTTGGCGGCGTTGCACCCTTACGCCACGCAACCATTGGGCGAATGGGCGTTTCAGGGCAGTTTCGGTTATAATTTCAAAAAAGGAACAAAAATGGGCGGAAAATACGGCACAAATTTTAAGTTAAATGCCTCTTATATTTGCTGTCTGAAAAAGGAGTTTTTGCCCGATTTGGATGGCAACACATACAACCCAAAATTTCCCTCTGCGGAATATAACATAATCGGAAGCAACGGTTATAAAGCAAAATTTTTTGGTTTTGGCGACACATATTATTTTGATGTTAATCTTGAATTTAATAAAAAAATATCTAAAACATTCTCAATATCAGCAACTTATCTATTTCAAAATTATAATAAATTTGTGATTGAGGGAAAAGTTGATTTGAGCAACCCAATCAGCAAAAAGGAGCAAGAAAATATTAATGCTAACTTTGTAAAATCGCATATTTTGATTGCAGAACTCAAATATCAACCGCAAAAAAACTTTGCAATGCGTGCTGAATTGCAGTATTTATTTAAGCAATCGGAAGGCAAATTTGATGAAAAAATCAACGGCAACAACTACGGCGACTGGGCTTTTGCTTTGATAGAATTTTCGCTTTTTCGTTCTCTAATGATTTCATTATCAGATATGTACAATTTGGGCAACCCCGACAAAAAGCAACATTATTATATGGCATCGGCGACCTACAATATTGGCGCACACCGTTTGCAAGCGGGTTATGTCCGCACAAAAGAGGGTTATAACTGTTCGGGAGGTGTTTGCCGTACAATTCCCGCTTACAAGGGTTTCCAAATTTCGTATAATTTGACGTTTTGAGTATCTTTTTTCACAAAACCTCCGCCACAACAAATGTGCTGCCGCCGATAAAAATAAAGTCATCTTTTGAAGCGGCTTTTTTTGCAGCGGTAAATGCCTGTTTTACAGACGAATATGTGTTGCCTGAAAGTCCAAAATGTTCTGCCTGCTGCTGCAAAAGTTTTTCATCAAGTGCGCGGGGAATTTGCGCTTTGGTAAAATAATAAACCGCATTTTTAGGCAAAAGCGCAAGTACGGCATCAATTTTTTTGTCATTTACCATTCCAAAAACAATATGCAACTTGTTGAATTTCTGATTGTTAAGTTGTTCTACAATAAATGAAATCCCGCTTTCATTATGCCCTGTATCGCAAACGATTGTAGGGTTTTCGCCTAAAATTTGCCAACGTCCCTGTAAATTTGTAAGTTTCACAACGTGTTCAAATCCATTTTTCAGTGCTTTTACAGAAATTTTTAAACCTATTTCCTGTAATTTTTTTACTGCAACAAGCACTGTTTTAATATTTTTTTGTTGATAAATCCCTTTTAATTCGCAATTTATTTTTTTCTCGCAAAGGATGCAAAGGTTTCTCGCAAAGGTTTTATTGTTATTTATATCTTTGCGCTCTTTGCGTGTTCTTTGCGCTCTTTGCGTGAAATCAAAATCATCCGCAAAAATAATTTCTGAACAATTTTCTTCTGCTTTTTCAATAAAAATATTTTTGGTTTGCGGGTGTGTTTCTCCGATGATAACGGGCGTTTTTGGTTTAATAATTCCTGCTTTTTCGGCAGCAATCTTTTCTAAACTGTCGCCCAAAATATCTGTATGGTCAAGCGAAATATTTGTGATTATTGATAAAATTGGTGAAATAATATTTGTACAGTCGAGCCGCCCACCTAAACCCACCTCCACAACAGCAAAATCTACATTCTGTTCTGCGAAATATTTGAATGCCAAAGCAGTTGTTATTTCAAAAAATGATGGTGAAATATCTTTTATAAGTTGCTGATTTTCAAGAATAAAAAGAGATACTTTTTGTTTTGGAATCATTTTCCCATTAACACGAATACGCTCTCGAAAATCTTTGAGATGAGGCGAGGTGTAAAGTCCGACTTTATAACCGGCACATTGCAAAACTGCCGCCAAAAGGTGCGAAACAGAACCCTTGCCATTTGTTCCGCCAACGTGAATTGTACGATATTTTCGGTGCGGAAAGCCAAAATATTTATCTAAAAACTCGCTATTTTCCAACCCCGATTTATATCCCTGTCGTCCAACTTGTTGAAACATAGGGGCTTGGGCATAGAGAAAATTTATGGCATCTTTATATATCATTAGTTAGTAAGTTTTTTTTTGGTTAAGGGTTAAGGGTTAAAGGTTAAACTTTTAGTTCTTAACTTTTAGTTCTTAACTTTTAGTTTTTAACTCTTCCTTGCGTCTTTTCCCCACATCAGTTTGTTTTTCAATGTGTTATAAAACGAATGATTTTGGGGCTTAATACTTTTAATATTAAAATCGGCTTTTTTAATAAATATTTCTGTTTTATCTGAAATTTGGAAGGAACGTCCATCAACCGCAATCTGACAACTGCCTGTACGTGAAGAAACTTTAAGTTTAATTTCGCAATCATCACAAATTACAAGCGGACGCACCGTAAGTGAATGGGAAGCAACGGGTAAAATTACAAAATTTTTGGTGTCAGGCGAGAGAATAGGTCCGCCGACACTAAGCGAATATGCCGTTGAGCCGGTTGGCGTAGAAATTATCAAACCATCTGATTTATACACATTTATCTGTTCATTATTAACAAAAGTTGTTATATTTATCATTGAAGATGTGTCTGTTTTCAGCACTGCTATTTCGTTGAGTGCAAAAGGAATTGTCGGCAAATTTCCTTCTGAAAGCGATACTTGCAGTAATGAACGCTCCACAATTAGATATTTTTTTGCGATTATTTCGGGCAAAATTCTATCAATCTCTTTTTCGCTAACATCAGCCAAAAACCCTAATCTGCCTGCATTTATACCCAAGATTGGAATATTTTTTGCGCCAATTTTTGCTGCGGTAGTCAAAAAAGTACCGTCTCCACCGAGTGAAATAGCAAAATCAGCACAAAAATCGCCCATTTCATCGGCAATAACTAATTCTGCGCCGTTTTTTATCGAAACTTCGTAAATTTTTTGTACCAAATTTGCGGTAAAATCGTTGTTTTTTGAACCAAATAAGATAATTTTCATAATTTTTCTTTTTATTTATTTAAGGCACTTTTACTGTTTCCAAAAGCATTTTTTCTATCTCTTTTCTTACCTCTGTTCTTGAGGTAGAAAAATTATTTACAAGAATTGTAACAGCGTATGTTTTTGTGTCTAAAACAATGTAGCCCGCATAACATTGCACCTTTGCAATACTGCCCGATTTTAAGTGCGCTTTGCCCTCTAACGCTGTGTTTTTCAACATTTTAGTGATAGTGCCGCTCTCTCCTGCAACGGGTAATGACTCAAAAAAAACATCGTAATTTTTACTCTTTTTGTACATAAAAACAAGCAAATCGTTGATAAATTGGGCAGAAATTTTACTGTTCGGAGAGAGTCCGCAGCCGTCTGTGATAGCAAATTTACTAACATCTAAACCATTATCTTCCCAAGTCCTTTTTGTTAATTCGATACTGCCAGCCAAAGTTGCCTGTTTTGAATTTTTCAATGATAAATATTTAAAAATATGCTCGGCAAACATATTGTTGCTGCGGTGATTAACGTTTTCTATAATTTCGGAAAGCGGCGGGGAGAAATGTTTGTAAAGCAGATATTTTTTAGTAGGGTAGATTAAAGTGTCCATTTTTTTTGAATTGATAACTATTCCGTTGGCAATCAGATAGTTAGTAAATGTATCTACCAAAACACTTGGCGGGTTTGGCATATCTGCCCTAACCACAAAGTCGGTCTTGTTTGCCTCGATAGAGCCATCAACTTTGCGTCTGTTTTCGTATGGAAAACCGCTAAAAATTGCGCAATCGCCCACACCTTTTTTTGAAATCAAGTTATTTTCTATCTGCAAACCGGTAACTTGCGGCGAAATTTTAGTTATTTTCGGCTTTGTGCCTGCCGCTCCGCTCTCAAAATAGACATTTATAATATTATCAAATACCGAAAGCGCAAAAGTGCCTGTGGCATACCAATTTCCAATATCAATCAAAGGGTAGCCGCTCGGCAATGGTTGCTTATCAAAAAGTTGTGTGTCGGCAATTATAGTACCGGAAATTTGTTTTATTCCATTGATTTGCAGAATATTAAGAAATTCGGCGAGAAAATCGTTTTCAAAAAATTTTGAGCCAAGTGTTGGGTCGCCGCCGCCGCAGATGTATAGATTGCCGTTTAAAACGCCGTTTGAGAGCGTGCCGTCATATTGCAGCGCGGTTTCAAAGCGAAAGTCCGCACCCAAAAGTTCTAACGCTGTGGCAGTAGTAATCAGTTTGCTAACCGATGCAGGCGAAAGCGGCGTTTGGCTGTTTTGCGTAAAAACCGGCTTTTCGGTTGCCAAATCTGTTATCACAATGCCAACTGATGCACCTTTTAAATGGTCTTTTGTGTTTTGTCCATTAACAAAAACGCAATTTAAAATTAATATTAGTGTATAAAATTTTTTCATTTGCACTGCAAAATTAATATTTATTTTGCAGATTCACAATAAATACTACTTAAAAAAACTTGTAAAATCAAAAAATAATATTTACTTTTGCAAAAAAAAAATTAATGAATGTCCGTATATCAACCTAAATACCGCGTAATATGCTTATTAACAGCAAGTTATAAACATTTGTAAAATCTATATAATTTATTGAATATCAGACACTTATGCTAAAATTTAGGTATATTTACGGGTACTCATAAAAAATTAATACTAATAACAAGGAAAATTAGCATTTTCTGTCCCGATAGGGACAGAATGTTGGTAGAAACATTGATAAACCCACGTTTTTGTCCCGAAGGGACTTAATGTAAATTAACGGTTATGTGAATATTGCGTACCTAACGGCACGCAAGGCGGTGAAAACAATATTTTTCTACCAACATTGAATGCCTAACGGCACTGTTATTTTGTATTTTACCTGATTTCTACCTGATTTTTTTTACTAAACTACCTAAGTAACAACGAATTTTCCCTCAACCCCAACCTGATTACCTAATTTCTGCATTATTTAATCAGGTAATCAGGTCGTGGCGTTGTTATGTTTTTGGTTACTCAGGTTGTTCTGTTCATAAAATCAGGTAGAAATCAAGTTATTTTCTTTGTTAATTTAATAAAATATTATTTTTCAACCCGTGATTCGCATAAGTAATAAAAAAACACATTGTTCCGATTGATATTCTTTTGAAAACACCACAAGAATATGATTATTCAAAACAAAATCTTTTTGAATCAAAGGTAATGATATAAAAAAAACTTGTAATATCAAAAAATAATATTTACTTCTGCAAAAAAAAATTTTAACTTTAAAATATGGAACCAACTACTTTATATTCGCCTTTTAATGCAATGCAACTGCATTTATTGAAAATGTTTGCATACAACAAACAAGAAGAGAGTTTATCTGAAATGCAATCTGTGCTTTTCAATCATTATAAGAAAAAATTGAATAAGCAAACAAGTAAATTTTGGCAGGAAAATAATCTGAATGCTGCCAAAATGGACGAAATTATGTATGGACACAATAGAGTTGCTGTAAAATAATGAAAATAGTTTTAGATACTAATTGTTTATTGCCTTCAATTTTTGAAAACTCGCCATATAATTGGCTTTGGCAGGCATTTGAAGGAGCAACATTTGAACTGTGTTGTTCAAATGAGATATTAGTTGAGTATGAAGAGTTGTTGGTAAAGTTTTATTCTTACGAAATTGCAGAAAGTGTTATGAATGTGATTATAAATGCTGTAAATTTCAGAAAAATAACGCCGGATTTTAAATGGAATTTAATTACTGACGACCCAGATAATAATAAATTTGTTGATTGTGCTTTAAATGCAGGTGCGGACTATCTTGTTACCAACGATAAACATTTTAATATTTTAAAAAAAATTGACTTCCCGCAGATAAAAGTCGTTGATATAGAAATATTTAGACAAATAATTATGTATAACTATTTAGAACTTTAATATTGGTGTCTATTGGCGCATTCTCATTGGCGTATAATTTATGATTTAGTTTTGTGCTATCGCACCTTAATTGTTTTGCAAATTCATTAATTTCATCCTTTGTGGCAATATCTATCAACTGATTCGCTGCAATATTATTTGACGAAACAATCATATCTGTTAATAACTCTTTTATTGTTCTAATTGCCCCTTGCAAATACATTACGTTATCGACATATTTATTGGCATCTTCTTTATTTATTGTGATAGTAATTTTACTGTCAAAATTTAATTTTTTCTCGTCAATTAATTGCAAAATTTTCATTGCAATTAATACTTTTATTGTAGAGGCGGGTATAAATTTTACATCTCTGTTTATATAATTTTCACAAATAATATTTCCTTTTTTATCAATAATTCTCATTCCGTAACCTGCCTTATTACTGTTTTTGATGCTGTCCGGGACAATTTTAATAAAATCATCAAAAACTTTGCAAGGTTCTTGTGAACTTGCAAAAATCGCAATAGTTAAAAATAAAAATGTCAATATTTTTTTCATATTTTTTTCTGCAAAATTAATACTTTTTATTAAAACAATACGATTTTTTTAATAAAAAATTGTATCTTTGTCAAAATTTTCAAAAAGTAAAATTATATTAAAATTTATAAAAAAAGATTTATGAAAAGATTTATTTCATTATCAGCAATTATTTTTTGCAGCATTTTTGTGATAAATGCACAAGAAAAGAATACGAACATTAATCAAGAAAATGACTCTGTTCATTCGTTTGTGCCAGTAAAAGCACAATTTCCGGGCGGGGACAAAGCAATGATGAAATGGTTAAGCGACAACATTACTTATCCTATTGAAGCACAGAACAAAGGTATTCAAGGTAGAGTTTATGTAAATTTTATTGTGCGTTCAGATGGTCGTATTGATGGCGTAAAAATTGCAAAAGGCGTTCACCCAACGCTTGACAATGAGGCAATGCGTCTTGTAAAAGCAATGCCAAAATGGAACCCCGGGCAAAATAATGGACAAAATGTTAGTTCGTATTTTACTCTGCCTGTTACTTTCATTTTAAAAGATGATTCTAAAACCGAAAAAAGTACCCCTGTTTTTTCACTTCCAGATACAAAAGCCGAATTTCCGGGTGGGAAAAAAGCATTAATGAATTGGATAAAAAAGAACATTAACCACTCTCTTGAAACACAGAAAAAAGGTATTAAAGGAAAAGTTCTTGTAAAATTCATTGTTGAAAAAAATGGTTCTATTTCAAATATAACAATAGTTGAATCTGTACATAAAATACTTGATGATGAAGCGGTTCGTTTGATAAAATTAATGCCTAAATGGCAACCTGCAAAAAACAAAGAAGAAATAGTTAGGTCGTATCATACTCTGCCTTTTACTTTTTTAAAAGGTGGTAAAATAAAAATTGAAAAAATTAAGAAACAACCAACAACCAACAACCGCTAAACAACAAACAAATGACAAATATTTTCTTAAAACCAAAAAAAGAGGAGAGCATTTTGCGCTTTCACCCTTGGGTATTTTCTGGTGCTATTGCAAAAATTTCGGGCAACGTGCAAGAGGGCGATTTGGTGCGTGTGCTTGACTGCAACGGCTCTTTTTTGGCTATCGGACATTATCAAATCGGCAGTATTGCAGTCAGAATTTTGAGTTTTAATGACGAAAATATTGACAGAAATTTCTTTCAACAAAAAATAAAAGCAGCGTATTTGATGCGCAAAAATCTGGGAATTTGTCATTGCGGGCTTGACCCGCAATCTCCTGCCCCCCCTGTCATTGCGGGCTTGACCCGCAATCGCTTGAAAATTCAAGTCGCAGAAATGACAAACAACAACACCTACCGTCTTATTCACGGCGAGGGCGACAATCTTTCAGGTTTGGTGGTAGATATTTACGGCTCAACAGCGATTTTGCAGGCACATTCGGTTGGTTTTCATAATGTCAGGCAGATTTTGGCGGAAATTCTTGTGGAAGAAATTCCAGAAGTGGAAAATGTTTATTATAAATCGGAACAGACATTGCCTTTTAAGGCGCAAATAGAGCCGCAAGACGAATACTTAATTGGCTCAAAATCAGATTGTATCGCTATCGAAAACGGACTAAAAATCTATATTGACTGGCTCAAAGGACAAAAAACGGGCTTTTTTATTGACCAGCGCGAAAATCGCTCATTATTAGAGCATTACGCCAAAAACCGAGATGTGCTGAATATGTTTTGCTACACGGGCGGTTTTTCGCTTTACGCAATGTGCGGCGGCGCAAATTCCGTTCATTCGGTTGATTCGTCTGCAAAAGCAATCTCGCTGACTGACAAGAACATAGCGTTAAATTTTAATGACGATTTGCGCCATAAATCATTTGCCGAAGATGCTTTTAAATTTTTAGAAAATATAAGAGAAAAATACGATTTAATAATTCTTGACCCGCCCGCTTTTGCCAAGCACCGCGATGCGCTAAAAAACGCTTTGCTCGGTTATAAACGCCTTAATTTCAGAGCGATAGAGCAAATTCGCAGCGGCGGAATTTTATTTACATTTTCCTGTTCGCAGGCGGTTACAAAAGAGCAGTTTCGGCTTGCGGTATTCAGTGCGGCGGCGCAGGCAAAGCGCAACGTAAAAATTCTGCATCAACTCACGCAGTCCGCCGACCACCCAGTCAACATCTACCACCCAGAAGGCGAATATTTAAAGGGATTGGTGCTGTATGTAGAGTAAAACATAGATATAAAAACAATCAAAAAAAAAATTGTAACTTTGCAAACAATTTTTTTTTTATGAGGTAAAGCCAATTTTATTATATAATAAAAAAATGGCAAAATATATAAAAATATTTAGTTTTTTAATAATTTTGATATTTGGGTGTTTTTCGTTGAATGCTCAAACAGACAGCATATTGCTTGAACAGGCATATAAGAAAAAATCTGTTAAAATGCTTGACCAATTTTTTATGAATTGGCGCAAAGCCGTTCCGACTGTAACAAATGAAGAATTATCTCAAATGAATGATACTATTCGCAGTGCATATAAAGTGTTTGAGTGTTATTATAACAAGCACAACAAATATAAAAATGTCAAATATCTAATTATTCAAAATAAACTTTTTATACACGTTTCAGATGAAAATGATATAGAAAAAATGAAAGATGAAGATTTTTTCTATTGGGAGATTAAATATGATTCTATTACGAATTTTAGACCTCGAATAAATATAAAAAACAGAATACCTGTCTATTTAACATCTTATTATGAAAAAATTTTAAATGTTTTTCTTGGTGATATTTATTCCCCATTGGGTACAGGCGGAATAATGAACCCAGCACGTCCAGAAGGAGAGAGTAAAGAAAGAAGAAGATTTTTAGAAGATAAAATTAAAATTGAATATGGACATTGGGGAGGTTATTGGCATCTTAATTCATTTCCAGAAATAAACATTATAATTTTTAACAAAGATATGAAATCTGCATTAATTTATTTTAGATATGGTTATCGTGGAGGAGAATCCTATTTAATAAAAAAAAATGCAAATTGGAAGATAGTTGATTCAAAATTTACTTGGATAGAATAAAAAAAAATGTCATCACAAATTGTGATACGGTAAAAAATCATTTTGCCATATTAAAAACAATTTGTAATTTTGCAAACTGATAATCTAAAAAAATTAGATGTATGGTCGGCGAAAAAAAAGAAAATATTATTTTTGAATTGTATAAAAATTCTCGTACAGTGTTCAGAATCAACGATATTGCTATGCTGATGGGCAAAGAAAAAGATGATACTCTGTACAAAATTTTGTACTACTATGTAAAAACGGAAAAATTACTTAACCCGCGCAGAGGTTTTTATGCAAAAGAGGGCTACAAACCTGAAGAATTGGCGTGTTTGCTTTACACGCCGACCTATATTTCGCTCGAATATGTGTTGCAGCGGGCGGGTGTTGTGTTTCAATACGACAGCGCAATAACCAATATTTCGTACCTTGCGCGAGAGGTTGAAATTGATAATCAGACATTTCGTTATAGACAAATGAAAGGTAAAATTTTGGTAAATACCGCAGGCATTATTTTGAACAAAGACAACATAAATATCGCCACGCCAGAACGTGCGTTTTTAGATACAGTTTATCTCAACGGCGAAACGTATTTTGATAATCTGCGCCCACTGAAACGTAATTTGATTGAGCAAATTTTACCAATTTATAATTCAAAAACTTTTGAAAATCGAGTTAAGAAAATTTTGAAAAATGATAGATACAGTTAAACAAAAACCTTTATACGCAATAAGTTACGCAGTGAAATTATTTTTTTGTTAAATTTTTACAAAGAGTTGTGTACGTTTGAAAAGCAAAAATAATGATAAATATGAAATGAATGAAATTCAGGTCTTGTTGATAAAAAAATATCATTAATCACTATCAAAAAATTTACTTGTAAGAAAATAATTGTGTTAAAATGCAAAAACATTTTTGTATAAGAAAATAATTTGCTAATTTTCCAAAAATAGTTGTTACAATGGACGAATTAGCAGGTATTGATTATCAAGGAATTAAGCATATTCATATTTTGGACTTTTTGCAACAGGAAAATTTTTAGAAAATATTTGAATTAAAAAGTTGTAGCTTTGTATTTTAAAATTTATTAACAATCAAATTTTATTTATGCTAATAATCAAAATTTTATGAAAAAAATTATCATCTTATGTCTTTTATCTTGTGTCTTTTGTCTAAAAACATACTCACAGGAAAATTTTTTAAAGGAACTTGGCAAACCGAGTATGTACGAACTTCAAATGACCTCGTACAGCAAAGACACAACTGCCGAAGCGGTGTTTTTGTACGATGCGGGCGAAATGTATTTTGCCCCCGCTGAGCAAGGACTTAGCGTTTTTTTTACTATGAATTTTAATAGAAAAATGAGAATTAAAATTCTTCAACAGGCAGGTTTAAAATACGCCGATTTTGAAGTGCCTCTGTATGAAGGCAATTACAATTTAGAAAAATTAATTATCAACAAAGCCGTTGTTTATAATTTAGTTGATAATAAGTTGGAAAAGAGCGAGTTAGACCAAAAAAAGATTTTTGAAGAAAGATATGGCAAAAATTGGGTTAAGAAAAAATTTACAATGCCGAATGTGCAAATTGGTTCGATAATTGAACTTGAATATGAGGTAGTTTCGCCCTACCCGTCTGTTGCGCCGACTTGGTATTTTCAAAATTATATTCCTGTGGTTTATAGTGAATTTAAAGTCAGAGCAATACCTTTCTATCACTACGTTTATATTGCCAAAGGAATTGATAAGTTTGATGAAAGCACACACGAGACATCAACTCTTGAAAAAAGATTTCAATATTCAATTTACAAAGAAGTTACCACAAAATTGGTAAAAAAGAATGTCCCTGCCTTTAAAAGAGAGGACTTTGTGCCATCGGAAAACGATTACAGAATGAATCTGAATGTGCAACTTTCGGCAACAGATTGGGGCAACGGAAAAACAGAGTATATGTCATCTTGGCAAAATATTGCAACTGATGTTTTAAAACAGGACTATTTTGGAAAATATATAAGTCAGGCAGAAAAAGAGGGTAAAAAAAATCTTCCGCTTGGTATAAAATTAATGTCAAATGAGGAAAAAATCAAGAATTTGGTAATATATGTAAAAAATAATTTTAACTGGAATGGTGTTAATGCAAAATATACCAACCTAAAACTTTCCGATATTTTGACCAAAAAAACGGGTAATTCTGCCGAACTGAATCTGCTGTTGCTCGGCTATCTCAAAAGTGCGGGAATAGATGCTAAACCTGTGTTGCTCAGCACAAACAACAACGGAAAAATTGACACAAAATACCCTTTTGAAAGTTTTTTTAATTATGTTATCGTAATGGTAAATGACAACGAAAAACAGAGTTTTTATGACGCAACGACCTCATTATTAGCATATAACGAACTGCCAAAACGCTGCATAAACACGCAGGGTTTGGTTGTGAGCAAAAATGCAGAATGGGTTGATATTAGAAATGACAGTTTAAGTTATACCGCTAAAAATTTTGAGATAAAATTAAATTCCGATTTAACAAAAGCAGAGGCAAATGTAGATTACAAAGCATATTCTTACGATGCGTATTCTTTTCGTGGAAAATATTATAACGAAGATAGAAATTTAAAAGAGTATTTGAAAGATAGAAATGTTGATGTTTTGGGTAAGATTGAGGTAAAAAATTATATTGACAGTTTGGACAAACCCTTTGAGTTCTCATTTTCAACAGAAGCACCTGTAACAAAGACAGGGAATAAAATTTTTGTTGCACCATTTTTAACATTGGCACCACAGGA
>Ga0209628_10001448_pt1 | contig 15362 bp, 13 predicted proteins | sample TergutCu122P4_FD_187285 | JGI IMG/M metagenome (GOLD analysis project Ga0209628, IMG submission 187285) | Cubitermes ugandensis P4 segment gut microbial communities from Kakamega Forest, Kenya - Cu122 P4 (SPAdes) (version 2) | ecosystem: Host-associated > Arthropoda: Insects > Digestive system...
TGTTCAGCACTGCCTGCACTTCAAACATTTTTTCGTGCGCAGGGCCGCTTTCGCCCACAAGCACGTATTCGAAAGTTTCGCCGCTCTGCTGGATGATTTGCTGCAAATGACTTTTATAGTCTTTTGTCTCGCCTTCGTTTACTATATCGTTAATTGGCTTTTCTATAAACCTGATCAAAAATTTTTTCGACGCGCCCAAGCCGCCGTCGAGAAAAACCGAACCCAAAACAGCCTCGAAAGCGTTCGCGAGAATCGATTTCCTGCTCCTGCCGTTTGATATAATCTCGCCGTTGCCTAAAAATAAAACTTCCCCGAGCCCTATCGATTCCGCGAACCCGAACAGCGAATCCTCACATACCACAGTCGCCCTGATCCGCGTAAGTTCCCCTTCTTTATAATCCCGGAGCTTTAAATATATGTATTCAGACGTGAGCAAAGACAAAACCGAGTCTCCCAAAAATTCCAAACGTTCATTGGATTCGGTTTTCATGCCTTTCGATTTCATTTCGTTTGAATAGGACGAATGGGTCAGAGCCGTTTTGAGCAGGTATATATTTTTATATTCATATCCTATTTTTTTTGCGAAGCCCCTGACTTCGTCGCCCGTTTGTTCGTTTTTGCCTTTCATATCTTTTTCTTGCCTTTCGTCGGACTATTTGTTCATCCTGCTTTGCAGCTCTATTTCTTCGACCAATTTTGTATCGACGCAAAATTTTGCCTGCCGTACGGCGTTTTTTATGGCGATCGCGTTTGAGCTGCCGTGCGCTTTTATGACGGGCCTGCGGATTCCCAAAAACGGCGCCCCGCCGGTTTCGGACTTGTCAAAACTTTTTTTGAATTCTTTTAAAGAATTTTTAACCAGCATGCCCGACATCTTTGTGAAAATATCATGTAAAAATATATTTTTAAATGTCTTGTTCATAAAAAGCCCGAACCCTTCGGTCAATTTTAAAATTATATTCCCTGTGAAGCCGTCCGTGACCAGCACGTCGCTGCATTTCAAAGGCATGTCTATACCCTCGATATTGCCGACAAAATTGATCGTTTTGGTTTCGGACAATAATTTATACGCCTCGACATGCTCGGCTGTGCCTTTGGTTTTTTCCGAACCGTTATTCGCAAGGCCGACCGTGGGGCTTTCTATTCCGTATATTTTTTTCATATAAATCGAACCCATAAACCCGAATTGTTTCAAATATTCGGCTTTTATATCGAGATTTGCGCCCGCGTCGATGAGCAGCGTCTTGCTTTCAAATGGCAGGACAGTCGCCAGAGCCGCCCTTTTTATGTCATTTATGCATTTGATCCTGATCGTCGCCCCGGTGAAAAGGGCGCCTGTATTTCCCGCGGAAACGATCGCAGATATTTCGTTGTCTTTATCATCCGCGATCATTCTGAAACACACGCCCATAGACGAGTCTTTGTTTGACCGTATAACCGAGACGGGATCATCTTCCATTGTTATGATTTTATCGGTATGTACGATCTCCATATTTTTTTTCGACAATTTATTTTCATCGATGGTTTGATTGATTTTATTTTCGTCGCCTACAAGAATCAATTCCACGTCAAACTCATCTACGGCGAGAGCCGCGCCTTTTACGATTTCAAGCGGCGCATGATCCCCGCCCATCGCGTCCAAAATTATTTTCATTTTTCACATTCATCCGTTTCAATCATTATATATTTATTATACTCCGTTTTTTCATATTATTCAAGATGTTTTTGTAAATTTCTCCAAGACTGAATAGATTCAAGCGCGATTTCCGCCGTTCTTTGCCTGATCAACTTTTTCCCGCCTTTTATTTTTTCTTTCGGGCTTTCGATTATCCCGAAATTCATGCTCATGGGCTGAAAATCATTCACGCTTTCGTCGCTGATATAATGCGCCAACGCGCCGATTGCCGTAAATCTTGGGAAAACCGCCGAAGCGGCGTCGCCGTTCAAAATCTTTTCCGCAGCCGCGATCCCCGCGACAAATCCAGAACTTGCCGAACACATATATCCTTCGGTCCCCGTGATTTGACCCGCAAAATAAATATTCCTGTCTTTTTTTAAATTATACGAGCAGTCCAAAAGCCGCGGCGAATTGATAAACGTGTTTCTGTGCATTACGCCGTATCTAATCAATTCACAGTTTTTTAACGCGGGAATCAAAGAAAACACCCTTTTTTGTTCGGGGAATGTCAAATTTGTCTGGAATCCCACTATATTATACATCGTTTTTTCGCTGTTGTCCTGTCTTAACTGAACCACGGCGTATGGCTGTTTCCCCGTTTTTCCGTCGATAATCCCCACAGGTTTCATACACCCGAACAAGAGCGTTTCTTCGCCCCTTTTCGCCGCGGTTTCAACAGGCATACACCCCTCGAACACGTTTTTCTCTATATATTCCCTGTCGAATCCATGAAGTTTTACCGTTTCGGCCGAGATTAATTCTTTATAAAATATTTCATATTCTTCTTTTGTCATAGGACAATTTATATAATCTTTGTCGCCTTTGTCATATCTCGACGCATAAAATGCGCTTGAAAAATTTATCGAATCAACGTCGACTATCGGAGCGGCGGCGTCGAAAAAATACAAATATTCTTCGCCGATTATTAATTTTATTTCTTCCTGCAATCTTTCAGAAGTCAAAGGGCCTGTGGCGATTATATTTATTTTATCCCTGTCTATTCTATCGACTTCGCCGGATATAATTTCTATATTTTTGTGTGATTTTATTTTATTTGTGATATATTCAGCAAATTTATCCCTGTCGACAGCCAAAGCCCCGCCTGCGGGAACCTGCGTATGATACGCGGCTTCAATGATAAGACTGCCGCCGATTTCAAGTTCTTTTTTCAGAAGTCCGGCGGCATTTTCTATATTTTGAGCTTTGAAAGAATTTGAGCAGACCAGTTCCGCGAAGTTTGCGTTTGAATGGGCGGGCGAAAACTTGACGGGTTTCATTTCGAACAATTTCACTTTGATTCCGCGCGCGGCGAGCTGCCATGCCGCTTCACATCCAGCAAGCCCCGCGCCTATTACGTTTATTGTGTTATCTATATTATCTATATTATCTATGATTGGCTCCTCCGAACTTCATTTAAATTTAATTAAATTTAATGATCTTCCTCAGTTTCGCTTTTATCCGCTTTGGTATCCGGCAGTTCCCGCTTTTCCTGATAACCGCAGGCTTTATTATAACAGTACACAAAATCTTTGCCTTTTTTTTGCAGCATCAGCGAACCGCATTTCGGGCATTTTTCCCTAAGCGGCATATCCCAGACTGAAAATTTGCACTCCGGATATTTTTCGCAGCTGTAAAAATACATTTTGTTCTTCCCGTGTTTCTGCAATATTTTCGATCCGCATAAAGGACAGCCCGCGTTTTGCACTTCGACGTTGATCGGCTTGGTGTTTTTACATTTCGGATAATTCGAACACGCGTAAAAATTCCCGAATTTGCCTTTTCTTATGACCATAAACGAATCGCACAGCTCGCATTTTATATCGGTTATCTGCACTTCCGCTTTTTCTTCTTTTTTTACGATGTTCCCGTCTTTGTCCAGCCGCATCGTGAATTTGCATTCGGGATAACTCGGGCACGCGGCGAACTTGCCGAACCTGCCGTTTTTGATGATCAGCTTTTTCCCGCAGTTTTCACATTCGTAATCGATTTCAACGTCCGGCACGGCGATCTCTTCGTCGCCGATATTGATTTCCGCCGCTTCAAGGCTTTGCTTAAACCCGCCGTAAAATTTATCGAGGATACTTATATAATCGATTTTCCCCTCTTCGATTTCGTCGAAGTCTTCTTCCATTTTGGCCGTGAACCCATAATTTACGATATCCTCGAAATGGTTCTTCATGATATTCGTCGTGATTTCTCCGAGCGGCGTGGGTTTCAGCGATTTGCCGTCCCTCTCGACATATCCTCTCTGCAATACGGTCGTCAGCGTCGGCGCATAAGTGCTCGGCCTGCCGATCCCCTGATCTTTTAAAGTTTTAATTAACGTCGCTTCAGTATACCTGAACGGGGGCTGCGTAAAATTCTGGCCGGGTATCAATTTATTAAAACCGAGTTTTTCGCCGTCCTGCAATTCCGGCAGTTTTTTTTCTTTGTCGTCAAAATTCTCAAAATTTTCAAAATTATCTTTATCGTCTTTTTTCTCGCTGTCATCTAAAGTTTCTTCGTATATAATTAAATATCCCGGGAATTTTATCGCGTATCCCGACGCTTTAAATATATAGCCGTTCGCGTTGCCCGCGCCGCGCGCGAGGATATCTACGTTTACCGTATCCAATACGGCCGACTGCATCTGGCTTGCTAAAAATCTTTCCCAAATTAATTTATATATTTTATACTGATCGGCGGACAAAGATTTTTTTATCGCCTCAGAGTCATAATTTTTCATAATATGCGTCGGACGTATAGCCTCATGCGCGTCTTGCGTGTTTTTATCGTTTGTTTTATATTCTTTTGGTTTTTCAGGATAAAAAATTTCGCCGTATTTTTTTGTTATATATTCTTTCGCGCTCGCTCTTGCTTCGTCCGATATTCTGACAGAATCCGTGCGCATATACGTTATAAGCCCGGTTTCGTAAAGCTCCTGCGCGGCTTTCGTCGTTTTGCCCGTCTGGAAATTAAACTTTTTATTTGCCTCCTGCAATAGCGTCGCCGTGGTAAACGGAGGGGCGGGATTTTTATTTCTCTCGCCTTTTTTTATGTTCCTGACAAAATAGTCCGCGTTTTTTAGACGATCCAAAATTTCGTTTGTTTCTTTTTCGTTTGTGAGATGAATCCTGCCGTTTTCGTCGCCGAAAAACCTCGCTTCGAAATTTTTATTCTGGGAATTCGACAAGTCCGCGGCGATGTTCCAGTATTCTTCGGGTATGAAATCGCGGATTTCTTCTTCCCTGTCGACGATCAGCCTTGTCGCGACCGACTGCACGCGTCCGGCGGACAATCCGCTTTTGACTTTTTTCCAAAGAAAGGGGCTGATCTGATAACCGACAAGCCGGTCGATAATTCTTCTCGCCTGCTGCGCGTCGACGACGTTCATGTTTATGGCGCGCGGATTTTTTATACCGTTTTTTACAGCCGTTTTTGTGATTTCGTTAAACGAGATTCTCTTTGCTTTTTCGGCTTTGATCCCCAAGACCGTAGCCAAGTGCCAAGCTATCGCCTCGCCCTCGCGGTCGGGGTCCGTCGCCAGAAATATATTTTCCGCGTTTTTCGCTTCTTTTTTCAAGTCGTTGATAAAATCGCCTTTGCCGCGTATGTTTATATACTGGGTTTTGAATTTGTCCTTGACGTCGACCCCGATTTTGCTTTTCGGCAGATCCCTGACGTGGCCTTTCGAGGCGATCACTTTATAATTATTCCCCAGATATCCTTTTACCGTGTTCGCCTTCGCCGGCGATTCCATTATCACTATGTTCTTCATTCGCAAAGCGCCTCCAAAAATAATTTATAAATTCATAAAACTGTCGCTTACTTTATAATAATCTCCCGGATAAGACGTTATTATTCCGTATATTTCTAAAAGAGTCAAAGTATTCATGACTTCGGATATCGACATATCGTTATCGATATCGTCGGCGTGAAATTTTTCGTCCTTTTTGGCGTAAAAGATTTCAAAGATTTTCAGTTCCGCATCGTTCAGGATGATTTTCAAAGACGACAATTTTTCAGACAGGGGCAGTTCCGGCCTGTTTTCCTGTTTCCCGCCGGATCGATTTACGCCGGCGCCCTCGGATTTGATCCTGTTCGAAAAATTATTAATCACATCGCTCCCCGCGTTGCTGCTGACATTCCAGTCGCCGATAAAATATTTTTCTTTTTTGTTTTCTATATTTTCTTTTAATTCTTTTAAATTTTTCGTATTTTTTGACGGGGAATAATAACTTTTGTTATAATTATAATACCTGCTGTTCTCGATATTGATTCTATGACTGTAAAGATGCTCATATTCCGATAAAATATCATACGCTTCCGTCACGATCCCCGCCTGATTTTTGAGCAGGCCGTTTGTCCCCCTGCTGTTCGGGGCGTTTATATTTCCGGGCACGGCGTACAGTTCGCGCCCCTGAAACAACGCGGTCTTTGCAGTGATCAAAGCGCCGCTTTTGTTATCCGCTTCGACGACAAGAACCGCCTGGCACAATCCGCTCAATATCCTGTTTCTGACCGGGAAATGCGCGCCTTTCGGTTCGGACCCCGGGACATATTCCGTCATGATCAATCCTTTTTCTATGATTTTATCCATTAAAGCTTTGTTTTCATACGGATAGACCCTGTCGATCCCGCAGCCGAACACGGCGATCGTGAACCCATTTGCGATCAGGCAGCCCTTATGCGCGGCGGCGTCAATTCCCTGCGCCATCCCGCTCACTATTACCGCGCCGCATGAGGCGAGTTCTTTTGCGATCTCGTAAGCCGCATGTTTCCCGTAAGCCGTCATTTTTCTCGTGCCGACCATTGCTATACATAAATTATCGTCTATATCGGGCAGGCGTCCCCTGTAATACAGCACGACCGGGAAAGCCCTTATGCTTCTCAGCCGTTTGGGATAAAGACTGCTGCCGCAGGTTAATACCGAGACATTATTCTTCGCGCAGAATTCGAGTATCTTTTCGCAGTCCCCCGTATCTTTGTCGCACAGCCTTTCAAAGATTTCGCCGTCGATCTCAAAATTGCATTTTTCTTTTAGTTCGTCTTTTTGCGCCGAGTATATATCCCCGGCGGTTTCAAATACCCCCAGAAGTCTCTGCGGCGCCGGACTTCCCGCTCCGCAGGCCAGAGACAGCCATATGTAGTATAATTCGTCTGACATCATTTTTTTTACCTTCCTTTTTCTTTTCATTAAATTTTTTGTTTTTTTTATTTTTTATTTTTTTATTTTATTGATTTTCCCATTTCCCACAGCACGATCCCCGCCGCGACCGAAACGTTGAGCGATTCGCTGTTTTGGTTTATCGGGATAATCATTTTTTCATCGCAGATTTTCACGATTCCGTCGCCGAGGCCTGATCCCTCGTTCCCGAAAATCACCGCCGTTTTTGCGTTAAAACGCACTTCTTTGACCGAACGGGAATTTTTATCCAAATGCGCGGCAAATATATTATATCCGTTTTTTTTGAGATTTGCAAGATCTTCCGGTAAATTTTTGCTGATTTTTATATTTTGCCCGAAAATCGCGCCCATCGCCGCCCTCTGCGTCTTGCCCGAATATAAATCCGCGCAGTCGTCCGATAAAATGATATCGGCGTCGCAGACCGCGTATGCCGTTCTAATAATCGTCCCCACATTTCCCGGATCCCTGACCGAGCTTAAAACAATAACGGGCTTTTCGTAAGATAATATATTTTCTTCCGCCGGTTTTTCGAGAACGCACATCACGCCCTGAAACGCTTCTTCATCCGTGATTTTTTTATATACTTCGTTTGTCACGGCCGTTATATCAAAATCCGCCATATTATTTATTATATCTCTTATATCATCAGCGATACTCTCTTCTAAAATTATATATTTTATTCTATCCCTATATTTTGAATTCAACGCTTCTTTCAGCAGTTTCACGCCCTCGACATAAAAAAGCCCCGTTTGGTTCCTGTATTTTTTTTGTTTTAACTTACATATATCGTTTATAAAAGCATTATTCCTGCCGGATATAAATTTCTGTTTCATAATATACCTTATTCATTCGCGTCGTATTTTCGTAGTGTTCGCCCGCAAAAACACGATAAAATATTGTGGGCGAACACAGTTCGCCCCTACAAAAATATATACAATTAAAGAACCGCTTTCGCTTTTTCAACCAGCGCGGCAAATGCGGCTTTATCCGAAATCGCGATTTCCGAAAGCATTTTTCTGTTTAAAGCGATCCCGGCTTTTTTCAAACCGTTCATGAATCTCGAATAATTTATACCGTTCACCCTCGCCTGGGCTGATATTCTTGTTATCCAAAGCGTTCTGAAATCTCTTTTTTTCTGTTTTCTCCCTACATATGCGTAATTCCCGCTTTTCATGACGGCCTGTTTCGCCATTTTAAAATGCTTTGATTTCGATCCCCAATAACCTTTGGCCGCTTTTAATACTTTATTTCTTCTTTTGCGCGTCATCACGGCGCCTTTGATTCTTGCCATACAATTTATCCTCCTAAAAATAATCTAATACAAATACATAAAATACATAAAATACATAAAAAACATAAAAAACGAACGCGAATCTATATACCAATTTGCGTTCAAAATTTCCTTTTTATTTTTTATTTTGAATACAAATCAATATTACGAATACGGCAGCAATTTTTTTATAGCTTCCACATTTGCCTCGCTTAAATACGCGCCTTTTTTAAGATGCCTCATTCTTTTGGCGTCTTTGAGGTGAACTTGATGGCGTCTGTTCTGACGGGTATATTTTATTTTTCCCGTTTTGGTAAAACTGAACCGTTTTTCCGTCGCTTTATGCGTTTTCATTTTGCCCATTTTCAATCATTCCTTTCTTTGTTTTTATTTTTATATTAAACTAAATAGTGTTAATATTTCCGGCTTCGACTTTTTCCGGGGTTTCTGACTTTTCGGCCTGCGCCGCCGGTTTGTCGTTTGATTTATCGCCCGGTTTATCGGATAGTTTATCGGATAGTTTCGGTTTTTCGTCGGTTTTTATTTTTTTCGGTCCGAGAAACATCGATATACGCCTTCCTTCGCGTATGGGCTTCTTTTCCACAATGCTGAAATCAAGACAGGACTGTTCAAATTTTTCAAGCATTTGGTACCCGAGTTCGATATGGGCCATTTCCCTGCCTTTGTTCAATTCGAGCGAGACTTTCACTTTATTGCCGCCCTCGATAAATTTTTTAGACTGATTCACCCTTGTGTTAAAATCGTGGGCTTCGATATTCCACGAAAGCTGCACTTCTTTTGTCTCTATGATTACCTGACGTTTTTTCGCCTCTTTTTCTTTTTTGGCTTTTTCGAATTTAAACTTGCCGTAATCCATAATTCTGCATACGGGAATTTGAGCTGTGGGAGCGATTTCGACCAAATCCAGCCCTTTATCCGTTGCCATATTCAATGCGTCCCTCGTTTTCATAACCCCGATCTGATTCCCCAAGTCGTCTATAACCCTCACCTGAACTGCTCTGATTTCATTATTGACAGAAAGTTCCTTTGTACTGATAGATAAGCACCTCCATAATAATTAAACAAATTTAATCAATAAAAAAAGCGGAAAGATATACTTCCCCGCCAAAATTTACGCACGGCAACAACACCCGCGCCGTAAAATATTAACCATAAAAATAAGATGAAATTTTATGGTGAGAACGGAGAACGTTCTTCTTCTTTTTATATTATAGAATTATTATATCATATTTGTTTGGTTTTGTCAATATGTTTTTTGAAATTTATTATATATTTTCAAATTTACACACGTCGCGCAAAAAACATTCGCCGCATTTCGGATTTTGCGCCTTGCAGTATTCCCTGCCGAAAAATACCAATCTGTGGCAAAAATCGTTCGATTCTTCCGGCGGGATAATCTTTAAAAGCTGTTTTTCGACGACATACGGATTATCGCTGTCACACAAATCAAGCCGGTTTGATATTCTTATGCAGTGCGTATCCGCGACGATCGCGGGTTTATTAAATATATCGCCCCTGATCAAATTCGCGATTTTGCGCCCGACTCCCGGCAGTTTCAATAAATCGTCCATTTCTTCCGGGACTTTCGAGTCAAACTCGTCGATTATCATACGGCACAGATCTTTTATATTTCGAGCTTTTGTTTTATATAACCCGCAGGAAAAGATCGCCTTTTCGAGTTTCTCCAAGTCACATTTCGCGAAATCCTCGAGCGATTTAAATTCCTCAAACAGATCTTTCGCGACGATATTGACCCTCGCGTCCGTGCATTGCGCGGAAAGGCGAGCCATGATCAGGAGTTTGTAGGGTTCCGTTTCGTATTCGAGCATACATTCGGCGAGGGGGTATTTTTCTTTCAGGCGGGATATGATTGTGTTGGCGCGGGTTTGTTCTTTTGTGTTCATAGTTCTCTCCTGACTATACTGTAAAACGAAAAAATATTAGCCTCGAACTTCGTTCGAGAGGCAAACGTCGGAAGATAGGTAAAATTCCCCTCTGGGGAGGGGTGGCGCGCGAAAAGATGACGTTGGTTAGCGGCACTTGTCTTTCCTCGCGTGACGGGGTGGTCGGTTTTCGGATTTATTAATGCTTTTCATTTTTTACTTTTAATAGTTTCATCTTATTTCGCCCCCGCTCTCCCTTTCAATCTTCTTCCTATACTCCAACGCCGCCTGCTCGGTTTTGTTTTCCCCAAACTTGTAATAAACCCTGTCTTTCAGCGTGTCGGGCAGATACTGTTGTCTGACATAATTGTTTCTGTAATTGTGCGGATATAGATAATCCTGCAAGCCGCCTATGCTTTTTATGTAATTTTCGTCTTTTAAATCTTTGAGATTTTTCAATTGTATGGGAATGTCCGCTGATTTTGACGCGTTGTTTCTCACATCTTCCAGCGCCGCGTCTATTGCAATCAGCGCAGTATTCGATTTCGGGCAGGTGCATAAAAATATTGCCGCCTGCGACAACATCAACCGCGCTTCCGGCATACCGACCTGAACCGCCGAATCGCACAAAGATTTAACGATCACTGCGGCATTGGGATACGCAAGCCCTATATCTTCGGACGCGACGCATAATAATCTCCGTATCGGCGATATGATATCCCCGCCTTCGATCAGTTTGGCGAGATAATATATCGCGGCGTTTTCGTCGCTCCCGCGTATGGATTTATGCAAAGCCGACAATAAATCAAAATGCTCGTCGCCGTCCCTGTCGTGATACATCGCGGACTTCGGGATGATCTTTTCTATATCTTCAACCGTTATCGTATTTTTCGCGCATGACAAAAACGCAAATTCAAGCGTGTTCAGGGATTTTCTCACGTCGCCGCCCGCAAACTCCGCGATTTTCCGTCTTGCGTTATCTTCAATATTTATATTGCCAAAACCTTCGGATTCGAATATTTCGCGCATTTTTGCCGCGCCCCTGTCGAGGGCTTTTTCTATTTCGTCAACCATAAGCGGCTTGAATTCGAATATATTACAGCGTGAGATGATCGCCCCGTAGATATAAAAATACGGGTTTTCAGTAGTCGAAGCGATCAAAACAATTCTCCCGTCCTCGATATATTCGAGAAGCGACTGCTGCTGCTTTCTGTTGAAATACTGTATCTCGTCCAGATATAATACGATCCCCGCGCCGTGTTCTCCCTCGAACGTTTTTGTTTTCTCGGCGATTTCTTTCACGTCGGACAAAGACGCCGTCGTGCCGTTTAATTTATAAAACGTCTTGCCGCATGTTCGCGCGATGATTTCGGCGGCGGTTGTTTTGCCGACTCCGGGCGGACCGAAAAAGATCATGTTCCTGACAAATTTTTTCCTGACCATGATATGGATCGGGCTGTTTTCGCCAAAAAGATGATTTTGTCCGACAATCTCGTCAAGAGCTGCCGGACGCATCAAATCCGCGAGAGTTTTTGATTTTATATTATTCATAAAATTTTATGCCCTGTAAATAAATACAAAATTTAATTTTAATCCGTAAAATTCTGCGACCAGTAAAGCCGCCCTTTGGAATCCATTTCGACGCCGACGCCCAAACGCCCGAAATCGCGGTCAAGAATATTTTCTCTGTGTCCCGGGGAATTCATCCAGTCTTTGACCACTTCTTCCGGGGTTGACTGCCCGCACGCGATATTTTCTCCCGCCGCCCAATAATCGATATGATTTTCTTCATATGCCGTAAAACAGCTTTTCCCGTTGGGACGCGTATGAGAATAAAGCGTCACAAGTTCTTTTGCGCGGATAAACGCGACGTCTCTTAACGCGCCGTTATGAGATAAATCCGGCAAGCCGTATTTCTGCCGCTCAATATTCGTAAGCCTCAGTACTTCCGCGCTGAATTCATATAAATCGATCACGGAAATATCTTTTTTCCCCGAAACCATATTTGATGAAGCAGCGGCTGTTATCGTCGTTATACCGCTTGACATGCAAAAGATCTTATTGTCGCCCGAAAGCTCCCCGCTCCCGGCCACGTTTACCGCGTAACTTTTATCCGTTGCGTCTTCGGGATATACGATCACTTTAAAATCAACGGTTTCGCCGGTTTTATACCTGTATCTGTCCGTTTCGATATAGATCGCAGAAACAGGGACGACCACCGTTATTGCGCAGCTCGCCTGAATGCCGTTGTCCGAAATGCCTGTTATGATCGCCGTCCCCGCTCCGGCAGCGTAAACTTCGCCGGAATTTGACACGGTTGCGACGCTTGGATTGTTCGTTTTATACGTCAGGATTTTATTTGTCGCGTCGGCAGGCAGAACCGCCGGGTTTAGTTTATATTTTTCATAACGGTTTACCGTCTTTTGCGCTTCGCCGAATTTTACGGATTCGACCGGGACAATCGTTATAAGCCGCAATTCTTTTGTATTGCCGTTCCAGCTGAGTTTGCCGTATCTCGCCAATAATTCAAAATCGATCAGCGTCACGCCGCCTATGGCGAAACTTGGGACCAATTCGCCGGACAAATACGTTTTGATGTCGGTGTACAGATATTTGCATTTAAACGCGCCCGGTTTATTTTTGGTATCTTTTACAACAGGCAGCGGCGAAATCGTTTTGCCTCTGGCCGGTTCGACTTTCAGCGACCTGTTCGCGCCGTTCCAGCTTACATTAAAGCCGTAATTGGCCAAATCCTCAACTACGACCATCGTAGCGCCGCTTTTGACGCTTGTGGGGATCGCATAGCCGTTAATATACGCCACAATATCCGAGTACAGCACGTCGCCGAGCGGATCGCCGATTTTAACTTGATCTGCGCTCAAGACTGCCGAAGCGGTAAAATTAAAATTAAATATGCCGAATAACATTGCAAGCGCGAGTATAAGCGACCATCGTTTTTTCATAAACCTATACCTTTATTATTTTTATTCGTATTATTCGTATTATCCGTATTATTCGTATTATTCGTACAACGGATATTTTTCGCACAGTTTATCGACTTCGCCCCTGATATAATCCGCTTTCGTTTCAAATTCCGCCGCGGCCAGTTTAAACAGTTTCGCGATCACTTTCATATCCTCTTCGACAAAGCCCCTCGACGTGGCCGCGGGGGTTCCCACTCTTATGCCGCTTGTGACAAACGGGGATAACGGTTCGTTTGGGATCGTGTTTTTATTCACGGTTATATACACTTCGTCGAGTTTCTTTTCCATATCTTTGCCGGTGATATTAAATTTACGCAAATCAACCAGCATTAAATGATTATCCGTCCCGCCGGACACTAAATCCAGGCCTTCTATTATCATGTTTTCAGACAGGGCCTTCGCGTTTTTCACGATTTGGTTTTGATACGTCTTAAATTCCGGTTTTAACGCTTCGCCGAAACAGACGGCTTTTGCCGCGATAATGTGCATCAGCGGCCCGCCCTGTATCCCGGGGAACACGGCTTTGTTTATTTTTTTCGCGATTTCTTCGTCGTTCATTAAAATCATGCCGCCCCTGGGCCCCCGCAAAGTTTTATGCGTGGTCGTCGTGACAACGTCGGCGTATAAGACGGGGTTTTGGTGCAGTCCCGCCGCGACAAGCCCGGCGATATGCGCCATATCGACCATCAGATACGCGCCGACTTTTTTCGCGATCCGTCCGAATCTTTCAAAATCGATCAGCCTCGGATATGCCGTAGCCCCCGCGAGTATCATTTTCGGTTTGTGTTCCATCGCAAGTTCTTCGACTTTATCATAATTTATCAGATGCGCGTCGTCTTCCACTCCGTATGGCACAAAATTATAATAAACGCCGGATATATTGACGGGGCTGCCGTGCGTAAGATGTCCGCCGTTGGCGAGACTCATGCCTAAAACTTTATCGCCCGGCTGTAAAAGCCCGAAGTAAACGGCAGTATTAGCCTGCGCCCCGCTGTGGGGCTGAACGTTGGCGAAATTCGAGCCGAATAATTGATTCGCCCGGTTTATCGCGAGAGTTTCAACTTCGTCAACGCACTGGCATCCGCCGTAATATCTCCTGCCGGGATAGCCTTCGGCGTATTTGTTTGTGAGGACGGTTGCGGCGGCGGCCAAAACCGCGGGCGAGACAAAATTTTCGGACGCGATCAATTCGATATTGCGTTTCTGGCGTTTGATTTCATTTTCAACCAAACCCGCGAGTTCGGGATCTGACGATTTTAAAAAGTCAAGATTGTTTTGGACATAATTCATAATTTTTTCTCCTCTTGTATATATAAATATTTGACGTTAATCCCTATAAACTAAACAACAATAGCCGAATATCCGGGATTATAACTGAATTTTTCAATTTCAGTTCAGCCCAGACGGTCGGCCCTTTGCATAGTTATACTTCATGCGGTTTATTCCGCTTCCGTCAGTCGTATAACTGACTTGATTATAACATAATATTCTTTTTTTGTCAATATAAAATTTTTTGTTTAAAATTATTTTTATGGTATTGGCCCAAACCGGGGCGAACACAAACCAGGGCGAACACAAGGTTCGCCCCTACATCATAAATTTTAAAATTTTTCTATCTGTCTTTATCTGTCTTTATCTGTCTTTAAAAATCAATTCGCCGGTCTGTTTAAGCGTTTTTAAATCATATGAAGTTATTTTCCCGTTTGACGCCGCATAGAGATTGTCGCGGATTGTGAGCAGCCTTTGAATATATAAATCCGGATTCCCGCCCCAATCCGACGCTTTGAGCATATCCTGCGCGCTCATGTGGCTTATTTTTCCCCTGAGCGTAAAGCCTTTTTTCAAATCGACGTCATACACATACGCGCCCGAAAACGCGAATGTCCCGTAATTCGGCATTTTCCCGTCAACCGCTTTTTCTTTTGATTCATATACGGTCACAGGGAACGCCAGAAGATTTTTATCTTTCGAGAACAGCAGGGCTTTGTGGTTGTTTAACAGCGGCGAATCCGTTCCCCTTGCGCCTATTGTCTCAACAAACATCTCGATTGGATTGGCGATATCCGTCACGTCGAAAAGCGAGACTTTCATGCCTGTATAATAAGCGTTGCCGTATGAATCGACTACTGTGTCTTTGCCGAAACCGATCAAATGATTTTCGTCGTATGGATGCAGGTAATTGCTGTATCCCGGGATTTTTAACGCGCCCATCACGACCGGTTTTTTCGGATTGGATAAATCGATCGCGAAAAGCGGGTCGACTTGTTTGAACGTGACCATAAACGCCCTCTTGCCCATGAAACGCGCCGAATAGATACGCTCTCCGGGCGCTATATCGTCTATCCTGCCCACGATTTCC
>Ga0209628_10001449_pt1 | contig 15361 bp, 7 predicted proteins | sample TergutCu122P4_FD_187285 | JGI IMG/M metagenome (GOLD analysis project Ga0209628, IMG submission 187285) | Cubitermes ugandensis P4 segment gut microbial communities from Kakamega Forest, Kenya - Cu122 P4 (SPAdes) (version 2) | ecosystem: Host-associated > Arthropoda: Insects > Digestive system >...
ACATCTGGAAATATCTGTCAAATTTGAACCTCACTTTCTCGGCCACAAAAACAGTTGTAAGTATTTGATACAAAAGCAGTTAGCTTTATTTTACTAAAAAACCACCCACAGATTTTGGTGAGGAGGCGAGATTTGTAACGGTAAAAAAATAAAGTACCCAAAAAATGCGGGACGAACATTTTTCAAACGGTTCAGTGGAATGCACCATTCGAGATAGCGCGCCCGTAGCACCGGAGCCGCTCACAACACTGCGTCCTTAAGACCCGCATCTTGTTTTTTCGAAAGAGGTAGAGTATAAATGCCGGAAATCCTCTGATCTTCGAGAAGAAATTTATGGCACAGGAATTGGTCTACACTTCGGCATCACACGGGCTGTTTCCGGGCAGCAGCGGGTTCTGTACCGTTGCACACACCGTCGGTCTGTCTCCCGTGCTCGTCAAACTCCTGGAGTCCCAAAGCGGTTATCGGCATCTTTTTCCGCCGCAAAGCGATCAAGCCGCTTTGAACCCGGTCAACTGGGTTCACGGAATCGTTCGATTCAGCCAAACGCCGACTCATATCCTTTCCCGAATCGGCGACGCCGGGCTGGATTACACAAAACGGTCCAACGTGATTGCGCATCACCTCGTTTTAGGTCCGAACGAACTGAAAACCTGCGGACCCGCCGCAATTCTTGCTCAGCCCGATTTGATGCAATCCCATTGGGACAAGCCGCCGATGGAGTTTCCCACGGAACGTCCGATTCCGGACCTGCCGCCAGCCCCTCCCCCCCTTCAATGCGTTCACTGGGAACGGGCAACCGGCGACGCCGGTTGGGGAGGCGTGCTTGCAGAAAGCGTTTTGCAGGCCAGGTCCGCCTGTGTTTTGTACGAGCCGGGAACCGATCTTTTACCGCTTTTTGCGGAGTCGATTGCGCTTCTTCCGGAATCGCTGCGTTGGAAAATTACGTTCAGCACTTACGTCCGTGAAGTGCCGACAGGTGGAATGTTTCTCTGGAAAGGGATGCTTGGCGGAACGTCGGAAGCGGAGCAAATGTGTGCAAACAAGGGAATTTTGCTCATCGATTTGACCACAAAGAAGCAGCAAAGCAAACCCCAAGACGATTCCGCTTTTGTCAGAATTGCGAGAACCGGTGTTGTCGCTCCGCCGCCCCCTCCTCCCCCTCCCTCCCTGCAGCCGGTTTTTGAAGAGGTAAGTGCTCCAGGGACACAGTCCCCGGCTCCTGCGATTCTCGCTCCGCCTGTTGACGGAGGTACTTACGACATCGACGAATCGTCAACAAAAAAACGAAAATACGACGTCGGAACGTGGAATTCCCGGTACGAATCGAAAGCCGTTGTTGCGGAAAAAGAACGAAAGGCCAAACAAATCTTTTACACCATTATCGCTTCTTCGTTTCTCGCGATTCTCATTCTCTTGACGCTTCTCGGCGACGAGTTTTTCAATTCCGGCGGGATGCGAAAAGCTGTGATGGAATCGTTTGGAATAGGGACGGCAGACAGCAGACGGCAGACGGCAGATGGCGGGCAGCAGATGGTAGACAGCGGACAGCAGACGGCAGACGGCGGACAACAGGCGGCGGATGAGGGGCAACAGGAGAAAATGGCGGTTGAAACACCTCCACCGGAAACTCCCGGCGAAGCGGAATCCGAAAAGTTGCGGCGGCTTGACGAAGAGCAAGCGGACGCGGATCGGCTTGCGGAAGAGGAACGGCAAGCGGAATTCGAGCGACTGCAAAAAGAGGCCGAAGAAGAACTCGAAAGACATAAAGCCGAAATGCGAAGGGCGTTTGCCGCGATTCCGGCGGCGTTTTCCCTGGTGGAACCCTGGAAAAAACCGTTCGGCGGAGTCGAACTTCCGAAAAACGTACAAAAAGAATTCGCCCCGCTTTTCCCCTATCGGGATTACCTGCAAGTTCAATGGATTCCGCTTGTAACGCCGAAAGGATGGTGGTATCACACGGAAAGAGTCCCGTCGGTTTTTCTTGACGATCCTTACACGCAATGGAACCTGGTCGCGCATTGGGCCGAAGAGGAAACCGAACCGACGCAACGGACTCAAAGATCGCTCAAGCTCAACCTCGCGGTACTTAAATTTGGTGAAGAGGGACTCGAAGTGGAATGGAATCCGCAAACGGCCGGCCTGGAATCGAATATTGAAATTGTCAACAAACTTCCGTTTTCCTATCTGCGAATTTCGTTTGGCCCGAACGCAATCACGGAATCCGGGCCGGGCAGAGAATTAGAAAAGGAACCAAGACCGCTTCCGATTCCCAAACGATTCGTTTCGGAGGATAACGTTACGGAAATTGCCCTTGCGGAAATCGACTTCACCAAAAGCGTTTGGTTCAAGGACGTTTCGCTTTGGTTGCCGATGCAAAACAAACCGTTTGCCCTTTCGAATAAGGAAACGACAATCACACGACCGGCCAATCCGGTGGAAAAGTTCGACGGCGTGTTCGGTAAAGATCGGTTCCGCATCGGATTGGAAAATCTCGATTTGCAAGCCTCTCTTGTTTTGGAAGTGTCAGTCCGACCGGAAACCGTGAAAAACGCGGGAAACACCCTAACGGCAACAGGTGAAGCGTCCGACGCGCTCTGGAAAAAAACGGTCCTTTTTACGGTCGAATCCGATTCGGGAAAAAATCCGTCTCTCACGATTCCGATTACCGCGGAAGCATTTCCGGACCGGATCGAATTCCGTGATACCTCCCAGGAAACACAGTCGGAAGCGATTCGTGAGCGCACGGTACTCACAAAAACGATCCGGGAAAAGACCGAGACGTTAAACAGTACGAAAATCGAAACGTTTCGTGGTGAACCGGACCCGACGACAGCGTTCGAATTATTTAAGCGGTCGCTTCAACGGGAGATTGACGATGTCAGGCGGAAAGAATCGCAGGCCAACGAGCAATTCCTTGCGATTCCCGTCGCAAGAAAAAGCGTGCTCACCGGCGGGTTTTCGATTCACTATTCCGTTTACCTTCAAGGGCGTGAAGAGACCGAACCGATGCTGATTTTGACGACCCCGCCCCGTTGATCAATATGCCAACGGCAACCGGATCGAATGCCGGAATAATCCCGGTCACTCTTGCGTTAACTCTTTCAACCATTTCACACGGACGGCGTTTCCCGGTCCGGTGGGTGCTCTGGGATTCTTTTCGTATCGACTGATTGCATCGGCGTATTGCCCCAAGCGTTCAAACGCCCGACCCAGATTGTACGCAATTGCGTGACTCCAAAGTTGCCCGGACAAGGCAATCGGGTCCTTTTCCTCGTCGAGAAAATGTTCTTTTGCGGAAACGGTATTACCATTTTCCAGACAAGTCAATCCGATCCAGTATCGCGCGAACCGCTTGGCGATCATGTATACGGCAAATTTTTCCTGCGTCATGTACATTTCCGGATTGCGTGTAAGCTCTTCCAGTTTTCGATCCGAAACCCGGGCTTCCTGGAAAAACGTCATCGCGCTTTCCGGCCCGACCAACTTTCCCTTGAAGTAAAGAATCCGTCCGATCCAGAGGGAATAATGCTTGGTTTCCGGTTCTTCCACGTAAAACGCTCCCAAAAGTGTTTCGCCCCATTGCGGAAAAATTTCCCGCTCGTAAGCAGCCCGGAGTGGGCGGTAAGAATGTCGAACTTCAACGATATTCGCCACTTTGGAAAAACGGTCCGCTTGATCCTGATACGCCTGGTAAAGAACCATCGCTTCTTCACCGCTGAGTTCCTTTTGCACGAGACTCATTCGCTGTGCCGCCATACAGGGAGACGTGAAAAGGAACGCAACTGATTTTTTCGCTTGCTCCGCGTTGACCGGGAACGGTGTCAAATCCGTGTCCAATTTTCGTAACAATTGATCGTTTTCGACGACCTGTGCAAGCGTTGCGACGTCGTTGTACGCGATTTCGCCGGTTTCAGCACCCCCTTCGGATTCATTCGCCTGTTTGGTTTGTTCACTCAAACGTAAGCCCTGCGGACCGGGAATTGCAACGCCATAAGCGGGCGAAAACAGGTAAATCTCGTTATTCGACAACACGCCGACCGCCCAGGATTCGTATTGGCCCGGTGCATCTTCTTTTTCGTAGGCGAGCAAGCAGGCATCAATTCGCAACTGGCGAAGCAACTCGACGAAAATCCAGGCCCGGTCGTGCGTCAACCCCTGTCCGGAAAGCAACGTAAGCCAGGGTTCCTGAATCGGCGCGGCGACCGGTTGACCGTTGATGATTGCTATTTCCGGCCTCAAATCGACGTTGCGAACCGTCCAATCGAATAACGAAACGGCCCGGTCAATATCTCCTTGTTTGTTCCCTTTGGCCCAAGTTGCGATGTTCCGTGCCCAAACGACCTGTTTGAAATGGTCAACGTCGGCACTACGAAAATTCAAGTCCCGAACGTCAAGCAGATCGTCAATATCGGAGAAATGCGAATGAAACATAACGACTCTTTCCAGTTCCGCCTTTACCTGTTCCGCACGAGCCAAAATCGCGGCTTCCTGTTCGTTCCTCGCCGTTTGAAAACGATCGGCGAGCGACTGAAACATTGCGATTTCTGCACGAAAATTGATGGAAGACTGTTTATTCAGCCTGGTTAAATCGTCCGGCAAACCGGCAAGCGTTACGATCATTTGTTTGACATCGACGGATGCCGCTTCTTTTTCGTCTTCGCTTTGAAGTTTCTGAACCGATTCGAGAATTGATCCGATTTTTACGGACACGTCGCCGAACGCCGCTTTCAACTCTTCGTAAAATGGATCGGATTTCCAAAGCTTGTCTTCGGAGCGATGGGCAATCCATCGATTGAGTTGGGCAACACGCTGTTGTTCGATGCTCATGCCGGGAAGTCCCCGTAAGGTCGGGGTTTCCTCCATCGTATTGAACAGTTCGAGAACATTTTGAAACGCTTCGTCATTTTGACGAGTTTGGTCTTCTGCAAGTCCTCCGCTACTACGGCGATGACTCGTCTTGCCGGGACAACCGATCAAAACAGGAAATAAAAGAAAAACAAGGGAGAAAAGAACGATCTTTCTCATGGTAAAAATTGTAAAAAGTATTAAAACCGACAATCGACACCCAACCGCAGGGTGAGAGTGATTATAACGTTTTCAGGGGAATTGCAAAGTCATGGGAACGAGAGTGTCCCTGCTGCTTCAGGTCGAAGAAGTTCGCCAATAATAATGGCAGCCGGGAACGGAGCGCAGCGCAGTGACCGGATTTCCCCGCGATTCGGTCCGGTCGCTCCACTCCGTTGCGCTCCCGGCTGCCATTCATCGCCAACTTGTAGCGGCCTGCCCGCAGCTTAGCCCCGGAAAATTTGCATGGTTGCTATGAGCGATCCATTTTGTTATAATTCCTGCCAGCGGAAACTGGTCAACAATCCACCTCCTTGATTCTCTCCAACCATGATGAAACAACAAACTCTCTTTCTCCTTCTGTTTTTCGCAGTGATTTTCACACCGGGTGTCAAAGCGGAACACACGTTCAACGGCCAATACTCCGGTAGAAATCTTGACCGGGTTGCATTTCCCATCGGCGGAATCGGGGCCGGAATGTTTTGCCTGGAAGGAACCGGCGTGATTTCCCACGTCTCTGTCCGTAACGAAATGAACTTCTTCAACGAGCCGCCCTGTTTTGCCGCCGTTTGCGTTCTTGGAGATTCCGAAGAAAAAAACGTTGCCCGGCTCCTTGAGGGACCGATTCCGGATTGGAAGTATTTTGGACGGCCTAACACCGGCAACGGTGCGCCCGGCACGACTTACGGTCTGCCGCGATTCAAGGAATGCTCGTTCCAATTCCGTTTCCCGTTTGCGACGATCAACTTAAAAGACAAATCATTCCCGTTGGAAGCGGAACTGCTCGGCTGGAGTCCGTTTACGCCCGGCGATCCCGATTCCTCAAGCCGCCCGGTCGGAGCAATTGAGTACCGCCTGACGAACACCTCCAACAAGCCGCAAAAGGCGATTTTTACGTTCAACTCTCCCAATTTCATGCGGGGCGGCGGTTCCATCGGCCCGATTGAGGACGGTTTTGTCCTGTTCGATGAAACGGGCGAAACCCGAACCAACGGCGGCGGATTCGCGTTTTACGTTCTTGGTGACAGTGATGTTTTGGGAGAAGGGGGCCGTATCCCGAACGTCAAGGTCGATCACTGCTGGTTTCGCGGCGGTTGGTGGGATCCACTCACGATTGCCTGGGATAATGTCCAAAAAGGGCGAATCATTGACAATCCGCCGGTCGAATTGCACGCTCCCGGAGCAACGATTCACGTTCCGCTGGCACTCGCTCCGGGACAGTCGCAGGTTGTTCGGCTTTTGATGACGTGGTATGTTCCAACTTCGGGGATTTCCATCGGAACGCCCCCCGCTGCCTCAAGCGGCCCGGCGTTCGGGGCTGGCCCGGCTCCGGGAACCGCCAAAAACCAGAATCCGGTTCGTGGGTTTCTCGGAAAAAAACTGGTCAACACCTTCTATCCGAGCGGCGACGGGGCAACGGGAACGCTCACCTCGCCGACAATCACGCTGAATAAAAAGTACATCCACTTTCTCTTGGGCGGCGGTTCCGGCTGTCCTGCACAACTGATTATCGACGGCAAAGTCGTTCGTAGTGCGGCGGGAAGAAACGAAGAGTATCTCAACTGGACCACTTGGGACGTTGCCGAATTCGCCGGAAAAGAAGCCCGGATTAAGCTGGTGGACGAGCAGACCGGCGGTTGGGGACACATCAACGCCGACCATTTCATTATGAGCGATGAACCGATTGCCGCTCTGCGAACCGGCAAGGAAAACGAGATCAGCACCGATCCTGGTCGGGTTGTTCTCATTGCCGATTTCGAAGGTTCCGACTACGGAAATTGGGTTGTCGAACAGATTGAAAAACAGAAGGACAACGTTGACTTGAGCGAGTTGGTCGTCGAGGACGGAGAGTTTGTTTGCGAACCGGGAAGTCCCTGTTGTCCGGATGGAAAGGTACCGACCACTTACGTACCGTGGTACGCTTGCCAACACAAATCGATTTACGAAGTCGCCGATTTTTGGAAGGAACGATACGAGGAGCTGAAACACCGCAGTCGCGTGTTTGCTGACACGTTTTACGATTCGACGCTTCCGCCGGAGGTGATCGAAGCGGTTGCGGCCAACCTTTCGATTTTGAAATCGCCGACCGTTTTACGGCAACACGACGGAAAACTTTGGTGCTGGGAAGGGTGTCATGATGGAAGCGGTTGTTGCGCCGGAACATGTACGCACGTTTGGAACTACGCCCAGGCAATTTGCCATTTGTTCCCGTCGCTGGAGCGTTCGCTTCGGCATACGGAGTATTTCGCGGGCACCGACGAATCCGGACGGCAAGCGTTTCGGGCAAACCTTCCGGTCTTTCCGGGCGGTGTCGCATTTGACGCCTCCGACGGACAGCTTGGTGGAATCATGAAAGCGTACCGTGAATGGAAAATCGGCGGAGACGACGAATGGCTCCGAAAATACTGGCCGCGAATCACGCTGAGTCTGGATTTTATGATTAAAACATGGGATCCGAGGCACACCGGTTTGCTCGAGGAGGATCATCATAACACGTATGACATCAACTATTTCGGTCCCGACGGACATTGCGGCAGTTTTTACCTCGGCGCACTGCAAGCGACCGTTGAAATGGGAACCGTCCTCGGCGAAAACGTGGACAAGTACAAGGAACTCCTCGAAAAGGGGAAGAAACGGATGGTTGCCGACCTGTACAACGGCGAATATTTTATCCAGATCGTGATGAAAGAAGGGTTGGACCGCAATTTTCATCCGATCAATCCGAACGATCAAAGTGCCGGATACCGCAAAATCGCCGAAATGGTCAATCAGCAAGGCGCGAAGTACCAATACGGAACCGGTTGCCTGTCGGATGGCGTGCTTGGCCTTTGGATCGCAAAAACCGCCGGAATTGACGCGGACATTATTGATCCGAAATTGGTAAAATCGCATCTTCTTGCGATTTATAAACACAATTTCCGTAACGATTTATCGGAACACTCCAACCCGCAACGTCCCACTTATGCGATGGGAGACGATGCCGGTCTGCTCCTTTGCACTTGGCCCAATGGAGGCAAGCCGCTGTTGCCGTTTGTGTACAGCGATGAGGTCTGGACCGGGATTGAATACCAAGTCGCCTCGCACCTGATGTTTCACGGTTGCGTCAGCGAAGGATTGGAAATCGTCAAAGCGGTCCGCAAGCGGCATGACGGAACGCGACGCAACCCGCTCAACGAATACGAGTGTGGACACTGGTACGCCAGAGCAATGTCCAGCTACGGCTTGCTGCAAGGCTTGACCGGCGTTCGGTATGACGCCCTCACAAAAACGCTTTACGTGAATTCGCAAGTTGGCGATTTTCGTTCGTTTTTAAGTACGGAAACCGGTTTTGGAACCGTCAAGTACACCGGCGGCAAAGCAACGCTTGACGTCAAATGGGGAACCATCCCGGTCGAAAGAACGGTTGTCAAAAAATGAAAAACGGCCCCAAACATACAATTGAAATTGCGTACACCCTACAGTGTAGCGTCCCTTTTCCCTTCCGATGCCCGATGCCCGGTTTCCTGTTTCCTGTTTTCCTGTTTCTCTTTGTTCTCTCCCCGCTTTTTGCGGAGACGTTTCAGATTGAGGGCGGCGGAACGATTACGGGACAATTGTTGAACCCGGGCGAACGGATTCGGCAAATTGAAACCGCCGACGGAATGATTGTGTCGCTTGACTTCCGGCAAATTCGGGAAACGAACAAGGAGGAGAACGACAGACTCGCTCACTACAAGCGGACAGTCCCGTTTTTGCCGGATACGGTCGAAACGCATCTGGCAACCGCGACGTGGTGTCGTGAAAATTATCTCAAAGAACAGGAAGCGGAGCACCTGGCCCGTATCCTGGAACTTGATCCGGACCATGCCGAAGCCCGTACGCGGCTTGGATATTTTCGTGACACCAAAACGAAACAATGGACCACGACCGAAGAAATCAAAAGCGGCAAAGGTTACGTCCTTTACAAGGGAACGTGGCGATTGCCGCAGGAAGTCTGGATTAACGAGCAGGTTGAGCAGAGCCGGGACATTTACAACGACTGGCGTCAGGACATCAAGCAAATCCGTGCATCGTTGAGCAATCTTGCGGTTCGAAGAAAACTGGAAGCCATCACCGATCCCGTCGCCGTCAAGCCGCTTATTGATCTGCTGAAAAAGGAAAGCGTTCCGGAAATCCGGATGATCCTGATTCGGGCGTTGTCGAACATCGGTACGCCGGAGGCCGTTCGGGAAATCGCGTATTATGCCATGAACGACCCGGTCGAAGCCGTGCGTGGTGTCAGTCTCGATCAGGTCAAACGGCATCCCGAAATGACACCACAAGCCGGTGCTTATTTCTGCATGTTTTTTGCCAGGAACGCCGACGGGACTTCCGTGAACGCCCCCGACACGATCAACCAGGCTGCGACGGCGATTCGCACGATCGGCGATACCGGATCGGTCGGAAACCTGATCGACGCTTTGGTGTCTCAGCATAAAGAAACGATCGTGATCGGTTCCGGCGACCGAACGAACGTCGGGTTCGGCAACGGTGGCACAACTCTCGGACAGGGACAAACGAAACAGGACATCGTCAAATCCAATCAAAACGCCGAGGTACTTTCGGCCCTTCGCAAATTGACCGGCGTCGATTTCGGTTACGACCAGGCCGCATGGTCCCGTTGGTACAAGGAAAAACGCCAAGTCGGGAAATTTGACCTTCGAAGGGGATGAACGCTTTATTTTATGTTACTCGAATTCACTCATCCTTTTGCTCTCTTGGGACTTTTGTTTCTGGGGATGCCGTATTGGACGAACCGGTGGAGTCAGACTGACACTTCCCGAACGCAAAACCGGCTTACGTTGCTTGTTCGCTCCCTGATTGTAACGCTCCTCGTTCTCTCGTTGGCCGGATTGACGTTACAGAAATCAACGCTGGAAAAGCCCGCCGTCTTACCGATCAGTGAAACGCAAACATCCGACGGAGAAGCGAATGCTCCGAGAGCCTATTTGAGCGATTTGCGTGTCAATTCACCCGTCCGACAAGGTGAACCGTGCCCGTTCGACGTCGTCGTTTACTGCCATCACCCGACGGAGGCAACGCTTACCGTTTTTTACGGTGCCACCTTGATCGCCGAGGAAACACGAACGTTGCAAACCGGTGAAAATTTGTTCCGTTATCAATTCATCCCCGACGGGAGACGTCGGGATTTTTTGACGGCGACCCTCGAAGTACCGGGAAACACGGCCACCGGCGACGAAACGATCCGCACATTGATTGTTGCTGAGGGACCACCCTGCCTCTTGCTTCTGGAAAGCCGTTCGGATTCGATGGACGCTTTGGTGCGAACGCTTCGGGAGCAGGGAATCGAGCTTGAAATACGCGGTGTCGAAGGGACACCACAAACACTGGAAGAGTGGGATTCTTTTGACGCCGTTGTTCTTTCCGACATTCCGGCGACGGCGTTTTCCGTACAGCAATGGGAGATGCTCCGCGCTTACGTCCGTGATCTCGGCGGCGGGCTTCTCATGCTCGGCGGCGAAAACTCGTTTGCACCCGGCGGTTATGCCCAAACACCACTCGAAGAAATTCTTCCGGTGTCATGCCGATTCGAAAAAGAAAAGGAAACGCCTTCCCTTGCACTTGGTTTGGTGCTGGATCGCTCCGGTTCGATGGGGGGCGAAAAACTGGAATGGGCCAAAGACGCCGCGAAAAGCGTCGTTGAATTCCTGACGCCAAACGATTTTTTGACGGTGATCGCGTTCGACGGCGTTCCGCACGTCATTGTGCCGATTCAAAACGTTACGAATCCGGAAAATATCGAAACGGCAATCAGCACCATTGAAGCGGCGGGAGGAACGAACCTTTACCCGGCCTTGAGCACCGCTTACGACCAGCTGAACCGGGTTGCGGCGAAATACAAACATCTTATCGTGCTGACCGACGGATACGGTCCGGACGCTGATTTTGAAGGACTTCTGCGGCAAATTGCCAACGCGATGATTACCGTAACAACAATCGGAATCGGCAATGCAAACGAACGTTTTTTGAAAACGATTGCCGACAGCGGCGGCGGGCGGTACTATCCTTGCGACGATCCGAAAACGATTCCGCAGATTTTTTTGAAGGAAACGGTATTCGTTTCGAAAACGTCCATTCGTGAAGAACCCTTTGTTCCCGTCGTCGTAACACCATCGGAATTTTTGGCCGGTGTTCCCTTTGACACCGCTCCCCCGCTCCTGGGTTTTATTGTAACGCAACCGAAGCCGACGAGCCGGCTCCTCTTAAGCACGGAAACCGGCGAGCCGCTGCTGGCCTGGGGGCGGATCGGACTTGGAATTTGCGCCGCATGGACCAGTGACGCCAAAAACCGCTGGGCGGCCCACTGGATTCCCTGGGACGGGTTCGGCACGTTCTGGACGCAACTTGTCCGTTCGATTATGCGTAAAACCCTTGATCGCGGCACGGAAATCAAAATCACACAACAGGACGAACAAGTTCACGTTCAACTTGACGCCGTGGATGATCTCGACCGGTTCGTCAATCGGGCGGACGGCGTTTTGAATATTGTAACGCCGGATTTCAAGAGCGAAGAATTTTTGTTTCACCAAACGGCCCCAGGGCGATATGAGACCACATTCCCGGTCGAACAGTGCGGCGGATATTTGATTCGCATTTCTTTACGAAGCGGCGAAAAGCAAATTGCCTTGCAAAACCGGAGTTTTATGGTCCGGGACAACAAAAAATTTCAGCGGCAAATCGCGGCTTCGACCGGGGGGGAACACGATATGAAGTCGGACCGTTTCATATGGGTTCGTGTTCCCTTTTATCCGTACCTGTTGACACTTGCAGTTGTTCTGTTCGTGGTGGATTTATTTCTGAGAAAAACATTGCAATGGAGCACCGCAAAATGACGAAATTATCGACGGATCGTGCGGTGGAGTCAGGAGGATTGCAAAGTCCCTGGGAACGCAGGCTTCCAGCCTGCGCGAAGGTTGCGGAATGAAGTCTCCGCCCTGCGCAGGTAGGAAGCCTACGAACTCACTGGCAGGCTGGAAGCCTACGAACTCACTGGCAGGCTGGAAGCCTGCGTTCCCAGGAAAAAAGCGACTTTGCAATCCTCTTGACGGTGGAGTAGTCAAGACCGGAAAAAACTGGTAGATTACTTACTGTGAACAACGGGAACTCAAAACCGCCAAGGGCATCGGAGTAAGACGGCAGACAGCAGACAGTCCGTCGACAAGTTTGTATCGAGACCGTCATTTCGCGATGCTCCATTCCGGCTTTTATTCATCTCCCCCAATAAAAGCCGGAATGAAGCGAAGCGAAATGACGGTATAATCAGTAAAAATCGTAAACTTGTCGACGGACTGAGACGGCAGACGGCAGAATCTCTTTTTTCCTATGCCCTATGCCCTATGCCCGATGAGTAATAAAGGACTTTTGGTTTGGCATCTCACCCCTCTTTTTCCTTCAATTGACAATGGATTCTTGGACCGTTAAACGGCTTTTGGAATGGACAACCGATTATCTCAAGAAAAACGCACGACAATCGTCCCGGTTGGAAGCGGAAATCCTTTTGGCAGCGGCACTGTCCTGTCAGCGGATTGAACTTTACACGAATTTCGACATGGAACCGCCGGAAGACAAACGAGCGGTTTTTCGGGATTACGTCAAACGCCGGGCCGCCGGAGAACCGGTTGCGTATTTGGTCGGACGCAAGGAATTTTATTCGTTGTCGTTTCAGGTGAACCGGAACACGCTCATTCCCCGACCGGAAACGGAACAGCTTGTCGTGGAATCACTCGATTGGATCAAAGCACGACAAGCGGCCGATTCCGGCTTTGCGCCGAACATTTGCGATGTCGGAACCGGCAGCGGTGCGATTGCGATTGCGATTGCGCATTCTCTGAAAAAAGCGAACCGGCCCGGCAAAATCACAGCGGTCGATCTTTCCGAACAAGCTCTGGACCTCGCCAAAAAGAACGGCGAAAAGCATAACGTTTCTGATCGTATCCAGTGGATTGCGTCCGACCTGTTGGAAAACGCTGACGGTCCGTTCGATTTGATCGTGAGCAATCCGCCTTACGTCAGTGAACCGGAATATGAGCAACTTGAAGCGGAGGTCAGGAACTACGAGCCGAAAACCGCTCTGCTGGCCGGACCGAAAGGGACGGAGATCATTGAAAAACTTTTGCCGCAAGCCTGTGCCAGATTGAATAACGGCGGACAACTCCTCTGCGAACTAAGCCCGATGATTGCCGAAGCTGTTGTCGGGCTGTTCGAGGGTTCCCAATGGAAAAACGTCCGGCTTCTCAAAGACCTCGCCGGACTTCATCGAATCGTCGCCGCAGAGTTTTAGGCGATACGCCTTCGCATTTCACTTAGAACTTCACCACTTCGTTGACCGGTTCTCCAACGTCAAAGGTCGCTGTTGTCCCTTTCTTGGTGACGGTGATGGAATGCGGCGTCGTTTTTGCGTTGGTGAATTCCGCCTTGACGGAACTATACCAGGCACGCTTTTCGCTTTTCATTTCGTTGTACCATTTTTCATGTGCGACGGGATCTTCCGGGGGCGGATAAACAATCTTACTGGGCTCAAGCTCCATTTTTGTAACAACAACGGAATACTCGCCGGCGGGTGCGCCTTTGAAGTCGGTGCCCGTCGCGATTTGCGCGACACCCTTGGAGTTCGTTCGCGCCCCGATGTCCCACCCGATGCTTCCACCTTCCTTCTGAAGCAAACTGACCGACGCCCCTTCACAAGGTGTTCCTCCATGTGTGATTGTGATGGAACAAGGGAACAAATCCGGCATACCTGCCGGCTTTTTTTGCCCTGGGCATCCGATCGAAGAACAGAAGGTCAAAAAACCAAGAAACAATAATACGTTACGATTGAATTTCATTTTTTATTAGACTCACTCAAAGTGTAAACGGAATGATAAAAAAGTGTTTTTTGCCGCAGATTGCACGGATTTTCACGGGATACAATCCGTGTTTTTCCGTGTAATCTGCGGGCAAAAGAGCGGCAATTTACGGTCTTTCTACGTTTTCGCTGCCACTGATGGAACCGAGGGCACCCCAAACTCCGAACGGCGAAGGCCCGGCCTTTACCGGACGAAGGGGATCAGCCGCAGGAACCCACGAGGATCGCCAACTGATCGTTTCCGACGTGAAAGAGACAGACCCGTCAAAACGCAACGTGTTGACACCACCGGGGTGGAAGCTGCCTGCGGACAAAACCGATCTTCCGTGATCGCCGAGCGGTCGGACAAAACAACTCGGAGAGTTCGGTGGCAACATCGTATTGAAGCAGGAATAATGGCACATGCCGTCGGCCCAACGAACGCCGCCCACTTCTCCCTGGAGATTATTGGAACCAGCCCATTTGTAGGTGTCTGTGTACTTCATACCAAGACGGACCGTAGTACTGTTACAAAAGGCGATATTTCCGATCGTCGATGGGTCTTGGTTCCATTCGCCGGAAATCGCATCACCCTGGTTGCACGCCGCCGCTCGCCTGACATCCCTTGGCGGCTCCACGTTTTGCGCCGCTCCACCCGACAAGCCCTGTTGTCCGTTACCAATCAACCTTTCGCTCATCGCGATGGTATTGCTCGTCCCATCGGGAATGTCCCCGGTACTTTTCCCACGATCCGGATCATTCACAACAAGGAACGCCCCTCTCGGATTTTTGGTATACTCTCCAGGTATGCAGTTTCGTTTTGAATTCACACTCGTGCTGGGCGGGAAAGGATGCGTGGTCATGCTTTCGAAAATATAGCAATGGACATCCGGCCAGTCCCCGGAGGAAAACACGTAATTGCACATTGCAGGGGCAATTGGCGATTGGCGGAGAACCCGGAGGGAACCAGCCGAGGGACAAATATAACCAGGAACCTGTTCGGCCCAGACCGTACGTGTCGTAGAGGTGGCGGACGTACCGTTTCCGCCTTCGGCACCAGTGGTCGTTACAATCTGAACTCCCTCCCAAATGGCCTGTTGTTCCATGTAAGGTAACAGGGCCACATTTGCACCCATGCGCGGATAAGGATCCCCTCCGACGGTTGTACCAGGCGGGCTACCCGTAACAGGCCCTTGGTAACTCGTGTACAATGTACCGTACACGGCATTGAGCGGAAACCTCTGATGCGAGTCGTGATGATTGTGGAGTGCCAATCCGTACTGTTTCAGATTGTTGACACACTGCGCACGACGTGCCGCCTCACGAGCAGCCTGAACAGCAGGCAAAAGAAGCGCGATCAAGACTCCGATGATCGCAATGACGACGAGAAGCTCTACAAGCGTAAAACCGCCTGTCTTACCCCCCCCCCCC
>Ga0209628_10001451_pt1 | contig 15358 bp, 10 predicted proteins | sample TergutCu122P4_FD_187285 | JGI IMG/M metagenome (GOLD analysis project Ga0209628, IMG submission 187285) | Cubitermes ugandensis P4 segment gut microbial communities from Kakamega Forest, Kenya - Cu122 P4 (SPAdes) (version 2) | ecosystem: Host-associated > Arthropoda: Insects > Digestive system...
CTGTTTCGTCGGGGAAAAAAGACAAAAAATTTGAAATTGAATAACAAAGGAAGGAGAGAAAGTTGGAAGAAATTTAGAATCAAAAAAATAGATTTCTTCCAATTTTTAACATTTTTATTATGCCATTTGTGCAAGTACCAAAAGATTTAACAAAAGTAAAAACAAAAATTGCGTTTAACCTGACAAAACGGCAGTTGATATGTTTCGGAGCCGCCGCGATCGTCGGAGTGCCGACATATATATTCACACGCGGAGCAATCGGAAACGAAGCCGCGGTCATATTTATGATAGGCTTGATGCTGCCGTTCTTTTTTCTTGCGATGTATGAAAAAGACAGCCAGCCTGCAGAAAAAGTCATCATAAACTATATCCGCGCCCGGATATTTTTCCCGCGACGGCGGATATACCAAACAGAAAACTTATACGCAGTAATAGAACAGGAGGGCAAAAAAATTGACGAAAAACAAACAGCAGATAAAACAGGAAAAACGGCTGAACGCCGCAAAAAATCAGGCAAAAACAAATAAAGCCGAATTAAAGGAAATGCCGCCCGCCCCAAAACAGTCCAAGCCGCCAAATAATAACGGCGGCTTTTTTAATGGGCTTTTTGACAGGCTCTTAAAACGTATCTTCGGCACGGACAAACCTCCGCAAACCGCGCAGCAGACCATTCCCTACCGTGAAATATACCGCGACGGCATTTGCAGGGTAAACGACAGGCTATATACAAAAACGATTATGTTCAACGATATAAATTATCAGTTGGCGCAGAATGATGATAAAACGCAGATATTTGAGAACTACTGCGATTTTCTGAACTATTTCGACTGCACGATACCCGTGCAAATGTCATTCATAAACCAGTACGGTAATATAAAGGATTTTGAACAGTCGATAGATATACCTGAACAGGGAGACGATTACGATTCCATACGGCGCGAATACTCGGAAATGCTGAAAAACCAATTGGCGAAGGGCAATAACGGTTTAATCAAAACGAAATATATTACGTTTGGCGTAGAATCCGATTCGTCCAAAGAAGCGAAAATGCGTATAGAACGCATAGAAACAGACATACTGGCAAATTTCAAAACGCTTGGTGCGCTGGCATATCCGTTGAACGGGCTTGAACGGTTGGAGATATTACACAAACAATTTAACTCGGACAGTAAAGAAAAATTTAGATTCGACTGGAAAAATATCGCGTGGACGGGATTATCGACAAAAGATTTTATCGCGCCGACTTCGTTTGATTTCTCCGACGGCAAAACATTCAAAATGGGCGGTGCAATCGGGGCGGTGAGTTATTTGCAAATACTCGCGCCGGAACTGACAGACCGTATGCTTTCGGATTTTCTCGACATGGATACCGCCGTCACCGTAAATATCCACATACGTTCAATAGACCAAAACGAGGCTATAAAGACGATAAAACGCAAATTATCCGATTTGGATAAAATGAAGATTGAAGAACAGAAAAAAGCCGTAAAATCCGGGTATGATATGGACATAATCCCGTCAGACCTTGCGACATACGGCAACGAAGCAAAAAATCTGTTGACGGATTTACAGTCGAGAAACGAGCGTATGTTTTTAGTGACTTTCATAGTTTTAAATACGGCGAAAAACAAACAGAAACTTGAAAACGATGTTTACGCCGCGTCGGGCATAGCGCAAAAATATAACTGCGCATTAAAACGTCTCGATTTCCAACAGGAGCAGGGTCTCGTCAGCAGCCTCCCGCTTGGATTCAATCAGATAAAAATACAGCGTGGATTGACTACAAGCAGTACGGCGATATTCGTTCCGTTCACTACGCAGGAATTATTTATGAAAGGCGAAGCGTTATATTACGGCTTGAACGCATTATCAAATAATTTGATTATGGCAAACAGAAAAGAATTAAAAAACCCGAACGGTCTGTATCTCGGAACGCCCGGAAGCGGCAAGAGTTTCGCGGCAAAACGGGAAATAATCAATGTTTTCTTGATAACGAAAGACGACATCATAATCGCCGATCCCGAAGCAGAATATTTCCCACTTGTCAACCGTCTCGGCGGTCAGGTCGTAAAATTATCGCCGTCAAGCACACAGTATATAAACCCGATGGACATCAACCTCAACTATTCAGACGGCGACGACCCGTTAAGGCTCAAATCCGGCTTCATATTATCCCTGTGCGAACTCATAATCAGCGGGAGCGACAAAAGCAAACTCGAACCCGAAGAAATATCTATAATCGACCGAAGTTTGAAAAAAGTTTACAGCAAATATTTCGCAAATCCAACGCCTGATAATATGCCTGTGTTGGGCGATTTATACGAGTGCCTGCTCGACGAGGTCGCGAATCCACACGCCCAGAGAGTAGCGGCGTCGTTGGAGATATACGTCACGGGAACGATGAATGTATTTAACAACCGTACAAACGTCGATATAAATAACCGTCTCGTATGTTTCGACATAAAGGAACTCGGCAATCAGTTAAAGAAAATCGGAATGTTAATTTTACAGGACGCGGTATGGGGCAGGGTCACGGCGAACCGAGCCGCCCGCAAAACAACATGGTTTTACCAAGACGAATTCCACTTGCTCCTGAAAGACGAACAAACCGCGCTTTATTGCGTGGAAATATGGAAACGGTTCAGGAAATGGGGCGGCATACCGACGGCGTTGACGCAGAATGTAAAAGATTTACTGGCAAGCCGGGAAATCGAAAACATATTTGAGAACTCCGACTTCATATATATGCTGAACCAAGCGGCGGGAGACAGGCAGATACTCGCAAAACAGTTGGGAATCTCACAGCACCAGTTGAGTTATGTCACACATTCCAATCAAGGCGAAGGGTTGATTTTTTACGGGAATACAATATTGCCATTTGTTGACAGATACCCGAAGGAAACCGAAACTTACAGGATAATGACAACCAAGCCCAACGAAATAAATAACAACACATAAAAATAAATGTTGATAGACAAAATAGTTGGATAAAAATTCAGACAAAAAAGGCAATTAAAGTTAAATAAAAATACAAGAAAGTTGGATAAAACCCGTGTGTTTAAGAGCAATTCGCTTTGAACATTTGTAATTTAATGACTTTTTTATTCAATTATTTTGTCACTTTTATTATTCAACTTTATTGTTCGTAAACATAAAATCGCAAAATATTTGCGTGAAAGGAGCATAAAATGGCAGAAACAGCATTAATGAACAACCCCGATATACAAGAGCTTATAGAGATATTACGCAAAAACAATCTTAAACAGCAAAACGGCGAATTAACCAGTCTGATTAACTGCGTCAGCTCGATGGAAAACCAGTTGAAAACAGCGTTAGGTGAATTAGACGCAGTACAAAAACAGTTGGCTGAATTAAAAGACAAACAGAACCCGTTGCGGACCGCTTGCATTAAAACGATAAATAATCTGAGAATCGCAATAAATAATATACAAAAAAAACTTACCGAAATAAAGAACGCCATAGTCGAAGGGGCGAAAAACGCGGTGGCGGCATTTAAGGAAAAGGGATTATCCGCGCTCAACTCCATAATGAAGTTTTTCAAAGTCAAGGACGGATTGGCGGCAATAGGCGAGAACGCGGACAAAGCAATCAAATCCGCAAATAACTCTATTTCAAAAATAGATAAAATCAGCAGCGAAATCCACGCGGCGGGCAGTCACAGGCGTAACGTATTCAGAATAATGACAAATAAAGAAACGCAGAACGATATAAAGGCTAACGGGAAAATAGCAAAAATAGTCCAAGCCCCGTTTCGCGCTATAAAAGCCGCCATGTCAAAAATAAAGAATGTGGCAAAAGGCATGATAAATAAACTCGAACAGCTTGATAAAACGGTGCAGAAAATCAAAGAACAGAAGCCGTCGATATTAAAGCCTGTCAAGGAATTTAAAGCGCCCGCGAAAACAGAAAATACCGACCAATCCAAAAAAATCGAAGCGGCGTTATAACGGGAACGGGGTGATAATCATTGTCACGGGAATTTAAGAAAAGGGAGAAAATAGTCCATAAAATGACGAAAAACGGGCTTGCCGAACGGAATATCCTAACGGGAGATATTGAAAATATAAGCGGACGCGAAAAAGATTTTAGTTTTAATAATAAACCCGACGGCAAAGGTATTAATTTGAACCGTAAGCGTGACCGTAAAGCAGCCCGTCAATCGCGTAAATTAAAAAAACGTCGAAATCCGCAAAGACCACAATCCCAACAAGATTTTGATAACAGACCTGATATACGGAATAATACGGGAGATATTATCCTATCGTCGAAATATGATACGCCAGTTAATAATGAGCCGATGGAAGCGGCGAACCCGGAACAGCGTTCACATGACGCGCGAAGCCATGAAATTTCGGCAGGGACATCGAAACGGCGTAAACGAAAAAATATATCAAAAGAAACCGCGCAAAATTCGGCAAGTCCGTCGTATGACAATAATCCTGTTGAACAATCCGTAAAATCAGTCCCTACTGCTCAAAAGCCTGTTTCAGACGTTATACAACCGGATATACAAAAATCATCGCAGTCAAATAACATAAAACCCGTGAAAATATCTGAAAAATCAAGCAAACTGAAATTTTCAAACGGCGAAAAAAATCCGAACGGCATCGCAACGCCTGACAATAAAAATTTATCGCGTATAAAAAATAATACAGATAAGTATAATATCAAACTTGAAAAGCCGCAGGATATACTTCCGTCGAAAACAAATTTTGCAAAATCGCGGGTTGTTAATAGAACGGCGGGGAACGTTAAAGCAAGACCACGATTACAGTTTGAAAGAAAAAATATGCCGTTTAACACGCAAAAGAATACATTATTCGCTCCGGGCAAATTTACCAAAAAAGGGATTGACAGTATCAAGCGATTCGGGGCGGATAAATTTCGTCAAAAACTATACGAAACGGAAAATGAAAACACAGGCTTAAAAGCAGTACACAGTGTCGAAAAGTCCGTGAAAGGCGTTCATAATACGGTGAATAAAATCCCGCAGTTCCAGAGCAATATATTTTCACGGTATATGCAGAAACGTAAAATCAAACGGCAGTATGCACAAGCGAAGAAAAAAGCAAAGAAAACAGGCGAGGCAATGAAAAAGACTGGCGACGCAACGGCAAAAGCAGTGAAAACCGTTACCAATACCATAATAAAGCACCCCGTCATATCAGTAGTCATCATAATCATATTATTGTTTGTGTTTTTCTTTATGTCGATGTGTTCGGGATTGGGAGGTATGGGAGAAATAGATTTTGGTTCATTTAACGACCCTGCGTATTATACAAGCAAAATCGAATTTATGCAAGCCGAAACCGATTATGTTGAATGGGAAAACGAACTGCGGCTATTAATTTCAAATATTGAAACAGATTACCCGGATTACGACGAATACAGATATAACATTGACGCAATCGGGCATAATCCGGCTGACCTTATGATATATCTCAGCCTTATTTACGGCGATTTTCAATATGCGGATATTCAGGCAAATTTACGCGGGATTTTTGACGAGCAATATAAATTAAGTATTGTTGAAACGGTTGAAACGCGGTATAGCGGCGGCGAACCATACGAATGGCGGGTTTTGACCGTGACTCTGACGGTAACGCCATTTTTCAAATAACAGGAGGTACAAGAAAAAAATGAAAAGCATAACAAAATTAGATGATGAAATAACAAAAACAAAAACGAAAATTTCAGAATTGACGGCGCGGCTGAAAGAACTGGAAAGAGAAAAGCTGGAAGCCGAAAACTTTGAGATTGTCGCGATGGTGCGGGGCATAGAAGCTACGCCCGAAGAATTTAAAGCCTTTATTGAGGCGTATAAAAAACAGAATGAGGGCGTGGCTACCACGCCCGGAAAGGAATAAAATGAAAAGAAAAGCATTAATTTTAATAGTATTTTTAACAGCGATTACATTTACTCTGACTATTTGCTCACCGCCCGCGTATGCGGCTGATGAAATAACGATGACCGTAAATGCGGCATGGGTTGACGGCGATTTGATAAAAATAGAAGTTATCGACAAAAACGGCACAAATTCCACGCTTGCGATTCGTTTATCGGACTATGTGCCTGACGTAACGGAAAATGAATATATTTCAATTCAGGCGGTGGATTTGGACGGCAATAAATCGAGCGTGATACAGATAAAAAACCCGTATTATATACCGACTTCCGAAAATGCCGATAAAACGAACAAAATACCCGAAATAACCGTTGAAATAATACCGACTGAGGAAACGCAGGCGCCAATACCGGAAGGCAAGCCGTTCACCCCCGACGGGAGCGGCACGGTAATGGATAATATCTTAAACGGCGAGGGCAAAGAATTTTTCACGGTAAAAACGGAGGACGGAAACGTCTTTTATCTTATCGTTGACAGAAACCGCAATTCGGAAAATGTATATCTTTTAAACGCGGTCACGGAAGACGATTTAAAAGCGCTTGCGCAAAAAAAGAACAATGCGGCAGGCGGCGGCACAAGTATCGTTCCGACAACGGAAACCGCAACGACAGAGCAAATCACACAACCGACTACTGCTGCGCCTGAACCCGATAAAAAACCGGGCGGCATGAACGGCGGCGCGATAATCTTCATAATCATAGCCGTTATAGGCGTTGGCGGCGCGGGCTGGTACTTCAAGATTTACAAAAATAAAAAGAAACCCGCCGCAACGGACGACGACGTTGACGACAGTGATGATGATTCAGACGATTCAGAAGACAGCCTCGACATTTACGACGAATATGAAAATATAGAAAGCGGCGGTGATGAAGATGAATAAAAAGATTATCATATCTGTATTATCGGTTATAATATTTTTAACTCTCGCATTGTCGGTAAGCGCAAACGAAACGATAATAACGGTGGTTGTACCAACCACTACGGAAGAAACCGTTGTTGAACCTGAGATATTAATGACAGAACCTCCCGCCGTTACTCCCGTTATAATCCCAAAGCTATATCCTGTAAGCGTAACTGAAAATATATCGAAAGGTCGGCGTGAAATCGTTAAGAAGTATGAGTTGTCAAATTATGAAAAGCCGTCCGATATACCACGCGAAAGTTTCGTGAGGGACGGCTGGTTATATGAACTCGCCGACATTACGAAAAAAGAAAATATAAAGACCGAAGAAAAAAACCATACCGAAACCGTTAAGATAGATTCGGCAACGAAAGACTTTGACGAAATAATGAAACTTCTGCCGAATACAAAAACATATAAAAGCGGCGGATTTACCGGGACTTTAACGCTTGATATGAATAGTATTACAGTCGAGCAGGCGGGAACAAAAAGCGTAGCATATACACTTTCGGAGTCGCGCGAATATCCGTATCTATCTTCAAACGATACATCATACATACCAAAAACAATCGTAGATAAATACAACAGGACGCTGACTTTAAGCAACCTGACATGGCGGACATCAAATGTTGCGGTTGATTATGACAGTATTCCCGACAGTTATACCGCCTGCGCAACTTATACGGGTACGGGGTACAGAACCGTTATTACAGGATATGATGTAACGGCGCAATATATCGGGGTTATTTCCAAAACTTCAAATGATAAAACTATTTATACCGCGTCTTTTATAGGCACAGAAATTGTTTCTCCCGTTATAGAAACAACAACGGTTGAAATTGTAATGGAAACGCCGGAAGAACCGGAGATAACAACAGAAACAGAAATCATTGTTCCCGAAGTAATAATCCCTGTTGAATTATCTACGATAACAGAAGCAGAGACGGAAATATCAACAATCCCGACAACAGAAGAAACGACGGAAGCAAAAGAACCGCAACAGAAAAAGGACTTTTCCCCGTTAATTTTAACAATATTACTTCTGTTGGAAACAGCGGGATTTATCGGGTTTATAGTCTATACTATCAAAAAGAAACAAATAACAAAATCGGAAGGAGAAAACAGTAATGAATAAAATTATTAAAACAATAACGGCAATCATATTATTGGCGGCAATATTATCAACTTCGGTATCGGCATATAACTATAATTTTTCAAGCGGCGCAGACCCCAAAACGACATTCGACAAATCAACTCAATGCGAAGATTGCGGCGTTGATAATCCGTATGAGAATGTGCGAACAAACAAAGACAGCGCATACGCTCCCCCTCCCTACGGAGTATTTTCGGGCGATATACCTACGGAAACGGTGAGCCCGTATCACGCGCAGGATAAACCGTCAAACGTACCTTCATCAAATGTGACATATTCAGATTACCCGTCGGGCGGGAGCAATTCAACTGAACTGCCGCCTGTATCAAAAGATGAAATATTAGCGTCAACATCGGTATATTCCGAAAACGCCCAAATACTCCCTATATATTATAACGACGGAAGTATAGGGACATTGGAATTTCCGCGTTTCAATAAAAAAATCAAAGTTTACGAGGGTGAGAGTTTAGAAAATATGAAACTCGGAGCGGGACACGCTTCAAGCACGTCCGCATGGGACGGGGTGCGCCCAGATAGGGTGTAATAAGAAGTAGAATAAGGCACTACCCCGCAAGATAACGCGGGAAACGACCTGCCTAACCGAAAGGCGAAAGCTGACACGGGAACATAGCACGGCAGGAAAGCGGTAAGTTGTTCTATACACAAGGACACGACTGAACTGCGACGTTAAGCGGATATGAGGATAAAACTACAGAATGTATAAAGCGAGTTTCAAGTTCCCGTTCATGCCGGGTGGAGGAATGTGTATGTATCTAACATGAAAATGTTGGTATCAACCTCTGATATAAATAACATTGTATATTTCCGTCGTACAATGGGTTATCAATAAACCTATATAACGAGCCAGAGAACTGGCTATAACGAAACGAAAGCATATCCGAAAATTCGCATTTGCCTACTTGTTACACTAACTGGGGATTGCCTAAGCTGGAACGCTTAACGGAACATTGTTCCGTATATAGCTATGCGAAATGCCCTCACGGGTGATAAATCCCAAGCCCTCAAAAGGCAAGGGAGATGACGCTGAATATCCAATAAGGCAACGGAGCGTCCGTAGTAGTCAGCGGTTGAAAAACTGCGGAGAGGGATAATGACCCTTACATGGCGAAGGGACGCAGTCAATGCGTTCTAAAATCAAAAATATGATTAGGGAGGAAAACCTCGAATGAAACCAACAAAAGAGATTTTAGATAGAATTATGGTAAATTCAAGAAAAAACAAAGAAGAAATCTTCACAAGACTATATCGCTATATGCTAAGACCTGATTTATACTATCTCGCATACAACAAACTCTATAGAAACAATGGCGCGTCAACAAAAGGTGTAGATGATGATACAGCAGACGGGTTCAGCGAAGAAAAAATTAACAGTATAATAAAATCTTTAACAGAAAAAACCTATGCCCCAAAACCAGTACGCCGCGAATATATCAAAAAAAGGCGCAATAGCACGAAAAAACGTCCACTCGGTTTGCCAACTTTTACCGATAAATTGGTGCAGGAAGTATTGAGAATGATATTAGAAGCGGTTTACGAACCAACATTATCACACTTTTCACATGGGTTTCGCCCTAAAAGAGACTGCCATACTGCCTTAAACTCCTTGAAAAAGGAATTTACAGGCTCATCATGGTTCATAGAGGGCGACATCAAAGGCTGTTTTGATAATATAGACCATTCAACTCTGATAAATATTATCAGCAGTAAAATCAAAGACGCACGACTAATAAATCTAATTTGGAAATTTCTAAAGGCAGGATATATGGAAGACTGGAAATATCATAATACGTATTCCGGCTGTCCGCAGGGTGGAATAGTTTCGCCGTTACTTTCTAATATTTATCTGAATGAACTTGATAAATTTGCGGCGAAAATGGCTAAGGAATTTTACACTCCAAAAACAAGAAAATTTACACCGGAATATACAAAGTTAATTAATATGCAAGGGAAATTAAACTACCAATTAAAATCAGCGAATGGCGAAGAAAAATCAGATTTGCTGAAACGCTTAAAAGAACTAAAAGCACAAAAGCGTAAAACTCCCTGCGCTTCTAAAACTGATAAAGTTATGAAATATATTCGTTACGCTGATGACTTCATAATTGGCGTAAAGGGTGACAAATCAGATTGCGAGCATATTAAAAAACAGTTTTCGGAATTTATCAGCCAAAATTTAAAAATGGAGTTATCAGAGGAAAAAACTTTGATAACTCACAGCAACCAATATGCGAGGTTCTTAGGCTACGATGTTCGGGTAAGACGTGACGATACGGTGAAACCATATCCCACGCATACTCAACGAACATTTAACGGCAAAATTGAATTGAATGTGCCGTTTGCAGATAAAATTATGCCGTTTTTATTCGATAAGGCAATAATCAAGCAAACTCACGACGGCAAAATCGAGCATATAGCAAGAAAACGCCTTTACAGATGTACGGACTTGGAAATAATAGACGCATACAACTCTGAACTTAGAGGTATATGCAATTATTACAGTATTGCGAGTAACTTTTCTAAATTAAATTATTTCGCTTATCTTATGGAGTATAGCTGTCTTAAAACACTTGCGGGCAAGCACAAAAGCACCAGTAGCAAAATGGTTGATAAATTTTCTATTGGTAACGACAACGATAAATGGGGCATACCATACGAAACCGCAAAAGGACAGAAATACCGTACTTTCGCAAAATATACAGACTGTAAAGATACTGATAGTTTCAGCGACGTGATAATTGAACAGGCAACAATACACGCTGGAATGCGAACAACTTTGGAAAATCGGTTAGCCGCTAAAATATGCGAGTTGTGCGGTAAAGCCAACGTTCCTCTTGCTATGCACCATGTAAACAAAGTGAAGAATCTTAAAGGAAAACAACATTGGGAAATTGTGATGATAGCCAAAAGACGGAAAACATTAGCCGTTTGTAAAAACTGTCATCATAAAATCCATCACTCTTAAACTACCATAGTTTGAAGCAAAGATGACGAGCCGGATACATCGAGAGGTGTACGTCCGGTTCTGGGAGGGGACTGGGAAAACCTACCGTCGTAATGCGGAAAGGCAGCTCTTTCCTACTCTACAACTGCGCCATATTCGCCCATAATCGCGGCGTTGAAAATAACTTTGGATTCCTCAAAGATATGAAAGTCGGCGATAAGATAAAATATACGACAAAATACGGCGAACGAATTTATGAAGTCGTATCAAAAACGCAGATTTCGGACACAGACCCATCGCCGCTTGCGTGGTCTGAACAGAATATTCTGAGTTTGGTTACGTGTATCGCCAACGTCCCGAATAAAAGGCTATATGTCACCGCAAAACTGATAGGTTAAAAAACAAAAATATATAAGCGGAAAAGCGATTTGTTAGCGCAAGTCGCTTTTCTTTATATAAAAATTTCAAATTAAAACAAAAAAGGAGAATTTAAAATGTATTTATTAAGCAAAATCAATGTAAAAAAGATAGTCGCAGTATTATTGGCTATATTTATGATACTGCCGATGATGCCGTCGCTCAATATATCGGCGGCGGGAAGCAACACGGTCACAATCTTTTCGGAAGATGAAAACCTCGCATTTAAGCTGACGCATAACGGAATAAAGATTGGTACGACAGACGCATGGTACACAGAAAACGGGAAAAACTACCCTGCATATTGCTTGAATCCGAACCGTCCCGGAGCCGGGGAAGTCGGCTCATACAGCGTAACGGTTTCGGAAACGGGAATAACCGACCCCAAAATAGTCGGAATCATTTTAGCGGGTTATCCGTATAAGAATTTTGACGTACTCGGCGTAGGTAACGCTTGGGAAGGGGCTTTTGTCACAAAATTCGCTTTGAAGATATATTTAGAAAGCCAGCTTGGAATCAGAAATGTAGCCGGGTGGGAGCCGATAAACCCCGACAATCAATATATCTACGACGCCATTATGCGAATATACAACGAAGGTATAAAAAACACGACCATACCGCCGCTCCCGACCGTTACCGTAACTGCAACGGGCGGCAATAATATGACTATAAAAGACATAGGCGGTATAACGTATTACACAAAAGAATACACGGTGACTTCAAACGTGCAGATAAAAAGTTATACAGTCGCTCTGCCTTCGGGCGTTCCGTCCGGGACAAAAATTGTTTCTTCAAACGGTACAACCGAAAAAACAACATTCGCTCCCGGCGAAAAATTTATGTTACGAATACCGGAGGACAGCGTTACAAAATCAGGTTCAATTACGTTAGATATAAAAGGCGAAGTCGCGAATCAAACCATTTTATACGGTGATTCCGGCAATAACAGCACACAGGATTATGCTCTGACCGGAGCGGCGTTTACGTTTAAAAACGCCAACGCTTACGCGACTTATACGCTTGAACCGACAACAGAAACTACGACGGAACCTACAACCGAGCCGACTACCCAAACAACTACCGAACCTACGACCGAACCAACCACAAGCGAACCGGGACCCGGCGATATGGCGATAATAAAACTCGAATCCGGGACAAACAAGCCTGTTGCAGGGGCGGTATTTGAAATAAAGAACTCTGCCGGGAGTATCGTTTTTTCAGGCGCGACGGACGGTTCGGGCAAAATAACATTAAGCGTTCCGATAGGATATTACAGCGTGACCGAAATTGTGCCTCCTGCGGGATATGCTCTCGATCCGAACCCTCATAAGGATAATATTTTAATCCGCGAGGGAGAAACGACCACCGTGACTTTTACCAATAAAAAATTGTCAACGCTCGAAATAACGAAAAAAGACGCGGACACGGGTAAATTATTGGAAAACGCGACAATCCGCATAGCAAAAGACGGCGGGACAAACTCGTGGGACGTTGTGACAAATGCACTCGGCGTAGCTGTTCTCAAAGATATACCCGACGGCACATATACAGTCACAGAAATAATCGCGCCGGAAAACTATATATTAGACAGTACGCCGCATATAATCGTGCTTGAAGCGGGTAAAACTGCTACAATCACGCTGAAAAACAACGCAAAACCGGGAATTTTAATAAAGAAATATGACGAAAACACCGGGCTGCCGCTCGGAAAAGCCGAATTTTCCGTTGCGAAAATGGGCGGACAGATAGTATATGAAGGCATCACCGACGATTCCGGGGTTATAAAGATAGACAATTTAGACGAGGGGTGGTATAAAATAACCGAAATCGCCGCGCCTCCCGGATATTTAAAGGCAACGGAAAGCAAAGACGTATATCTTCCCGCTAATAAATGCGTCGAAGTAAAATTCGATAACCGTTTACGCCCGGCGTTGAGAATCATCAAGCGTGACGGGAAAACGTCCGAGCCTTTAAGAAACGTAAAATTTAGGGTGCAAGCTACGGAAGATTCGACGGTTTCAGAATATTTAACCGACGAAAACGGTATAATTACAATTAAAGATTTAGACGAAAAAATATACAGCGTCTGGGAAGTCGAGGCTCCAAAAGGTTATCTTTTCGATAGCGAACACAGAGATATTAAAGCCGAATGGGGAATCGAAAAAACACTCGTTTTCATTAATAATAAAAGACCCGAACTGGAAATCGTAAAAATAAACAGCGCAGGCGAACCGCTTGCGGGCGCGGTTTTCACAGTAAAACGCGCGGGAAGCACGACGGAATATGAATTGATAACGGATAAAAACGGCAGGATTTTAATACCGTTTGACAGTCCGTTATATCCCCTCGAAGCCGACCGTTACATTGTGACAGAAAAAGTACCGCCGAACGGGTATATTCTGGCCGAACCGAATTATAGAGAAATCGTATTAGAGCCGAACACGCGCAAAACCTTGACTTTTGAAAATCCCGAAAAACCAAAGCTGACAATCGCAAAGTACGACCAGCGCGGCGATGGAAAAGGCGGGTTATTACCGTTATCAGCCGTGACTTTTAGAATTTGGAAATCTGACGGAAGCTACGACAAAAATTTAACAACAGGCACGGACGGTAAAATAAGGATAACAGATTTAATGCCCGGCGAATACCAAATAAAAGAAATCGCGGCAAAAGACGGGTATGTATTGAATCCCGAAACCAAGACAGTTATTTTACACGGAAATGACGATGTTACCGTCACCGTCCATAATTTAAAACGCCCCGAAATCGTCATATTGAAATTGGACGGAAAAACAAATAAACCGTTAAAAAACGCCCATTTTAGAATCAGCAAGGGAGACCAAGTGTTATTTGATGATTTAATAACCGATGAAAACGGCGAAATCATTATCCCATATAACGACAAATATAGATTATTGGAAGAAGGCGTATATAAAATAACCGAAACTGCGCCGCCTCCGGGTTATGACATTGTTCTCCCTGCATCGAAAAATGTTATTTTGAAAAACGGGGAACGCACACGGGTGGAATTTTTCGATATAAGAAAGCCGACCTTTATTTTAACCAAATTAAACGCGCTGACGAAAAAGCCAATACCTAATACGCTGTATAATATAAAGTGGGAAAACCCGGCGAATGGCGGGGTTCACGATTTAGGGAACTGGTACACCGATAAAAACGGACAAATCATTTTTGAGTTTGTCGAAGTCGGTTGGTATGTGATAACCGAATTAATGCCCGCTCCCGGTATGACGAAAGCGAAAAATCCCGTCACGCGGATTTACCTTGCTCCGGGCGCAAACGCTTATTCAGACAGCGAATTACGGACTAATGACAATTCGAGCGGACAAAATCAAAACACTTCCGGTCCGGGTGAAAATACGATTAACAATAATAACAATCCGGCAAAAGGAAATGGGATAACGGTTATCGACCCGTTTAATAATACTCAGGTCATAAATTTACCGTCTCACGAATATAACCCGGCAACAGGCGGAAGCAACGGTATAACCGTAATAGACCCTGCCGCTGGTTTAAGCGGAAAAGCGTTTGAGCTTGTCTCTGAAATTGAAACAATTCCCGAAGTGAAAATTTCCGGCGTGGCTGTTAATGATTCCGAACCCGAAATAAATGTTGTATTCCTGTATGATGAAATTGATATGACAGAAACGGTTTTATCATCTGATGAAATTAAAAACCGCGAGTATGACGGCGACGACTTATATATCAATCCGAATTATGCAACCATGCAAACAGGCGGCGTGGGGGACGCTTTTATTGATTATTCAGGCAATAACTATACCCTCACAAGTAATGGATTTATGCCAGCCTCAAATAATTCGGGAACGATAATTGATTTTCCTTTAAATTCCATTATCATCAAGAAAGAGGACGCAACAAACGGCAGTATGTTGGCGGGAGCCGTGTTTGAACTTTACAGAATGTCAGACGAAACAAGCGGACAGAGCGGCACTCTTGTCGCGCGGTTAGTGACGGGA
>Ga0209628_10001453_pt1 | contig 15343 bp, 15 predicted proteins | sample TergutCu122P4_FD_187285 | JGI IMG/M metagenome (GOLD analysis project Ga0209628, IMG submission 187285) | Cubitermes ugandensis P4 segment gut microbial communities from Kakamega Forest, Kenya - Cu122 P4 (SPAdes) (version 2) | ecosystem: Host-associated > Arthropoda: Insects > Digestive system...
GTAAATTATAAAGTTGTGAAAGAATTTGTAAACAGGGTGAGCGAAAGGGCGGTCGGCGCGGAAGTTTTGCAAAGCCTGATGCCGGGACAGCAGGTCGTTAAAATAGTCGACGAAGAAATGACTAAAATAATGGGAGAAAAACAGGAGAAAATCGCGATAGCCTCAAATCCCCCGACGGTAATCATGATGGTAGGGCTTAATGGCGCGGGAAAAACTACGCATGCGGGGAAAATCGCCTTAAAATTAAAAAGTGAAAATAAACGGCCATTGCTTGTCGCGTGCGACGTGTACCGTCCGGCGGCAATAAAACAGCTTGAAATCGTCGGGGAAAAAGCCGGGGTCCCGGTTTTTTCTGTCGATGGCGAAAAAGACCCGGTCAAAATCGCCCGCGAAGGGGTAAAACACGCCGCAAAAAACGGCAACGATATGGTTTTTATAGATACTGCGGGACGTTTGCAAATAGACGAAGCATTAATGGACGAATTGAAAAGAATGAAAAACGCGGTGAAACCTCACGAAATATTATTAGTTATAGATGCGATGATCGGACAGGAATCTGTGAATGTCGCGGAGACTTTTAATAATATGCTTGACATAACAGGCGTCGTTTTAACGAAGCTGGACGGCGACACGAGAGGCGGCGCGGCTCTTTCGGTGCGGTTTGTCACGGGTAAGCCGATAAAATTTGTTGGAATGGGCGAAAAAATATCACTCGACGCAATCGAAGAATTTTTCCCCGATAGAATGGCGTCGCGCATACTCGGCATGGGGGATATACTGACGTTAGTCGACAAGGCGCAGCAGGCGATAGACGAAAAGAAAGCGGAAGAACTCGAAAAGAAAATGAGGGAACAATCGTTTACTTTGGAAGATTATTTGGATTTGTTCGGGCAAATGAAAAAAATGGGTTCGACAGAACAGATTTTGAGCATGGTGCCCGGAGTGAATCAAAAAGCTTTGAAAGAAGTCGATGAAAGACAAATGGAAAAACAAATGGCGAGAACCGAAGCAATAATTAAATCGATGACGAAACAGGAAAAGAACAAACCCGATATCATAAACGCGTCGCGCAAAAAGAGAATCGCGGCGGGGAGCGGTACAAACGTCGAAGAAGTCAATAAGTTATTAAAACAATTTGAATCGATACGCCAAATGATGAAACAGGCTATGGGCGGCGGGAAAAAGAACCGGTTCGGGTTCGGTAAAATGCCGAAATTTCCGTTTTAACGCTAAAACGCTAAAACCAGTTAATAAATAAAAATTTATTATATAAAAATCTAACTATATTATATAAAGGAGGTGCAAAAGACAATGGCTGTTAAAATAAGACTCAGGAGAATGGGCGCGAAAAAAGCTCCGTTCTACAGAATAGTCGTAGCAGATTCGAGATATCCAAGAGACGGCAGATTCATCGAGGAAATCGGTTATTACAATCCGCTTACAGAACCCGTTGAAATAAACATAGACGGTGAAAAAGCGAAAAAATGGATCGAAAACGGCGCGCAGGCTACCGAAACGGTAAAAAGTCTGTTCAAGAAGAGCGGCGTACTGTAATTGATTATTTGACGGGTGCGGTAAAATATTTTTATTTGCCGCATCCCGCGTTGGGGAAATTTTAAATTCGTAAGCAGTAAATAAAAGGAGAGATATTTTTTTGAAAGAAATTTTACATGATATCGTCGCCGCAATTATTGGCGACGACGCGAAAATAGAAATAAACGAAAAAGAAAAAGACGGCATGATCATTTTGGAACTTACGGTTGATAAAGAAGATATGGGAAAAGTCATCGGCAGAAAAGGGAAAATAGCGAAAGCGATAAGAACCATTGTCAAAGCCTGCGCAAACAGGGACAACAAAAAAGTTTCCGTCGAGATATTATAAAAAATATGGGCGAATATATAGAAGCGGGAAAAATAACGTCCGCGCATTCTTTTCATGGAGAAGTAAAAATTCAAAGCTGGTGTGATACTCCCGAATTTTTAAAACGGTTTAAGATTTTTTATCTTGACGAAAAAGGCGGGAGTTTTCTTACTGTGGATCAGATAAAAGTTGCAAATAATTTATTGATCGCGTCTTTTGAAGGGATTGAAACCGAAGAAGAAGCGTTCAAGTTAAGAAATAGGATTTTATATATAAAAAAAGAGGACGCAAATCTTGAAGAAGGGACTTTTTTTATAAGCGATTTAATAAACCTGCCGGTTTTCGATTTTGACACGGGCGAAAAATACGGGATTTTATCGGATGTATTTAATAACGGCGCAAATGATATTTACGTTGTCAAAACGGACAGGCTCGATAAAAACAATAAAAACATAGAAGTTTTGATACCCAATGTCCCGGTGTTTGTAAAAAAAGTAAATCTTGACGACGGGGTTTTCGTGACTCCGATAGAGGGTATGTTTTGATATGCGGTTTCACATAATAACGCTTTTCCCCGATATGGTGCGCGCCGTTTTGAGCGAAAGCATAATCGGGCGCGGCGAAAAAAAAGGTTATATTAATATAGATTATTACCAGCTCAGGGATTTTTCGGACAACAAACACAGAACCGTCGACGATACGGTTTACGGCGGCGGAATGGGAATGCTGCTGACTGCCGCTCCGATTTATAACTGCTGGAAACATATACGCGAAAAAATCGACGGTTTCGGCGAGACAAAAAAAATCAGAACGGTTTATATGTCGCCGAAAGGCAATTTACTGACGCAAAAAAAAGCTGAGGAACTGTCGGAAAATACGGATCTGATTGTGATATGCGGGCATTACGAGGGCGTTGACGAAAGGGTCATAAACGAAATTGTCGACGAGGAAATTTCTATCGGCGATTATATATTGACAGGCGGCGAATTGCCTTGCGCGATTTTGATCGATTGCGTGGCGAGGCTTGCCGGCGGGGTTTTATCGGACCCGGAATGTCACCGGAAAGAAAGCATAAGTTCGGGGCTTCTGGAATATCCGCAATATACAAAGCCGTTTGATTTTATGGGAAGAAAAGCGCCGGAGGTTTTAATTTCGGGGCATCACGCGAATATTGACAGATGGCGATGGGAACGGTCGGTTTTATTGACGGCTGAACGCCGTCCGGATTTGTTTAAAATATGGCTCGAAAATAATTTTGGCAATTTAAATAAATACGATAGAAAATTTTTGAAAGAAAATAATTTAATATGATCGAAAATAAAGATAATAATACAAGTAAAAAAGCCGTCAAAACGGTGTCTATGATCATGATTTTTACGGCTTTTTCAAAAATAATGGGGCTTGTCAGGGATATATTGCTTGCGAGGTCTTATGGCGAGAACAGCGCGCCTTTTTTGAGCGCGTTAAGAATCCCGCGGGATTTTTTTGAATTGATTTTAGGCGCTGCGATTTTAGGGGTTTTTATTCCGGTATATAATTCGTTTCATGCGGAAAATATCAATAACGAAAAAAACGAAAAAAACGAAAATAACGAAAAAAACGAAAAAAATATAAAAAATAAAAAAGAAGCGGATGAATTTGCGAATATATTAATTACGGTCGTATTTTTTGCGACGGGTATTCTGTCGTTTTTAGGGATCGTATTTTCGAAACAGATCGTGAATTTTACAGTTTCGGGGTATGACGAAGCGACTATGGAACTGGCGTCGAATTTGCTTAAAATATTATTTCCCATGATTATTTTTATGGGTTCGACATATATTTTAATCGGAATTTTACAATCAAAAGGGGAATTTAATATTCCCGCGCTTGTTTCGTCTGTTTCCAATATCGGTATTATAGTATATTTTGTGTTTTTGAACGGACATTTCGGAATATACGGTTTAAGCGCGGCTTATTTGATTTCATGGGGGATCCAGCTGCTTACGCTTGTTGCGCCGTTAATTAAGAAAAAATATAAATATAAATTTATAGTAAATTTAAAAAATCCCGCGCTGATAAAATCAATTAAGATGTCATTCCCGATCATGGCGGGAGCGTGGCTGGTTCCCGCGGCTATGCTGATCGGACAGAATTTCGCGTCGCTTGCAGATTCGGGGAATTCAAAATTTTATGTTTCGTCTTTTTTATATTCGACGACTATGTTTTTAACGGTCACGGGGATTCTGACATTCGGGATATGCAATTATATTTTCCCCAAACTTGCCCAAAATGCCCGCGATGAACGGCAATTCAAGCAAATTGTAAAAAACGGATTATCCGCGTCTTTTTTTATTATGGTTCCGATGGCTTGTTTTGCGTATGTACTGAGGGGGGAAGCGTTTGCCGTTATATTTATGCACGGGGAATTCACGCCGGAACTCGCCGCTTCCGCTTCGGATATGTTTGCCATACTCGCGCCGGCAATCATCATGTATTCTGCGATCGAAATTTTAAACCGGGTGTTTTATTCTAAAAATCTTGTAAAATTCCCGATGATAGCTTCTCTTGCGGGGATAACCGTTAATTTTATCATGTGCTGGGTTTTTATATCCGTTTTAAAATTTACGCCGGTTTATATAACGCTTGCGAATTTTATTTGCCAAACGGTTACGGCGGCGATTTTGATCATAGCGTTAAAATTAAATATAAAAGAAATATTGGATAAAAAATTTTTGGCGAATATTATCAAAATAGTTTTAAGTTCCGCTATTTTGTTAATAATTATAAAAATATTATATTATATAATAGGAAACAACGCGTTTGAATCGGGGATGATTAAAAATATATTGATGGCGGTTATTATATTGATTGCGGGCGTATGCTGTTATATCGGAAGCAATATGATTTTTAAAACGGATGAGATGAATACACTTGTGAAAATGGTTAAAAAATAAAAATAAAAATAAAACGAACAAAGTCAAAGTTCGTTTATAAAGAGGTGATATAAAATTTGACGAACGAAAACAAAAGAAAAAAGAAAAATATTCTTAAAGGAAGTAAAATCCTGAATTTTTTATTTTTTATTGCGGATTGGCTGTATCAAAAAATAGGCGTCAGCATTGCGGCTTTTATTTTCACGGGTTATGAAGCATGCCAGAAATATTACGAAAAATCGCTGTTTTATAAAATGTTTCAGGGATATGAGCCGAGTCCGGTAAAAAACCGGGTCAGAAAAATAAAAAAGTGGATTATATTAAAATGTGAAAACGGCATTGTGATCAATAAAATAAAAAGATTCGCCAACGGCATATTGTCTGTGAAACTGAACACGATCGGGGTGTTTTTCGTATCGCTCGGCTTTTATTCGGCGCTTATGTATCTTTTGAAAGTATTTATATTGGGCAGGCCGGAAACTTTGATGATCGATTTGATTGTCGGGACCGCGCTGACGGGGATTTCCGTTTTATTGATCCTATTCGGAAAGCAGTCTTTATACGACGCGATTTACGGCAGTTATATATGCAACGCCCTTTTATTCAAATTTTTGGGATTCCCCGAAAGAAAAGACAGAAACAATAAAAGTATCGAAATGATCGAAAAAATCGAAAGTATCGAAAATATTGAAAACGAAAACGGCGAAGACGAAAACGAAGATTTCGATGATGATTATAATTATAATTTTAATTTAAAAAAATTGAATATCATATGCTTTTTTGCCGGCATGATAATCGGGCTTTTGACTTATATCGTGTCGCCTTTGATGATATGCCTTGCGATCGCGGGGGCGACGGCTTTTTATGTGATTTTATGTTATCCCGAAGCCGGATTTCTCGCGTTTCTGTTTATCGTGCCGTTTTTGCCTCCGGGAGGATTGGTTCTTACCGGAGTCGGGCCCTGCATTTTAGTATCCGTTTGTTATTTCCTGAAATTGATACGCGGAAAGAGGACGTTCAGTTTTGAGATTTTCGATTTGTTCGTGCTGATGTTCGGCATGCTGATTTTTTTCAGCGGAACGGTATCGGTTTCAAAAATGGGAAGTTTAAGGCCTGCTTTGGTATATTTATGTTTCACGCTGTTTTATTTTACCGCTGTTAATATAATCCGGTCAAAAGAAATGATAAAACGGTCTGTCGCGGTATTCATGTTTTCGGGATTTTTAGTTTCGGCCTACGGAATACTTCAAAATTATACGGGGGTCGGGGACCAGACTTGGCAGGACGCGGATATGTTTTCGGATATTACGGGGAGAGTCGTTTCGACATTGGAAAACCCGAATGTTTTGGCTGAATATTTAATATTAATTATTCCGTTTGTTATCGTTTCTCTGTTTTTCGCGAAACAGGCGACAACCCGTATGCCGTATGCAATTTATATGATCTGCACGGTTGTTTGCCTGGTTTACACATGGTCGAGGGGTTCGTGGCTCGGATTTATGATAGCGGCGGCGATTCTGTTTATCATAATAAACAAAAAGGCGATCGTCGTATATCTGGGGACATTGGTTCTTGTCCCGTTTGCGCCTTTGGTTTTATCCGACACGATAATACAGAGATTTACGAGCATAGGCAATATAACGGATTCGTCCACTTCTTACAGGGTATCGATATGGACTGCGTCGCTCAATATGATCAGGCATTATATCATCGAAGGCATAGGCGTGGGGATCGAATCGTTTAAACTGGTATATCCGGGATTTGCGCTGGCGGGGATCGAAGGCGCGCCGCACAGCCACAGCCTGTATTTGCAGGTATGCGTGGAGAACGGCATTGCGGGGCTTGCCGTATTGATTTTTATTATATTTTTCTTCGCGCAGTATTGTTTTACGGCGATCAAAAAAGCAAACGAAAAATATATCAAGCTTTTGGCGGCGGCGGGAATGTGCGCGGTATTCGGATTTTTACTGAATGGGTTTACGGATTTCGTATGGTATAATTACAGGGTTTATCTGATGTTCTGGATTACGGTTGCGATAACGGTCGCGGTTTGCCGGTTCAGTTTAAAAAATCAAAATCAAAACGACGATATTAATATCAATATCAATATAATGGGTTAAAATATAAAAATATTAAAATATATAAAATTAAAATATTTTGAAGAAAGAAGCGAGAGAAAAAATGGATAACAGAAAATTATCAGAAAGGCAAAAAAGAACTTATAAATTTAATGTCATAGATTTTGCGCTGATCGTAATTATTTTGGCGGCGGTTGCGTTATTGGTTTATATCATGCTGGGAAATAATTTATTAAAAGGCAAAGAGGATACGACGATATTATATACAATAGAAATCGACCTGCTGAAAGACGAACTTGTAACTTCCGCGAACCAGATAACGCCCGGAACAAAAATAACGGACAGCGTAAGGGGGTACGAAATAGGCGAAGTGCAGAAAGTAACGGTTACCGACGCCTACCAAAACAGGACCGACATGGAAACGGGGGTCGTAAACAGCAAGCCATTTCCCAAGCATTCAAAAGTCACGATAACGGTAAAAACAAAATGCGTCAGGGAAAAAGCCAAATATGTCGTAAACGGAAAAATTATCATGGTGGGCGTGCAGATCAGTTTCAGGACGCCGTATTTTATGAGTTACGGAACCTGTAAGTATCTTGAAGAAATAAACGAAGACGGTTCAAAAATCACTGCGGGGACGGAAAATGTGACAAACGGAAATACGGAGGGGGAATAAAAAATGATGAATAAAGACATGAAAGAAAAAAAAGCCGGATTTAATATAATCGATTTAATTATTATATTATTTGTGATTCTTGCGGCGGTAGGGGTTTTTTTGAGATATAATCTCGCCGATAATATTTATTTGAACGCAACCGGCGAAACTTTTGAAATCGAATTTGAAACGCGGGAAAATATCCAGGAAGCGTCACAGGATTATTTAAAACCCGGAGTGAAATTTTATATCAATATCGAGAGTACGGAAATAGGGACGATAAAAGAAATACTTGAAATCAGAAATCCCGCTCTGGGATATGAAGGACTGGCAAACGGCGATGTTGTGGAATCTGATTTGCCGGGAAGGATCGACGTGAAGGGAATCATGGAAAGCAAAGGCAGGATAACAAAAGAGGGATATATGATAAACGGGAATTCTTTTGTCGCGCCCGGAAAAGAATTTTTGATCCATACCGGGGAATTGGAAGTATGGATCAGGGTTTTAAGCGTAAAAAAAGCCGGCTGATCAGAATGATAAAAAAATATTTTAATTTAACAAAAAGCTATTGATTTTTTCCAAAATATCTGATATAATAATTTAAATAAATGTTGTTTTATATGAGGACAGGGGGCGATGATATGATATCAAGAGACGTTACCGTGCAGAATAATGTGGGGCTGCACGCAAGACCGGCGACGTTTTTTGTTCAGAAAGCCAATTCTTACAAAAGTTCCGTATGGGTTGAAAAGGGCGACAGGAGAGTAAACGCCAAGAGTTTATTGGGCGTGCTTTCGCTGGGGATCGGCAAAGGGACGGCTATAACTTTAATATCCGACGGAATAGACGAAGAAGAAGCTCTGGGAGGCTTGGTTGAATTGATCCAAAAAGGTTTCGGCGATTAAAGATTAAAAATTAAAGCATGCAACAAGTTTCATTTCAAATAAAAACATAAACATAAACATAAACATAAAGTCGATCAAAACGGCATAAAGGGGCGGGTTTGCGGAAAAAAAGCAGGCACAGCCTGTTTCGTGTCGTTTTATTGTATTTATGTAAAAAATTGATTCAGAGGATAAAATAGTATGGATGATAACGACAACGATAACGATAGCGTTGATATTGATATCGAAAAAACAGAAGATGAAGCGGCGATAAAAGAGCGAATAAAAGGCTTGAAAAAAAAAGCATTGTCTTTGCCGCCGAAAAGCGGTGTCTATTTGATGAAAAATAATAAAGATAAAATTATATATGTCGGGAAAGCGAAATTTTTGGTGAACCGCGTTTCGCAGTATTTTATTTTTTATCCGCACAAAGATTATAAAACAAATAAATTGATCGAAAATATACATGATTTTGATTTTATCATCACGGGGAACGAGATAGAGGCTTTAATCTTAGAAAATCAGCTGATAAAACTGCACGCGCCGAAATATAATATCAGGTTAAAAGACGATAAGAATTATCCGTATTTGAGAATTAATATTCAAAACGAATACCCGACGCTAAATGTCACGCGCGCGAGGGCGGCGAGCGATAAATCGTTGTTTTTCGGGCCGTATTCGAACAAAGGCAGCATTTATGAATTGATAGACGAAATCGACAAGCATTTCAAACTCCCGTCGTGCAGCAACGAATTCCCGCGCGATATAAATAAAAGGCGCCCGTGCTTGAATCACAGGATCGGCAGGTGCATGGGAGTATGCACCGGGATCGTGAGCGCGGAAGAATATAAAAATATAATCGACGATGTAATTACTTTTATAAAAGGCGATTACGAAAAACTGATAAAAATTTACGACGAAAATATGTTAAAGGCTTCGGAAGATCTGGATTTTGAAAAAGCGGCGCAATTCAGGGACAAAAAGTTTTCGCTGGAAAAGCTGCGTTCAAAACAGAGGATCGTGGCCGCGCCCAATGTCGACGAAGACGTGTTCGGGATTTATGTGGGCGATACAAGTTCGTGCGTTTCTGTTTTCACGATCCGGAGCGGCGTGATGATCGATAAAATAACGGAACATTTCGCCTATGACGAAATCTTGAACGAAGAAGGGTTTATGCAATATTTGCAGGAATATTATTTGAACCGCACTTTAATACCCAGGCAAATTTTGACAAGTATAAATCTCAATGAAGAAAATATAAATTTGCTGCAAGAATGGCTGAGTGAAAAATCGAAAACAAAAGTAAAAATTATATGCCCCAAAAAAGGCGAGCATAAAACGACGGTCGATTTGGCGGTGACAAATTCAAAAGAAAATCAAAGATTATATAAAGAAAAATATTCGAGAGACACGAATAAGCTTGCGGCGATCGCAAGGATTTTAAATCTTGAGGTTTTACCGCAACGGATCGAGGCGTTTGATATATCGAATTCCGGAGCCGACAATATCGCATGCGGTATGATCGTGATACAGGACGGGATATTCAAAAAAAGCGATTATAAAAGTTTTAATATCAAATCGGTAGTGGATTTTCAGGACGATTATGCGTCTATGAGCGAAGCCGTGAGAAGAAGATTTAATCATTATATCGAAATAAAAAACAGTGAAAATAATATAACCGATCATGAACGTGAAAACGGATTTGCGAAACTGCCTGATATTATTTTGCTTGACGGGGGAAAAGGGCATGTGTCGGTTATCAAAAAAGTTTTGGAAGAATTTGCGGCGGAAGACCGGTCGGTTGCGGAACTTCCGGTATTCGGAATGGTCAAAGACGAATTTCACAAAACGCGCGTATTGACCGACGGGGAAAAAGAAATTAACATCGCCAAAGATCAAACGGTTTTTGTTTTCTTTTTTAAGATTCAGGAAGAGGTTCACAGATATTCGTTAAAACGTATGGACATAAAACGCAGAAAAACTGTAAAGACGTCTGTTTTACATAATATAAAAGGGCTTGGGCCCGCCAAAATCAAGAATCTTTTCGAGTATTTTAAGTCAATAGAAGAAATGGAAAAAGCGCCGGCAGAAGAATTTGTAAAAGTGAAAAGTATTACAAAAACCGATGCGGAAAATATCATTGAGTATTTTAAATCCAAAAAATAAAATAAAATAAAATAAATTTTAAACTTAAACCGAAAGGATAATATTATATATGCGGATCATAGCGGGAACGGCGCGGGGAACGGTTTTGAAAACATTGGACGGGGAAGATACGCGTCCGACACTCGAAAGAGTCAAAGAAAATTTTTTTAACGCCATAAATTTCGATGTTGCGGACGCGAAAGTTTTGGATCTGTTCGCGGGATCGGGGCAGCTTGGACTTGAAGCTTTGAGCAGGGGGGCGAAAAATGCCGTATTTGTGGATTCGAATATCGAATGTTTTGAAATCATAACCCAAAACGCCCAGAAAGCGAAACTTTATAATAAATGCAATATATATAAATATGATTATTCGGAATATTTATCAGGTTTGAAAAAAAGAAAAGATATTGATAAATTGAATAAATTTGAAAAATTTGATATAATTTTTATTGATCCGCCTTATGAATCGAGTGAAAAAATAATAAATGATTGTATAAAAAGAATAATAAAAAATGAATTTATATCAAACGGGGGATTAATAATTTGCGAGACGGGAAACAATAAGCAATTAATTTTAGGCGCAAACGAAGAAATCTTAAATAAAATTGAAAAAAATAAGATTTATAAATACGGTAAAGTATCTATTACGATTTTAACAATCAGATATGAAGAAGGTGAAAAGAATGTATAATAAAAATATATGTATCATACCGGGTATGTTTGACCCGGTGACAAACGGACATCTTGACATGATAATCAGAACGTTAAAATTATTTGATAAAATATATGTTGTGTCGTTTGACAATACGGTGAAAAAAACGATGTTCACAGCAGTCGAAAGATTCGAAATGCTCAAACTTGCCTGCGAAGAAATAGAAGGGAACGAAAAAATCGCCGTTGATGTTATAACAAACGGTTTGCTTGTGGATTACGCCCAGTCAAAAGGCGCGGAATTTGTGGTAAAAGGCGTGAGAAACAGTATCGATTATGAATATGAATATAATTTATCCGTGATCAACAGAAAAATCGGAAACGGTATCGAAACGCTATTTTTACCCGCGAAAACGGAATATTTATATATCAGTTCGACGTTTGTCAAAGAGATGATTTTATATAAAAGAGATATATCGGATTATGTCCCGGAAAAAGTAAAAAATTATATCGGGAATCTTTCGGAAGATAAAACGAGAGGCTTAGTGTAAAGCAAATACACTTTCGTATGGTGAAAAAAATATTTTGGCAGGCGAATTTTTACGCCTGCCAAAATTTGGTTATTTTAACAAATAGTCAAAAATATTGGTCTTTTTTGTAAATAATATAGAAATGTTATTGTAATTTTTTTTGTTTTAATATATAATGAAAGAACTTAAATGAAGTTTCGAGTGTTGACCGAGTGGGGAATTGTGTTGAAATGTGTTGAATCGCGAAATGTAAAGTTGGTTTCATTACAGAGACATGCCCCGTAAAATCGGGCATATCGGGAAAATGACGAAAAAATGTATAGATTCTAAACATGAGGTTCGATCAATTTATGCTAATTGGAAAATTTAAACATTCGATAGATTCTAAGAACAGAATTTATATACCGAATAAATTTATAAACGACCTCGGGACGAAATGTGTACTCTCACAAGATATCGCCGATAATTGCCTGAATTTATATCCTTTGAAAATATGGCTCGAATTTGCCGCGGATATGGATAATAAACTTCCGAAAATCAAAATGCGCAAGGCGAGACAAAAAATCTTCCAAAACGCGGACGAAGTCGAACTGGATTCCCAAAACCGAATCGTTTTGACACAGGAAATTTGCAGAGAAGTCGGAATCGCGGGTGAAAAAGAAGCGATCATTACTGGCAACTATTCCCATATTCAGATTTGGTCCGTTGAAGAATGGACAAAATTCAATAAAGAAATGAAAAATGAAGAGACCCAAAAGAAAATCATAGACGCTTTTGAAGAAATGGGATTGTAGATATATGGAATATAACGAAAACGAATATGAATATAAATATAATCAGTTACATGACCCGGTAATGCTCGAAGAAGCGATATCAAATTTAAATATCAAGCCAAACGGGATTTACATCGATATGACAACCGGATTAGGGGGACATTCTATAGAAATCGCCAAACGTCTCGATAAAGGAAAACTGATTTGCATCGATCGGGACAATGAAGCATTGAAAATCGCGGAAGTAAGATTAAAAGAATACGGCGGCAAAATTGATTTTGTAAATGACAATTTTAAAAATGTAAAAACGATAATCGAAGAAAAAGGAATAGAAAAAATTTCCGGCGCGCTTGGTGATTTTGGTTTATCCGGTTTGCAGATTGCAAGCGATAGGGGATTCTCTTATATGGAAAATTCCCCCATTCAAATGACGATGGATAAATCCCAGAATTTTACGGCGGCCGTTTTTATTAACACATTTGCCGAAGACAAAATCAGAAAAGCGCTTTTTGAATACGGCGACGAACGTTTTTCCGGCCAAATCGCGCGTGAAATCGTAAAAAAAAGAACGGAAAAACCGATTGAAACGACATTGGAGCTTGTGGACATAATCAAATATGCGTTAAGGGGTATAAAATACGAAGGCGGCCATGTGGCAAAGAGAACTTTCCAGGCGATTCGATGCTATGTCAACCAGGAAATGGAAAATATCGAACCCGCAATCGAAGCGGCCGTGCAAAAATTAGAAAGCGGGGGCAGGTTAATTACCATATCTTTCCAATCTGGGGAAGACAGGACCGTCAAAAATATTTTTAAAAAGCTTGAAAACCCATGTGAGTGCTCTTCTGATCTGCCTTGTGTATGCGGAAAGAAGGCGACGGTGAAAATCATCACGAAAAAACCAATATATCCCAGCGATTGGGAAAAATCGAAAAATCCACGCGCACACAGCGCCAGAATGCGAGTTTTGGAAAAGTTGTAAAGCCTTACAGGAGGGGAAATTGTATGGCACCACAGAAGAAACAAAACGGCAGTCGCACGCCGTTAAAACAAGCGGGACAATCGCAGCCGGGCGGGACAAGAACAACTCGCGGATACAATGCCGGCGCGAATAAAAATGCCGCCGGCGCATACGGGAATCATTATGCGTATTCCGGTTATGCGGTGAAAAATTCGGGCCGCATGGCCAACGCCGGAGCGATACATGTTCCGGGAAGCGCAAGAGACGCCGGACAATACAGGGACCGTCTCGGAGACGGCAAAAAAGCATATCCGAACCGCCGCAGGAAAATAATAAGCGGCCAGGATCTCACGAATCCGTTAAAGAAAAAATTGATCGCAGACGCTCCGAGAAAATCATACGGAAAAACGGCGGCGATACCGAGAGAACGCGTAAAAGTCAGATACAGAACCGTTTTGGTGGGAAATAAAAAATTCCCGGTGAGCGGCTTTGCCGTCGTTGTCATGATTGCCCTTGCCATGATGAGCTTGATTTATTCATATTCTGTTCTCAACGAGAGGAGCGTAACGATTAATAAATTACGCGACGAGATTGCATTTGAAGCGGGCAGGGAGCAAAAACTCGCAAGGCAGCTTGAAATCAAAAACGATTTGAATTTTATTATAGGATATGCGGTCGAAGACCTCGATATGATAAAAGAAGATTTACTCGCAAAGCATTATATTACGGCAAAATCATATGATAAAGCCGTAATAGTCGGCGATAAAAGCAATATAATCATGGATTTCCCGAATATCATGTCGGCGATATTTAAAATTAAAAACAAATAAAAACAGCCTCGGCACGCCGCCGAATGACTTTATGATAGAAATATAAATTCTGTTTTAGTTTACGCGGCGCGCCGGGGTTGTTATGCCTTGCGCAAAGACATTTTTTTACAGACGAAAATACAAAAATACGAAAATCAAGAATATTTTCGCTTCTATTTTAATATATTTTAATATATAATAATATAATTGCGGAAATATGAATAAAAATATAAAAAAATCAAAATATAAAATATAAAATATAAAATATAAAATATAAAATATATAATATAGAATATTCGCGAGGTGAAAAATCAATTGGAAGACGGAAATTATAAAATCAAGAGATCACGTGTTTTCACAATCGGATTCATAATCGTTTTGGGAACGGCAATCGTGCTGCTGCAGCTTTTTATTATACAGGTAATCAATTTTAAAACATACCAGGATATGGTATTAGGACAAATCATGGCAGATATTCCGATCAGTCCCCAAAGGGGGATTATCTATGACAGAAACATGAAAATTTTGGCAAATAACGCGCCGGTCGAAGAGATCTGTATTTCCCCGGTAGATATAAAAACAAAAGAAAAAGCGGAATTGATAGCGCGGGGACTATCCGAAATACTCGGCGTCGATTATGACAATATATATGAAAAAACGCAATGGTCAAAAAGGCAGTACGCGAGCATAAAACATTATGTGGAAATCAATCTGGCAAATAAAGTTCGGGAATTTATAGACGAAAATAAAATAGACGCGATTTATTTAAGGCCGGAGACAAAAAGGGTTTATCCGTTTTCCAATCTGGCCGCGCAGCTAATCGGATTCACGGGAATGGAAAACGAGAGCCTGAAAGGCAGGTTCGGCGTAGAATATCAATACGACGAATATTTACGAGGGGTTCCGGGGCGGATTATAATGGCGAAAAACGGCATGGGAAAATCTATGGATTCGGAATACTCGACTTATATTGACGCGCAGAACGGCTACAATCTGGTTCTGACGATCGATTGGGTGATCCAGAAATTTTTAGAAAACAATCTTGAAATCGCCTTTTCCGAATCGCAGCCCAGAGAGCGGG
>Ga0209628_10001454_pt1 | contig 15342 bp, 6 predicted proteins | sample TergutCu122P4_FD_187285 | JGI IMG/M metagenome (GOLD analysis project Ga0209628, IMG submission 187285) | Cubitermes ugandensis P4 segment gut microbial communities from Kakamega Forest, Kenya - Cu122 P4 (SPAdes) (version 2) | ecosystem: Host-associated > Arthropoda: Insects > Digestive system >...
CCATAACCACCCCGTCAACGTCACTGTATCTGTTTTTAATACTCTTTAATGGTTACTGTATAAAAGATTATCATATTTGAATTGTAATCCTAAGCTTTTATATGACATTACAAAATTATTTTTTACCAATTCTTGTAGTATGAGATATCGTAAATTGAAGCATTATCAATTGTACACTCCACATGTCTAAAGATCTGTTTGAAGATGGCTTTGTGTTTAGGCCTAAACATGTAGCTGAATTATAATATAACCAAATAAAATAAAAAGTTATGTACGATTGTATCATGTATATTATAACTTTAGTTGGTTGTGATAATTATAGTGCATATAAAATTAAATAAAACATTTTCCTGCAACTTCCACCGCTTCCAGCCAGTTCTTGATGGAAGAGCTGACCAAGGATCAAAATGATATTCAGTCTGGTAACGATACATACACACAAATCTTAAACATATGACTGAGTGCTATCGACAGACAGGTCTTTGATAGGCAAAAATGTTTTGTTTATTCCGTAAGAATGATTTAGTTTTGTTCCGTACGAAGGGAAATAAGACTGTATAAATACCAGAACACAAGTGGGACAAATTGTAAGGATCAGTGGGCCATATACTGGACAGAATTGACACACCTAAGTCAACATATTGTCATCACAATTCTACCACACTTTCCTTAGTCCACTTCCTCTGCATCTTCTCTGTGAACATTCTCAAAAAATATTCTTCACCATTTTATCATCATTCACCTTGCCACAAATCCTAACCAACACATCTTGATCTAATATCAACAATTTGTTTACATAAATCATACATTTTATTTTTTGTTCTTATTAACCATTCATTTTTATTCGCTCTTTGGTCCAGAAATGCTTCGCATCATTTCTTCACAAATAGCTACAGTTTATTCCTCCCTTCCTCTTAGATTTCATGTTTCTGCTTCATATGTATACACATAACAAGAGGTGTACCAGTTTATGATACAATACTATCTTGGTATTTACAGATATCTTCACAATTTCATTATCAAACAAAGACACAAGATAACATCTGCTCTGGCTATGACAGCCCTCAAACATTAGGACTTTGTCAAAATATCCAGTGTCTGATGACCAACTGGCAATGTTTTCTAATTAAATCCAATTTCATAACTTCCCTCTTTGATGGAACTACTACTATTTCTTATATTATATTTGGTAATACAGATATTAACTGCTGAAAGGCACACAGGAACACAACAAAATGACATATATTGACAGGCTGCAAAACAACTTTATTACAACAATAATATTTCTAAGTCCAACAATAAAATAAAAACTACCTAGGATATTATAAAAATGGATACATGCAAAAAAATACAAATAAAGGCACTGAACTCATAAATATGGATGGAAACTTAATTACTAATCAACAAACGATTGAAAATTCTTTCAAGAACTACTTCTTAACATGAGCTGACACAATAACTAGTAACATTAAAAATGATAAAACTTCATTAAACTGTGACAATTACACACACACTGTCTTCATAAAAACTTTAAGTTCCTCTGTTAAAATATGAAACAAAAATAAACAACACCGAAAGAAACAGAAAAATCTACCAAAGCACTAAAGTCCAAATTCTCTCATGGATATTATGGGATTCCTATGAAAATTTTAAAACTAAGTACACCTTTCATCCCATCTCCTCTAACATACATATGTAACAAATCATTTTCATTAGATATTTTTCCCTCCCGATTAAAATTTTCTAAAATAAAGCCCTTATATTAAAAGGAGACAGAAGTGACATCAATTTTGGGCCTGTCTGTTAACTTATATTCCTTTCAAAGGATCTGAAAAGCGTTATATATAAAAGATTGTAACAACACAACAACCAACATAATATATTAGCAACTGAACAACATGGTTTCAGAAATAATTCCTCAACAGGGACAGCCTCCTTCAAACTAATAAATGATATATATTATTGGCGTTTAATAATTATATTTAGAGTGGGAGGATTATTTTGTGACTTAGAAAAAGGATTTGACTTCATAAATCATGATGCACTATTGTCTAAATGTGAATTTTATGGATTCAGGAGCAAAACCAATGTACTAACACGACCATACCTCAGTGATAGATATCAGAGTACTAATAAACAATTGCTCTTCGAATAATACTACTTTTTTCAGAATGGGGCAAAATAAAACACGGTGTTCCTCAAGGTTCAATACTTGGTTCTTTGTTCTTCTTATTCTACACAAATAATCTTCCTAATATAATAGCTGACCCTTTGAAACGGATTCTATTTGCAGATGACAGAAGCATAATAATTAAAAATTCCTTTTCCTTCAAAATTTAAAGAAGATATTAACAGTATAATTGTTAATAAAAATGAGTGAGTCAGATTATCATTAAATTTTGATAAAACTTACTTTTACACTTTATACCTAAAATAATTATGAAATTAATATAAAAATAAGTTGTGATAATCAACTGATAAAAATAGTAAAAATACTAAATAACTTGCATTTGATACAGACATTTTCTTGTCCTGGAAAAGCCATATTGATCAAATGATGATTAAATTAAACAGAGCATGCTATGCAATTCAACTTCCAATATGCTTTAAATTGTGTATTGCATTTTATCATATTGTGTTGTGTGGATGTCTGTATATCATAAGTTGTGTTGTAAATTGCAATCTGTAATTGACGTGTCCAATGTGACATGTGTGACTGAATGGCAGAACAAATAAAACAAAACAATTCTGAACACTGTTACTGAACATGGTCTCATCTATAACATATTTAGACACAGTTCTCACTGATAAAAATGTATTCTAGTCTCACAACAGAATCGCACAGCTGTCGGAAATCCCCAAATCCAATGGATTTTGATTTTTCGGGGGAAATATCTAACACAAACAATCATGCCCAGCATGTTTATACATCATGTCGATACAGCCACAGCACTACAGCACCTGACAGGGTTGTTTAACCAGTGGTTTGGTTGTCTCAAATTACACGTTCGATCAAAACTCAGTTGCAAGGCCACTTCAATTCCTGGAATCATCGGCGCAGTTTTGGCACATATTGGTTTTGTTTCTTCATTTCCCTGAAAACCGACCAGTTTTCTTAGAAGCTGCGTGGGATTATTCAAACCTGCGAAATACAAGATAATGGACTGGAGTGTCAAAATATGTTACATTTTTTCAGAGTTTCGCCGTGTATCTTGATTCTCCCAAGTCTTATTTATTATCCAATGGATGAACAATTAAATATTCCAAGAAAAATGTTCAAATTTACATTAAATTTTACATTAAAATGTACATTAAAATATTAACATTTAAAACACTTTTAATTTAATATTTAATGTAAATTTTAACATTCTTCTTGGAATATTTAATTGTTATTCATTGGATAATAACTAACACTTCATGGTAACGTCTCTTTGTATAAGGATAAAGAATATTGAACTAGTGTTATGTATGGAGGTGAAGTGGCAAGGCGGTAAGATGAGAAGCAAAGTGCATGTCGGACCAACAGTTTTAAACAATCTCAAAAACACTACAACACATTAACTGCAATACCTTCAGTTAATCTTAAACAATGGAGGGAGACGGACCGTTAAACGATCCAACAACCTGAATAAGGGCAGGAAGTAGTAGTAATCGAACCCGCGACCTATCAGATTGTAAAGCAGTATGTCGACCGACTGCATCACCGCTAACCGCCACCACAGACAATTTGTCACATCATCACACTAATACAGTTTACCTCCTCCCACCCTGCATCAAATTTAATTCTTCCAATTTTATACAATAAAGCAAGGACTGAAACCAAAAGTCAAGACAAACATCAAGCTTAACAAGTTCTACTTTATGCCAGACACTTTACATTGAGAATTCGGTTTGATTTCCTTCCTCCTCTTTATGTTTACTGCTACTACAGTTGCCATGCTGCTGTTGCTTCACGCTCCAATTCTTCCCATCAGCATCATGAACATCACATCTTGTAAAAGCTGGTTCAACAATTAAACAACTGTTAATGATTTAATTACTGGAAAGGTGACCGGTAATATTTTGTGAACTTCAGTCAGGGCAGGAGCCACTGTTCTAAAGGAAATGGTCGTGGAAATTACTTATAATGCCATCAGAAGCAAACTCTCCTGTATTGGTGGTGAAACCAACGAACTGACTGGTATTTGCCACAACAAACCATATCACTCAGAGAGAAGACTGTTTGCATTCCCATGTAATGTGTCGTAGTGCATTGAGCTGCTGTTGTACAGAGTGCTGGGATAAGGACTACTTTAGTGCAAGCTATAAATGGGTGTTTATTAAATGCCTAAATCAAAGCTTGTTAGGACAGATTTTGGGCTGGCATCAAGAAAGTTTCAAATGCTGACATTAGTAATTAATTGTAACCTGTCAACACTGTGTGCTAATTGACTATTCACATATTTAAAATTTAGATATTAGCTAACGAGGCCACAGCAGTACACAATTGCCATTCAGTTACGTAACGCAACACAAACTACACAATCGCAACAGACCGCTGTATCTTACTGTTTAAAAGGTCTCAACATTCGAACCCCTGTGTTTTCACTTGCACTAACTGACCCACACACTCTGCAGTATACATGCAATCCGATCCACTTGCTCGTAAGCTAACAGCACACTATGTTGTCTATAATTAATGACCAACTTGATGCACTGATTATTATTTTCTATTCATAAATATTATTACCCTCTACATGTTTCGAGCATCAAGTGCTCACCCTCAGGAGGAAACAGTCGTATATACGCAGCATATGGAGCCGCACTGTCTATAAGAGTTCCTGGTTGCCAGTCGATACACAGCTAAAGTGAGAACTGTATCGATTTGCCACCAGGAACTCTTACAGAGAGTGCGGTTCCCAATGATGTATAAAAACGACAGTTTTCTCCTGAGGATGAGCACTTGATGCTCGAACATATAGAGGGGAATAATATTTATGAATAAAAATAATAATCAGTGCATCAAGTTGGTCATTAATTATAGTCAATTCATAATACATGGTCGAGAAAACATTAAGCACACTATGTGGCAATATTTTATCACACTTCCAGAAGGTCACTTCTTCCATTTCTGCCACATCTCTAATGAGCAGAGACATTAGCAATAAAAACAGATAGTAGCTGTACCACCAATTTTCTACTGAAACAAGCACTGTGTTCAGACCACTAACCTCACTCAATTTCCCCAAGTACAGCACACAAGCGCTCATTGTAATTCCATAGTCCAGTCATAAAGTCCGTTACAAAATTCATGTTGTCCAAAGCTGGAGACGGTAAGGTGGGTGGGTTGTAATGATGGCTGTTATGGAAGTACTGTCTCTTCAGGTATTTGTGCCAAGGCAGTTTGCTCGAGTTGGTCACAGCGTCAACATGGAGTGTGGTGTCAAGAAAAGCCATATGACTGTGATTGTCCTTCATAACTGCGGAAAATACCATACTTATATTTTCAAACTTTTAAAACCATTGAATGTTTGGTGAATGTTCATCTATCGGTCAACTAAACATTACAAGGAAGTGTGGAGTGTTTAAGACTGGGCTGAGTCAGGATGCCTGAAAAGTGTGAGGGCTGAAGTCTGTATGAAAACATAATGGGACCGGTCTTGCAGAAACCCGCCCTGGAAGCAGATCATTCTCCGATAGCTTTACATGTCGACCCAATCAAGTCGTGCTTCATCAAGGACGATCTCCACGTGACAGTTCACTTCCGCTCAAAGGGACACCTCCTTACAACTGCTTTGATGGAGATCCAACGGTCAAGACCAGAGCGTCTCCTCCTGCTGTACGCCGAGAATGGGCACGAAATTATCCTCGCGGTTTAGAAACTTTTCACCCCGAGGAGAGATATAACAACCAGAACAGAAAGATTTATGCTCAAAAACCCCTTGGGGTGAGTTCTGAGGGTGCACGGCGGCCATCGCACTTCCTTCGTCACGGAAAGTTGTCCCATCAGGTGTGACATATTCATTTCTGGTAGAAATGTGTAAAATATGTGCCTGAGTGTATCAAGAGGACGTGCTACAAGGAGTTGTGAAACCTATTAACACGACCCTATTCAATTGCCAGGAATTGGTCTTCCAGCAAAACTCAGCTACTGCCAGGAGCCAAGACGTCTGAGGAGTTGCTGCAGAGGATCCTCCTGACCTTCATCAGAGCATAGAATTAGCTTTAAGAATGCCATACGTAACTCCGTGGACTGTAAATGGCGGGCTACATGTTTTGAATGACATGGCTTGCCAAAAAAATCACAGCAACCTAGAGAGATCCCCCTGGAGACAGTGCGTTTGGCAACAGCAGATTGGCTAGAATGCCTTAAGCTTGCGTCGAGGCATAGGGCGGCCATTTTGAGTGACAATATTATAAATGAAATCTTAAAAATAATTGCAATTAATTTGGTTCGAAAGGTGTATGTTTTGTTTAATTTCCCTTCTACGTCATATTGTACTTGTAACAGAATATATTGCAAGAGTATTTACGTATCGAACTATAAATATACAGACGATTACACTCACCTGTGCAAAATCTGCAGCATACACTAGCCATTGTCCAACAGCACCATGCAACCAGCTAATGGCTCAAGGGCAACTGTCGTGGAATCCAACAGCGTTGTGTTAGGATTAGGTTCAGAAGAGCGCTAGGCTTGATGAGAGTGGTCTTGGACTTTAACCTGTTCTCGCGGAATCTGTTAACAATTCCCTCAGCCAAGACATCACATAGTTAGTGCTGAGAGCACAACACACTGTCCAGTGCCAGGCCATTGATATAGTTAGTGCTATATACAACCATGCAATCATACGTGGCACCATATGAGCATTTCCTGCTAAAGGCACACAACGAAACAAAAGTACCTCACAATCCTGGACCTCAGTACAATGATCCACATCATCCCATCCCCAATAGCATAATGCACAACCGCAACAGAGTCTGCAACTGCCTCCAAATACCTTCAGAATCTTCCCTTACAACATCTAAATTACCAGCCAATTATTCAAGTGATTCCACGGTATCCAAATTGGCTTAACAAAATTAATATTCCAATTGTACAGGTATTTCTGATTTCATGAAATATGGTCTGCATTTATTCTTTCTACAAATGACAGATGCATATCATCCATCCTTATCTCGGTCTAAAAATCAGATATCTTTAAGTCATTTAGGGTTAGTTTCCCTTAATTCCATTTCATATTTTCTCCAATAAAAATATTTTGCTGCCAAGTGAAAGAAAGTATAGACTATATATTAATTACCAACTTTTGTGCACTGATTGTTATCTATTCATAGAAGATTAATCCCTTCTAAATATTTCGAGCCTCAAGTACTCATCTTCAGGAGGATACAGTTATACACATGCAGCATATGGTACTGAGGTTTAATTGCTCTATTCAACCAAAAAACAGAGTGTCCCTAAAATCTCTTTAATGCCTTTACATGCTGCTCTGTCCCAGGCAGTTATTCCATCATATCCTTTGGGTAGCAACAGGTCATCTTTCAGGTTTACCTGCACTTCTCTACCCCAACACCACAGTGTCTCTATAATCTCTTTATTACCTTTACTTGCTGCCCTGACCCAGGAACTTTGTCTATCATATCCTTTGGCTAGTAACAGGTCATCTTTGACGTTTACTTGCACTCTTCTATACCAAACCCACAGTGTCTCTAAAATCTCTTTATTACTTTTACTTGATCCCATGTCCCAGGCAGTTAGCCCATCATATCCTTTGGCTAGCAACAAGTGATCTTTGAGGTTGACTTGCATCTCTCTACCCCAATCCCACAGTGTCTCTAAAATCTCTTTATTACTGATTAATGCTGTCCTGTACCAGGCAGTTACTCCATCATATCCATTGTCTAGCAACAGGTCATGTTTGAGGTTTACTTGCACTTCTTTACTCCAATCCCATTGTGTGTCTAAAATCTCTTTATTACTGCTCAATGGTGCTCTCTCCCAGGCAGTTCGTCCATCATATCCTTTAGCTTGCAACAGATCATCTTTGAGGTTTACTTGCACTTCTGTACCCCAACCACACAGTGTCTCTAATATCTCTTATTTAAAATTCCTTGTTGCTTTGTCCCATGCACTTACTCCATCATATCCTTTAGCTAGCAACATGTTATCTTTGAGGTTTACTTCCACTTCTCTACCCCAACCCCACAGTGTCTCTAAAATCTCTTCAGGACCGTACATTTCTGCTCTGTCCCAGGCAGTTAGTCCATCATATCCCTTGGCTAGCAACAGATCATGTTTGAGGTTTATTTGTACTTCTGTACCCCAACTCCACAGAGTCTCTAAAATCTCTTTATTACCTTTCGTAGATGCTATGTCCCAGATAGTTATGTAGGTTGTTTCTGTTTTTCGTGAAATTATTCCATCATATCCTGTGGCTAGCAACAGATCATCCTTGAATTTTACTTTCTCTTCTCTACCCCACATCCGCAGAGCTAATCTCTTTAAATGTCCTCTTCTTGCTGGCACATAGCTTGTAATTTTTCCAGAAACCTTATTTAGCAGAATTTTTTTTATAGTCTTTGTATTTCCTGTTGCTTTCAGGCTACCAAAAAAAAAGTTAATTATATTAGTACTGCCTTTTGCTGCTGCTACGAATAATGCTGTTTGAAGTTTTTCTCTTGTCAATTTTTTTCTTTTAATTTTAAATAATATGAATTTTTCTTTTACATTCCATATTTTGTAAATCTGCTTTCCGTATAGTTCTATCGCCTTTGATTTCTCAAGGTTCGCCAGTAATCCATCCAGAAAGAGTGTAGTAACTTCATACCCTTCCCCCAGTAAAAGTTCGAACATAATATTGAGTACTTCTAACAAAAAACTTGTTTCCTTGGTCAAGTGTGTTGCCAGAAAATCTGCAACATAATACTCAGCAAAAGTGCGGTGGATGAAGTGAGGTTTATTATCAACATACTGCACAATTCCAATCCTTGAAATTGCTTCACGTGCAAGCGTGTCACATTCTTCAAGTTCTAAAGCAGTTCCCCTCAGTTCAGGCAAGAGTACTTCTAAAGCCAATTTTTGATGATTTTTTGTGATACTAATGTCAGACAGAATAATATCATTGTCTTGTTGTTTAGCTAGTTCTCCTTTGGACTTGAAAATATTCATTTTTTCTTTAATAAATTTCCTATATAAATCCACAAGACACAGTTGTTTATGTACATTAAGCTCAGATTTCTGCGACAAGCAATAAGATTCAACTTCTTTCTCAAAAGCTTCTGCCAATATTCGTGTTTGTAATGGGATGCCGGTGAATACTTTCTCCTTATCACTAATTGATTGTGCTAGCGACTCAATTAATGCTCTAGCATATTTTACCGAATATTGCGGACTCTCGTCTTCAAGGTTTGAATGCTGATGCCAGAATTTTGTTAAAAACCAAACCTGGTTTTCCTCAGAGAATGGTTCTAAAGTGTAACACAGCTGCTGTAGATTATCTTCCAATTCCTCTCTAAGGTGTGGCCGGGTAGTGACCCACAATTGCTCTATCCAAGTCTGCTTTAGGGGATTTAAATCTTGGAGTAAATGAAGAACAATCTCTTTATACTTGGGACTGATTTCATCAAAGCCATCTAACATCAGTACGACCTTTGTTGCTTCCTCAAGCCCCTGACAGCACTGTTTAAACAGTTCCTTCTCAAATGGATCGCGAAATTTTAATAATTTTTCACACAAAAACCCAAGTGTTCCTATCTTCTGGTTCATTTGAGCCTCAAGTACCTCTGCATGGTCATTCAAATCAATTCTCACCACCCAGTAGTTCTGGAATTTCTGTTTTATTTGCTTAGACAGATGGTTCAGTACAGTAGTTTTACCCATTCCAGCGGCATCAGCAATAAGCATCACTTTCTGGCGCTGTGCTTTTTGTAAGAATTTGTCTATATTCTCTGGAGGGTAAGGACGAGGATTTCGTGTATCAATATATTCATGCAGTGCATTTAAACTACCTTGTGACTGTTGCCAAATTAGCCTTCCGGATTTGTCTTTCTGTAGCCAATGCACGTTCTTTTCTGGATTATCCTGACAATATTTTATGAATTCTTTTTTATTAGTAGCCACTAAATCAGAGAATGTTTCTTCAAAAATCTCCTTTTTAATCGCTACTTGGTGATTAAAAGTTCTAGGAATATAGTAATTTTCAATGCAACCATCAGCAGCAGATGTCAGCAGAGGTCTACCAATCTCCAGTTTTCTTTTCTCTAGTAAATCAGCAAGGGGTAAGAGCTTTGTTACTGGTGACTCAACAGATATGAGTTCATTCAAAGGAACTAGACAGCCTTGGAAACAGACTTTATTTTTCAGAAGTTTATATTGAGAATCAGTGGTCAAATCACTCCAAGTGTAGTCCCTGTCATGCGTCATTTTTGCCTGGTATTTCTTTAACTTCTCTTGAAGTTTCTGAGCTACATCAGCAAAAGCAATGAAAATAATCCTCTTTTCACTGAAGCTGTTCAGAGTGGACAACAGGTCTGTTTCACTTGTGTCATATTGATGTGAACAATCAATAATAAGGGTTGGATGAGTGACTGACTGAAATGCTTCATAAAGAGTCTCAGATTTCTCCTGATTTCTAAACTGTTCAGCTGATACGAAGATATAATCATTCTTTATATCTGACAAACTCAACCCATTTCTTCTCAAAACTTGATACAGATTAAATATAGTCAGTAGAGGCAAAGAGCTTGACAGTATCCAGATATGTTGACAATGTATTACATCATTCAATAAACACTCATCATTTAACCAAATTTCGGACTGCTCAAATTCATCCACATTCCCCAATAATGTGTTTAAGTGCTGAATTTCATGCCGGGCCTTAATACAAGCAGGGTTTTCTATAAACATCTTTAAATCTTCTTGTGTTTGTTGCTCATAGAATCTGAGTAATTCTGGCACTTGTTGTTTGAGTAGCTGTTTGCCTATCTTCTCATTGTAATGCGCCAGTATATGAGGCACGCGGACAATCAGTTCTGACGGCCAGTCAGACTCTTTTTTATAAACAGTGAAAACCCGTTTAATAATCTCATCTGTCCCTGTTCTGTCACGGCACTCTGCTACTATTTTACCAAATGCACACTTCTTTTGTTCATCCAGTGCTTCATAAGGATTGCACTCATTGTCATAGCAAACTTGCATGGCAAGATGGGTCAGCTCATGTGCTAAAGTGCTAAGTAATTTAGACTGCTCTTTGGCACCAATATAAATGCGGCCTTCCCTGTAGTAACAGGACCCTTTAGTTTCAGAAGATTTTGTGGGGTCTAAATCAATTATGGAGTCGTTGTCAAAATCAAAGATGATTTCAGTCAACGCAGACCTCTCCACCACTTTTAGGACGGTTGTAATTTCTGGTATGGTATCCAGCTTTTTGTATAGTTCTCGTACAATGCCAAAATTCTTTTTCTTCCCTCGTCCAAATCCCAGCCTTGACTTAGACAGCAGGTAAATAATATGAGAATCATCGTGTCTTCCAAAGTATTGTAACTTTGCTTGTCTTAATCTTTCTCTCTCCTCTATTGTCAATGCCTCTATCACCACTGATAGCTCTTCGTTTTTGCCAGCACAAAACCCTTCAGACTGTAACAGTGCATAAATCTCACACTGGCGTGCTTTAAGAGCAGTCATCAGTGCAGACTGATTGCTTGGATCATAGGCCAGTTTTAATCGTGGATGAATTTTAATGAATTCTTTAACGTCAGCCTGTGAACCATTTTTGATGGCTTGATGGAAACTCTGCCTATCTTCTACTTGCCTCAATAATACAGCTGTATTTTTACTTAAGTCGAATTCATCAGGAAAAGGAGAGTCTGCTTCAAGCAATACACGTACATTCCCATAATTCTTTTTATCCCATGCTAATTTTATAGCCGTCACGTTTTCATTCCCTTGTCTATGACAGAGAATATCAGCGCCACAACAAATTAAAAATTGCAGTGTGTCAGGTCTTCCTTTCTCAGCAGCAATTAGGAAGGGATTGTCACCAAGATCATTCCTTAATTCTAAGAGTTCTTTGTCTTTATTGGACAGAAAATACTCTTCTCCAGAATTGGTTATAGGCAAGTTCAACAATGCAGACAGGCTTTGTGGGCCACCGTACTCAGCAGCAATCTCTAAAGTTCTTCTTCCGTCTCCATTTTTTTGTTTTAAATCCCAATGGGCCAGCAGTAAAAACCTTAGTGATAAACTATCATCATCCCTTGCAGCGTAGTCAATTAAACGCCAGGTGTCAATTTCCTCTTTCACATCAAAACTCACGTTCAGTAAATCTAATGAATCTCCATTAAACTGACCGCCAATACCTAGCTTTAGGGCATTAAATAACAGAGGCAGTTGAAAACTCCCTTGCTTGGACAAATCGACAACGAGCTCGTCTTCTGTGCTAAACAAACCAGCTGAATTCATCTGTAGTGGGGTGAAAGCACTTTGGCCTGTTTGTTTAAAAAACACTAAACATTCTGCAGAATCCTTGAAGTCCCACTGGATAATCACAGACTTTTGTTCATCAAGAACTTCTGCCAAATATTCTAAAGCCTTACTTGGAAATTTACTGCAATCAGCAACCTCTATCAAAATAAAAAAGCAATGACTTGTCTGATTGAAGGTTTCATAAAATTTTGCTTGCAGCATAAAACCCAAGGCAGCACCCACTGTTGGACTGTTCCTTATCTTTAATACCTTAAAGTCAGCATCTTCTTTCTTAGCAGCAACAGCAGACCACGTACTCTTATCTGTTAGGCTACACGCTTTTAAGTAACGACTATCTACTGCTTGATGGATGTTCATTTCAGAAGCAATTTCAGTCTTCACTGGTGTTTGTTCTCGATGCTCTGATTGTGTCAATGACAGAGACACTTCCTGTTGCCTGGCTGCAACTGACTGAACAGGGTGTAACTTTAATCCACATGTTGGTTTGTTCTCTGACTGCATCCCGTTTGAATGTGATGTACATACTTCTTCCTCTATAGGTTTGTTGGGTACTGATGTCTTACATATTATTGGAGTAAAATGACACAACCCTTCATTTAAAATATGAATGATCTGAGGGTCATTGTAGAGGCTTGAATGTTCATCCACAGACCTTGAACCTGAACTATCTACCAGCTGATGGCCGATAACATCCTGACCACTTGAATGAAAGTTTTCAATTATATGTAGTTTTATCCCGTATATTTCACAAAGCATACGCCCTTCAATCTCTGGTCTCCCCCATATAGCAGCAGCTAAGTGTGAACTTTCTACTGCTGTTAATCCAATATTGGCCATATAGATGTAAAAGCAGTTCTTCTGTTGCCTGCTGTTTGTTGCATACTTTCCTGCAACAGCATCATCTTCAATTGCTTGGCGCCATGTCTTGTGACTTCGGCTATCATAAATAGAACATTGGTTACGGTCAGCATAATGATAACAGGCTTCCCTTAATACTTCAACATCAAACGGTCCACCAGAGATACATAACTCATTCATTCCCTGAGCCACTGAGTCAAAAAAGCAGTCTCCTCCCCCTGCAGCATCTCCTCTTATAAAACCATTAGGAACTACTGAAGAACCTCTAGGGTTCTGCTCTGTGTTGCCTTCCGTCATTGTTCAAAATATTAATATTAGCACGTCTGGTAAGCAGGCAAACAATTATCTCCAATTCTGATGGCAACGGCACAGTTTTATTCCAACAACATCTCTATGTTTAGCATCAAATACTTACAAAAAGATGCAAAAATTTTGTAAAAACCTTATTCCATATTTTCATATGGATGATGGCGAACATTTCTTACAACCCTCCACAACACATGATGTATTTTCTGTGAAGAGTTCTTACTTGCAAATGATCGATCCAATACCTGACTTTCTGTCAGCTCCAGTGCTGTACGTACCGGTGCACATCCTTACTGGATCTGTTCAAACAGATAAGCAACATGCACACAAATTGTACTCAAGTACGAAGTTGCTTACCCATTAATGTAATACCAAGCTGCTCCCTTCAATGTCCTTCTGTCAAGTATTATGATTTTTCCTACATTATCTGATCTGACAATACATTCTGAGTTATTGTCTTTCCTGCACGCACTTCGTTACGATTATTACTTCCTGCAGAGCTACCATCTTAGAGACCAACATAAATTCATAACGTTCAATATACAAAATAATTATACATTAACCACCCCAAAACACTGTTCGCACAATTTTTATTAAATCCGCTAATACAAACATAAACTTTATATCGAAGATTGAATTGATTTTAGTTAGATTTAATTGTGTACAGTATATTGTATTGTAATGTATTTTGAAGTTGTATTTTTAAATATGTAATTATTTGTTTCTACTTTCTTAATTTTAATTTCTGTTCAAAAATTGTACCATTATATTAACCATTTGATGCCTAACGGCCACTATATGTGTCGTTAAATGTCGACCATTAGTTAGTTTTAGATCAGTTCACTATAGGGCCAGAAGATGACTCTAAGGAGTCGAAACATATAGTCCAGAAGTGGTAGAGTATAATAAATTTTGTTGTTTTTTGACGGTATTTGTATATCTTTATTATCTTTAGTAACACATCGGGATGTCTTGGATTAAGTTAACGACCATTTATTGCTTGACGAATTTCGCTTCAGAAGCACTTTCAGTCTTCTCTAGCCCTTGCTGAAGATGCTTTGGTTGTGCCAAGATCAGAGGCACTTACTGTGGACTGGTTGCAACTGAGTTAACAGCGTGCACTTTCTTGATTCTGTGACTGAACACTAACTAAATTGGATAAATGTGCTTGTTTCTCTAATTCCTTTTATGAAGCATAGAACAACAAACACTACATTGCTTGCATTCTGTGTGACAAAACTTCGCCCTTTGTGTGAGTCTTGAAGGCTTGTTTTCGAAACTGGAACTGCACAGGTGGACATGAATAGTCCTAAATTAGTTTAGGTCTTACATGACAGAAGACAGCCAGTATCCTTAGACCGCACAGCGACCCAATGATTTCAATCAAATTGGGAGTCAATAAATCGTGGAATTCCTCGTGGGTCTTTTCTGGGCCGAATGCTGTTTAACCATTTGACGCCTATTGGCCACTATTTTGGTCCTACCGCACAGCTAACCTCCAGATGCTGCATTTTATATATTTATTCAACAAATATACTTACTGAATATTTTAAACATGCTGCATATTCTTCCTTTTCTTCTCTTCAAAATGCCGTTTATTTCATAATGCTAACATTTTTGGTTCCTGTATTATTCGCATTTTAAATACAGGATGTGCTAAAATTTAAATGTAAAATTCCGGGTTCAAAATGTTAATATATATATATAAATGA
>Ga0209628_10001456_pt1 | contig 15338 bp, 8 predicted proteins | sample TergutCu122P4_FD_187285 | JGI IMG/M metagenome (GOLD analysis project Ga0209628, IMG submission 187285) | Cubitermes ugandensis P4 segment gut microbial communities from Kakamega Forest, Kenya - Cu122 P4 (SPAdes) (version 2) | ecosystem: Host-associated > Arthropoda: Insects > Digestive system >...
CTCAGCTGCAGCTCTTTGCTCACACCTAGCACAACACAAGTGAAATTGGTGAGGTGCCTTGCAGTGAATGTGCCTGGGGCAGTACTATATGCATATATTATGTATCAGGATGATCACATTACCATTGCCTTTTTTTATATTTGTGCAATGATGTGCTGAAACAGACAAATAATAACCCTGAGCAAACACTTAACTTTTGCACAATGCAGAGCAGACAGCTATTCCACCTGACTACAGTGCTGTAAGGTTTCATTGTAAGAACCATTTCATTACTGGACTTATATACACTATATTTTTATAATGTATTCATTAAATTTTATGGTGCCTATAATAAAAGATAAGAAAAATATGTTAAATGAATCTGCATTGCAACCAAACACAATACAGCAGGAGAAGACAGAAGGGATCCCTAAAATATAACATATATGGGGCCTCAAGGCAGAAACAAAAAAGTGAACACAAAATGTAGGCAACCTTAAACTGAGATTTGACTGTATAAAATTAAAACAATGACTTACTTACAATTCTTACAATACTTACATTCATGCCTCTGTTTGTTACATTCCTTCCATGAACTGTTTTGAACAGCTTGAGGATCACAGTTCGATGGTGTGAACACTGGACACTGTTCAGAATGTACAGGGAACCCACTTATCATCCGGAGAAAGAATTTCCAAAGTAATTTTAAAATTCCTATAGGATGTTGCTTAACATTCACAATAATATCATATAAACTGCAAAGACCCTGAAAATAGCAGAAATTTTGTATGTATTGAACACAACATTATAGAATTTAAGCTACAACTATGATTTGAAGTGTTAATTTACTTACAATAACCATGATACCTTGCTCCTTACACAACATGGCTATGGCAGAAAGGATCATGCTTAGCAGCAACATGGCTGCTTGGTAGACTCCCCAGTCAAGATGCAATGAACTGCAGTACACAATAAATGCCAGGAAGAAGAATAATGCACACAGTAGGTCTGCTCGCCCAACCACACCTGCCACCTGGAAGAAGAGGAAAAACTGAACATTTTATTCACTCCATGGGCTTATAACAGATGGATTTATTTATCTGACAAAGAAACTCTTGAGTCTGGGAATACATCCTGAATAGGGGACACTATCCAGAGACACCTCAATCAAGTTCACATCCTCAAATCTAATGCTTCTTAGCTTCATTTCATTATTATCCCCTTCTACACATCAATTTCACAAGTTGTATCTTCTCAAAATTTGTATCTGCCACTTATTTACCATTGCGCACTACATTCTCTGCCAAATCAACCTTCTTAAGATTCCACACATCCTTCTTGACATTCCATTCTTGTATACTGTCAACATTTCACTGACCAAAAATAAGTTAAACCAAGCACCTTATGCCACTGCTTCTTGTACACTAAATCAGTACTCTAATCATTGACCTATTTCTCCTTCGTGTGGTTCTCAACCTTTTCCAGTACACAGACTGATAAAACAGCAGTCACTTTTCTGTGGGTTAATAGCCTGTCTCACACTGTAAATTACCAATTACCGTCTACAAATCTAGTTATTACTAACATGTCTAACATGTTAATCTGGAATACAAAAATTATGTCTTTCAATGATATTAAAATTGAATACATATCATAATCGTTCCAAACAAACATCTGCAATTACAAACTGCAGGGAAGGACACATAAAAAAATATAAATCATCAGAAATTGCTTACTGATATATGATGTTTATTCAAGAAGATCTCTAACTGCAAGCAACCTCTCTTTAAAAATCATGTGAGGGACATGTCAGAATTCGGCATGGTTTAGTGATCCATCTGGATCCTGTTACTATTATTCATTCAGTCTTAACACATTCCGCTGTAGTGTAAAGACAATTACTCAATTTAAACAAAATCATTAAGAGAAGAACTTATTAGTGTGAAATTTTTATACAACATATGTTAAACTGCTAAGGATACTTGAAATTTGTTACAGGCGGCATTTGGCAAAGAGGCATTAAACAGATCAACAGCATCTGTGTGAAAAAAACACTGCAAAAGGAGGTTCAAAGCTACACTGAATGATCAAGTATAGTGCCATACAAACAAGTCTGGCCTGCACAACTATAAGATCCTTTGCAGTAGTTTGAACCCACCATTTTATTCGACATTCAGTGGGCCGTGCATCGTGATATATTCTTATAATAAAACCAATGAGATGCACTAATTTCTCAAATTTATTTTTGGAATAGAACTCTATGTCTTTAGGACAGGTTTTCTGTCCATCATCAGGAGTCTAGTACTGTATACACAGCAATAGGTATATGTCATACAGGTTTTGCTGACTGCTTGCTAGTGGGATCCCACTAGCACGCAGTCAGCAAAAGCTGTACAACAGTACTAGACTCCTGATGATGGACAGAAAACCTGTCCGAAACACATAGAGTTCTATTCCAAAAATAAATTTGAGAAATTAGTGCACCTCGTTGGTTTTATTACAAGAATCCACCATTGTATAACAGTAAAAATTATGCTCACAGCTTCGGCATGAATGGGATGAACTGCAAACAGCACAGATGCTAGCAGAGCTGCCCGGTGGCTTGCCCCACCCAAAAGAAGGTTGAATATTGCAAGTGAAAGCACAGATACTGTTGCATGCAGGAACACATTCGTCAGGTGAAATCCTCGAGGATGAAGACCACCAGCAAGCCAATAGTTCCATCTGGAGGCAGTACATAACAAGATTATAAAGCAATCTTTATTAAAAAACCAACTACAGTATCTGTTGAACACAACTTGTGTTTCACTTGTACACAATCCACCTACATGTACTGTGTTTTGGACAAAATGTGAGTAAAAACCTAATATTAACTGCAGTGCATTAAATTAAAATGTGTGGACCTCCACTCATGGCAAATTGGAGTACCAGCAGTCCTTTTCTGTTTGCTTTCGTGCAACATGGTCGGAGAAAACAGACATATGGGACGACTTAAAAAATACGTCCTTATACCATTAATTGTTAGGAAGCTACGGTACAAAGGAGCCTCAGATATATCCCTGTATTTTACCTCTTGGTAGTTCTGAGTTGTGATAATCGAAGAAAAATTCATTGCAAGTGGACAATGGCATTATCTCTTGAATGATTGGTGGTAACATGAACATTTATCACAAGCATCTAAAGTCAAAATCTAACCATTTTGGGAATGATGTGTGGTATCATGGTTACTCCCACAGATTAAGGATTACATTGTTATTTAAACTGCCTCTTCAGGTGTGTTAGATAACAAGACATAAAAAATAAATGCACACATTACAAAAAAATGACACTCTTCCAGTCCATATGCATCCAGTCCACCTCTCTCTCTCTCCTGTATTTTACAGCCCTCTAGCGGGCTTTAGCCTCCTCGCTTGCTAGGTTTCATGATCACATATAATGACGTGCCACAGTCAGTAAGACTCCTCTGAACGAATGATCAGTCCATCGCAGAGACCTATACCTGACAACACATAAACATCCAAGCTCTGGGTGGGATTCGAACCCACGTTTGCAGCAGGCGAACGGCCATAGACCTACGCCTTAGACCGTGCGGCCACTGGGACTGGCATCCAGTCCACCTAGGCAATTAAATTACAAGATATTAAATGGGAACTGGCATGCACAAAATTTTCTTCAAAGTAAGCTGACAGTATATGTTATTTCAAGACATAAAAACTGTTGACTCAAGGTGGATACAGAACATGTTATACATCCTTAATGTATTACAGCAAGTTATTTAAGCTGCATACTGAAACTACTGTCCAATGAAACTTCAGCTTACACCTCCTTTTAAGACTGTATTTATTAAATCGTACTAACCTAAAAGAGAGAACAGTAAGAGGACGATATGACTTGTGGCTTCCATTGTGGGTAAGCCGTGTACCCCAGAAATCATTGTAGAATAGATTCATAATGGGTGTTTCAGGTTTCAAATCTTCATTATTTATAATAGCCTCTGAGTCATCAAATACAAATCCTCCATCCAGAGAATTTATATAGCATATAACTCCTGCAGTACCGACCAGTACAACCGATAAGGATGTAGGCACTCCTGGGGACAAAGTTAATTCATTACATCAAAATGTGCAGTGACAAGCCTGTCTTCCTGACAGCATAACTCTCAATTAGGACACTGTTGCAAGAAACATGAATATATGTCATCACTGCCACAAGTAAAATGTTCAGGTAATAAGAAAATTACTTGTATTGGTAACTGGCACTTCAGTTGGCAATTCTCAAGTTTGGCCACCAAAATATTTACATGAATTATACAACACACTTAGAACTAACAAGATTCAGTCACACAAAAATGTTAATTTCAACTACTGCAAACAGCTAGCTATTATGCTCCTACATGCTTCAGCTACCTATTGTAGCCATCATCAGGGAGCTAGAGTACTATAAAGACACAAGCAGCATATCATAATTTGGTGAATGTTAAACATATATTCATTGCCTTTTGATAACAGTCAATTGATGTACACTACGATAGGCTGCGTTGTCTCTTTATAATATTGTAGCTTCATGATGATAGCTACAATAGGTAGCCAAACATGTAGGAGCATAAAAACTAGCTTTGTGCAGTAGTTGGAAACAAAACTTGAGTGTGGAAGACAACTGCACAGAATATGTGTAACATTAAGATCCAAAGTGTTTTGAAGTTAAATATCAATTCCAGAATATATTTTTGGTGCACACTGAAAACAAACTCAAAAAATGAATATTTTTTACACATCCAATAAGTCTGTATCTACTACTGAGAAAAATGTGTGGTCAATGCAAATTATTTTGTTATTAGTCCACATGTGTAACAAAACACAATGCTACAAAGTTATATTCTGTGCTGTTGACAGGGAAGCAAATGACACAGTAACTTGAAATTGCACAAATAAATCACTTACGTTTATAATATGATACAACATACTCAATTTAATTATTTCATTTTGTAGTTTATTTTATGGGCTGTTACTACCTCAGCATCAATTTATAAGAAACTGATACATGATGAATTAAGAAGGATCTGGAAGGGTATGGCTGTGGCTTAACCAAGGTACCATAATGTGCACTTGTCTGGTGTGACATAAAACAGCCACAAAAATCCTCAGGCTGGGTTGCTAATAATCCAGCCAAGATCAAAAGTCATGTTCCCTCGACACAAGCATACAGCATTACTTCCACACAAACCCACTTGGTACTTTCACTGTTAACTCGAAACAATTACAAGATCTGTTTACAAACATAATTAAACTTGAAATTCTGTCTCAAAACCTGCTTCTCCAAATTTTCAAAACAAAATGACATTCTGAAAACAGTAAATGTAATTGATAACTGTCATTTTTAAACAAATAATTTCAACATGTATTTTAGGACCAACTTTCACATTTGTATTACATTCAATGTATATCATGGTACCAGGATAGCATAATCAGTATAGTGACTTGGTAACGGGATGAACAATCCATGATTTGATCCTCAGTAAGGCCAAGATATTTTTCCCTTCTCCAAGATGTCCAGACAGACTCTGGTAAAAATTTGTCCCCACAAACAATTCAGCAACTACAATCCAGGAATATTACTACCACAATTTGTCCTTCACATTGACTATAATGAAATAAAAAATTATAAACTGTATGTGCAGTGTAAAAATTCTGGAACATTTGCTCTGTTATGGCTTCTACACAACACAAAAATTTTGTATTTAATTATGGTGGAAAACAAACATACCCTAAAATATTAATTTCATTTTTCTATGTAACTATTGTTTGAAAAAACTCTTTTGTGCAGAAAATTATTTGGCAAGTTAGGCTTAAGACTGATTCTTGACTTCAATGCCTTTTGCAGAACAACCTGAATATGCGAGATGTGAGTTCAGCATACCTTATGAATACCATGAATGATGTTGGGTGATAGCTTAAAATTATATGACTATTGGCACGCACGCACGTGCGCGCGCACACACACACACACCCGCGCGCCCGCGAGTTCTAGTACCCAATTACAGGTAAACCTTATTTTTTAAATGTTTCTGTGTTAACTCCTTTGTGCTGAACACCATCCAGTTAACACAGGTTTTTACTGTGATGGGAAGTACTGATGTACATTATTGCTGAAAGGTACCTTGGTCACATTTTCGGGCAAAATGAGTTGGGAAGCATAAGCACACTTTGTGCATACAGGACCTCAATAGGCTTAACACTTATGTAAAATTCAGCACACTCAAAAGTCTAGGAGTGGTAATAAGTCTTATTAGTATGTTAGATATTCCGAATCAGAATGCATGGAATCTGATGTGGTAGCTAGACACTTTGATTACATGCAACATTCTCAAACACCAGCTAGTCTTGTACTAGAGATTTTTCACAGTCAGTGGTTCAGGTACGCCCAGAAACTATTAGCAATATAGTACATTAATTAAGAGCAATGTATGTAAAATGACAAGCACTGTTTAAAAAATTTATTTCAGACAGGGCCTAAGACTGTATTTTTATTAATGATGCATAACTTCCATTATGTTGATCAGAAGATGCATTATGGAAACAGAACACATCAGATGCACAACAGATGCTGTCATAACCCTGTCCTTGAAAGGAAACATAAGACAGATTTTCATATTTTCTGTAAATTGTTGTAAGTGACTTAAGTACCTTTCTGCATTAATGAATTCATTTACAAATTACAAAATAAAGAGAATATAATTATACAAATGCTGGATATGTTGTAAGATTGGTAGGGCCCTTACATATAGCTAGCCCTTATTCAACATAACATAGGATCTTAAATTACTGAGCTATCTGCCTGTAATATATAAGGCCATGCAAAGTGTTGGAATGGTTTGCAATACATATAAACTCTGATTACTTGTAACTAAACTTCTATAGACAGGACATTGGCCAACTGCGACTCCTCCAAACTAACACACGTACAACATGCAACTTAAAAAAATACTTACTGGGAAAAGGGAGGCTTGAATCCCAGGAAGTTTTAGTCAGTTTCCCATTCACACCACTGTGATGAAGATGCATATCTTTTGTGATACCATTTAATGAAGCCTCAGCCAGAACTTTCATGATCTGAAAAAAAACTGAAATACAAACTTATACAGTTAAATAACACCCCCCCCCCTCCCCCCAAATGGATTACAAAAGAGAAGCTGCTTCAACTTAACCTTGTTTTGTAACATACCAAGGCATGCAAATATTTTATTAACATGAATTATTAGCCGTGACAAGAGACATAAGAAAACTACCTAACAAACCGAAGAGAAATCATCATGAAATTAACAATGGTACATCTGAGTTAGGATGGTGACTGTTAATGGCATGGGCTACAGGGGTTAATTTTACTACAATGGCAGAAATATTTTCTTCATCAGGTCATACAGACCAGCTTCAAGGTTCACTCAGTCTTATGATTACTTCTCCACGAAGGAAACAGGCGGAAAATAAAGCTGGTCATTCACCTCCATCTACTGCCCAGAGAAGAATGCGTGGAGCTATACCTCCACTGCTCCATACATCCTCATAGCATACTTAATTTAACGTCAGAAACAGTTATATATTTTTATATTGCCGGTTAATTATACTACACTGTTTGTCGGCCTGTAAAGTGCCGAATGATCCGACTTTAAAAATTAACTGCAAATAATTCGGAAACGGTAGACCTTAGGAAATACTACCACGCACGGTACTTGGATATCCGTGTAAGAGCCACGAGGAGACTACGTACCGGCAGACGGTCAATGGATCGAAATTTGAATCTGCGATCTCCCGAACACAAGGCAGTAGTAGTACCCACTTAAACGTGACGTTAAGTCGTAATTGACCGCATGTACAGTCACCCTTTTACTCACAGTTTCACCTGTGGGTAATCAGATGAAATCTACTGCAACACACTCTAACCATTCCGGAATAATTTCGTATAGACATGCAATGCAATCTGGTCTAAGTGGCAGTGTTGTGCGGAGCAAATGGGCCACAGATTATATATAAGTGGGCACTCTGATCCACAGATTACTGGCTCTAATCCATGGTGGGCACAGAGTACTACTAGTTGACTAGTGGGAGACTCTGATCCATGGTGAGAAAGGAGGAGCTTCCTTCGTTCGTCACAAGGTGTGCAGTATCGTGCACAGATTAATGTGCTGATTAACGCTGTTCCAGACGTGAATACATATGCCCAAGCTGTCGACAACCGTCACAGACGAATAAGGCGTAGTTATTACTACGGATTAGGATGCCTACTATTTACAGAAACATTGCCTAAAGGCTAACCTATGTCCGTCTCGAATGTCAGATTCAACATTAGGGGTGTGGGGTAACAACAGCACCGACTTTATTATGTGCATATAGTACTTCAGTTTTACCCTGATTTAAAGTTACAGTAAAGCTCTTGTTCGGTATCTAAATCAAACATTATCAAATAGAAACTCAGAAAAACATTTATTACGTAATCTTAACATTTCAACTGCCATTTCATTGTCATACAAGGCAGCAGCAGGAAGCCACAATCAGCCTGTATTCTGGAGCTGCTTCATCTTCATGTAACATCAAATATTCACCAAATAACTTATCCCCTACACCCACATTGAGACATAACTTGTCCTTAGAGTGGCCCATGAGCTGCAATTACATCAGACTCTGAAATGTAATTATTACACCTCCTCCATAAATACCACTCTGGAGCACAGTTACGTATTTGAACAACTGAAGTTATCTTCTGTATGTGATCGTCTACGAAAGATAGACTGCAAGTATTTCTGAACATAAAAAAAAAGATGAATATAAATAACCACCTTCAGCTGCTACTGTCTTCAATGTCTGGATAAATCACCTCTTACACCAACAGCACACAAGTTTTAAAAGAGTTCATGAACCTATCACAAGATACTGTAAAACTCAAATTTGTATTACACAAACTTCACATTAATTAATTCACAAATATAAGGTACAAAATCCAGTGCTATTCAACATAGGACATTACATCCCCACAAAATAAATTCATGTTACCGACTGCTTACAATAAAATATGATTATATTCTTCTTCTCCTCCCCAGAGGGCACCACCTTTATAAAAGCCTATGAAAAACCATGTTCAGGAAGATGGCATGCTCCCATGAAGCTGGGGGTATCCAGCAGTAGCATAGCTACTGGTAGGGTCACCCAAGTCAGACAAGTCTGAGCAGAGAAGCCAGATAAAAGTATCCCACAAGGAGACTGGAAAGGATCCTAAGGCATAGCCAACCTCCCTAAGGAAGCACACCTTTAAATAAATGAATGGCCCTACAGATTGGGGGTTGGGCATAAGGCTGACACTCTCATCATGGTAAAAGTGAAAATGTTGGGAAGTTCTGAGACATGCCAGAATGATTACAGGAAATGATCTTGCAAATGAGGACAGGAAAAGAACCTGATTACATGTAATGACGTGTACATGAAATATTTTAAGCTTATACTGAACTGCAGCAACCACAAAGTTAAAAGATGAACTACATTAGTAGAGTTGCTACAGCAACAGCATGGATAAGAAGGCATGGGAGTGAACTTTTGATTCTGGTGATTTAATGATATGCTATAGAGAAAACAAACACTAGTCACAGTTTGGAACAGAATTTATAATCCACAAGAATTATAAAACATCTCATCATGGATTTACATGAAGTGTGTTAAAGGTAGTGCTCATCAAGAGTGGAAGGGACACTTTTTAATACAATAATAATAGGCATACATCCTCCAACTAACAGAAGGATGAAGAGGAGGAGGATGCAGTTTATATTATTTGCGAAGGTTATATCTACATCCTTCTGAACCATAGCACAAATATAGTCAAGAGAGATTCTAATACACAACTAGGTACAGAACAGCGTTTCGCATGAAATGTCACAAAATACATCCTGCACAATGAGACGACAGCATATACAGTATGCCAGATTTTGCAATGGCAAGGAGCATGGTGATCAATAGCACACTGTTCCAACATAAAAGTATCCACCTACAAACGTGCAGGTCACCAGGCAGTTTATCTGCTAATCAGACTGATCGTATTATGATTAATTCTCATCATGCTACTGACATTACAGATTTCAAATCATGTATGGTAGCAAACAGTGATAGCGAAGGATGTGGAGAGAGAGATGCAAGTTACAACACAGGATTGCATACACAGGAATGACAAAATGACAAAACCATATAAAATATAATCTGACGAAGGTTATAAGGAATCAATTATATGGCGAAATGTGACCTATGGTGCCGCATAACGGACCATGTCAAATCAAATTAAAACAGTCTTAATGATGTGGGAGAGGAAACGTTTGAGAAAAACATGCAAACATATAAAAATGGTTATTGAGGAATAAAAATGAATCAACAAATTTATATAAATTTAAATATGTAGATACTGTAACTGTAATTAAAATATGAACTAGAATGGCTTGGACATGCTGTAAGCATGGATCATACAATGACAGTAAAGAAGTCACAAGAGGGCCAACCAGGAGGAAAGAAAAAGTAAGACCTGTAAAGTGGATAGGTAATATTTACTCAGATCTAAGGAATATGGACATCAAAATGTAAAGAAAAGAGCACTGTGCAGAACAGCATCATGTGTCATGAGCAAAGCCAAGGTCAAACTTAATAGGCCATATTGCTAGAGAATAATTATATATATATATATATTTTTTTGTTAGTCATTTAATACTTACATAAAAGTAGTTCAATTATGGTTACTTCACAGATGATGGCCATGAGGAAGATAGTTTTAAAAACTTTAGCAACCAGACCTTATAAAGTCATACTAAAATCACAAGTGAATACAGTAGCCACATTATTTCAAACTATACACAGAACACCTCCAACCACTGCATCTCTCCTTATAATACTATTTAAAATATTTTATAAGCACTGCACATATTTCTGTCAAACTACTTCATATACAGTATTCAGCTGTCATATGACAATTCACATCTCAAGTGAGAAATACAACAAATTTCAATTCTAATGGTTCTCAGTGACATAAACTGTTGATTCATGCATACAACACTATTTACATATTAACGGCAAATAATCAACATTAATGAAAGGAAAATTACAGCTAAACCACCATGTACCTAAATCTGAATATCTGCATGCTTTCTTTTTTTACCTTTCTTTCTTTACACAACCAACATTCAAACATACATGAGTTCAGCAACACAACTGGTTATCACATTATCGCCACCTCCCTACTGCTGTCTGCACCATTGTGAGGACTATGCACGCTGTGAACTGTTGAACAAGTGCCATTATGTCTGTGCCCATGAAAATGACGAAGAAGATCATTCGGTCGCAGAAGCTGCTTGATATAATCTCAAGAACTGAAGCTGGTGAAGTTTAACTGGCCAAAGGACACGCATTTGGAATTAACAAACCCACAAGGCACATCATTTGATACGGGAGGGCACAGAGGCTTCTATACAGCTATCTACACCACTGGCTGCAAAAACCATGAAGTACAAGGAGAACCCATTGATGATGCCCATGGAATCCATGTTGCTCACATCATTAAAACAGTAATCAAAAGAACGTCCCAGGTGAGAAAGGCATCATCAAGCAGAAAGCCATGAAAACTGTACAGCATTGGAAGCTAAAGAAGGTGCTGGCAAGGTCCTGGGGTTTTCTGGAACGGTGTGTTTAAAAGGTTTTGCCAGTGCTATAACACGCACAACATTATGGTCAGTGGCAAAGCTTCAGGTGCAGACTAGTCTGCAGCTAACCTATTCCCTAAAAGGGCTACTAAACATCAACAAGGCAGTGGGCGCAGGTGTTCAATGCTGTTACGGCGGGAATCCAATGGAAGTGCAGCCAAAAAGGACTTTTATTCCAGATGAGAAGAGATTAAAAGCCAAGGGTTCAGAAGTGTCTATTGATCACCTGACCCTACTGTTCTGTGGCAATTCCAAGTACAACAGACCTTTGATCTACAAGCTAACAGCCTTGAAAATCATAGGCAAAAGTAGTCCAACTGTTTGTTAGAAGTACATCATTGGGTGTGGATGACAGAAAAATGTCTGACTGGCTAAAGCAGGACTTTTACTCAGAAGTCGAGTGTTACTGCAGAAGGCAGAATGCATACCAGGCAATGCTACTGGTTAAAAATGCCCCAAGTTATCTGCCATTCTATCACCCATCTCAATGAACATGTGTAAGTTAAGTTCCTGCCTCCCAACTCCATATCTATGATACAGCCAAAGAACCTTCATCGTGATGTTCACTGTCGTGAAAAATCCTTAGCTGGAAGTAACACTCCATGACTTCTGCAAGTGTCATCACCAACATTCAAGCTGAATAGGCAGGTATCATGGAATCCACAATGAATGCTCTCTAGAAGATAAACCCAAAGTGCATTTACAGCTCTGGTGGATTTGGAGAGCCAGCAGTGGGACAAAGTGTCCAGGAATATGAAACTGAATTACTGACACTTCTGGGACAGTCTAGTAGCCAAGGCTTCACAGACCCCTAACCAGATGACACCAGAGAACTAACAAACTCCCACGAGGAGGCGCTGCCTGAAGAAAACCTGGTGGAACAGAAGATAATTAACACCCTGGTGCAGAACAATATAAAGGATAAGCCTTTACCAGTGACCTGTCAACAATTCCTAACCTGCAGAAGGTAACATCACATTTCTGCAGAACCTTGATGCCAACCAGCAATGTAGGTTTCTGATGTGAAGAAATGTATCTACTGTAGTGACCCCATACAACTGAATGTTGGCCCAGAAGAGGAAAATGCACAACAGCCACCACAAAGTCATTCAGTTGGTCTCAATAGTGTTTTTCAGCCTTCTCAATTGTCAACTTTTTCCGACGACCCAGACTATCAGTCAGGATCTTCACGCACAGCATGCTCTTCTGCAATGGATATAGGTACTGAATCTGACTCCTGTTAGGTCTATGTCATTGTTCTGTCACATTCTTATAACAATTGTAATGTACAATTAACTGTAATAAACTCAGATACTGTAAAATTTTGTCTGTTAACACACTTAGTTCATACCACCTTACACAATTTGTATTAATATTAGTACACAAAAACTTACATAAATTTCACTATAAGCAACACTTGAACCTAACCCAACATGTCATAATTTTGTTAAGTTCATTCACATATATTTCACGTGCATTGTGTTTCCAGACAACTGAACCCTTGTGCACATCAGGGGTCTACTGCAGTTATAATAAATATCTGCAAAGGTTCATGCAGAAAATTAATATAGAATGACTCAAACATCAACAGTTAACGCATCTCAGTTTCTGACATATGAACTACAGTTACTGTCTATATGTACTTCAGTGCCTGAAATGAAGGAAGAAGAAGAAAGATTCTTAACAACAGTAGTTTAAGCAAGTCGTTATCACATCAGTTAATTCAATTACTGTTATAAATAGTTACAATTTCACTACAGCAGTTCTCCAGCTCTCTAATATACCCATCTACAGCACTGTGTATTAACATCATGTACTTGTAATGGAATATTATATACATATATATATATATTACAAAGCAAGTGTGTGTATACATACACACACATAATATCTTAATGTTTTAAATACGCATACAGTACTAGTTGTTCAGTTGAACTCGCGGTTGGGCAACAAGATTGGGGCCAGCAAAGTCCACGCATACAATGCCAGGCACAACCAGCTTGAAATAACCTTCACCCACATGGATGCTGCATTGGCATTCAGTGTCCTCAGTGTAGAGTTTGGCCTAAAGCAAAAAAAGCACTGATTTACACTATTATCAAAATGCACACACAACATAATATGCATACATGTAAGTTTTATTGGGTTTAAATCATCCAGCGGGTGTCACTGCCTGCATATATTTGATGGAACCACTTGGGAAGGCACAATGTCAGTTTCTTAGGTTAAAGAATACATAAAGCCACGCTGGTCATTAATATTAGATGGCACGACATGGCGCAGTGGAAAAAAACAAACAAACATAACTACTGAAGACAGTTTGTAAAATTACTACCTATTATAAAATATGTCATGAGCATCATTACTGTGTTTCAAGTAGCGTAAATATGCAGGAGTTTCTAAAAATGTGAATAAACCTTTCATATTACAGGGTTACAGACCTCAAATTCATTTTGTAATATCATTACCTATTATGAAATATGTCATGAGCATCATTACTGTGTTTCAAGTATATCAAATATGCATGAGTTTATTTACATTTAAAAATGTTAACAACCCTTTCATATTAGATGGTAACAGACCTCAAATTCTTCCAACTACAAGCATGGTCAAGAACATAAAATACATTGTAACAATGGAGTTAAATATTAAGTTGTTAACTATGATCAGATTTCAACACTTTGTACAATGTAGGTCCATAAGCAAAGTATCCATGATTTCAATGATAAATTTTTCCTTATCTTATAAGATGTCCTTTGTGAGGATAAAATTATATTTAAAAAAAGTATGCAGATTCACAAATTAACAATGTGAATGACATAAATTTTGTCCCCTTCGTCACCAAATTTCAACAAGCACATTCACCTCAGGTGCAGCACTTCTGACACTTATCTGGGAGGTACCTCTTTCACATCTTGGCCAGGATAGCAACTATCCCTATAGCTGATTCTGTAGTTTCCCTCAATCCATCCAGGCAAAGTCCAGGGCAGCAGGTTCAAACCAATTCAATACACACCATCATGTTATCATTTGACACAGCATGGAGATACTGATAAACATACAAACTTCCCATAGAACACTGTCCAGGCTCAGAGTAGTACAAATACCTTTATGAGATACTTACGAGTACCAATTAGTCAGTGTCATCATGACATACAGTGTGGCTAGACCAAACATGACATGGAAGAAAGACCAGGAATATGCAACTGCATCCTCTTCATTGTCCCACACCTTGACATCATCAGATGTTCGCCCACTTTCTCCTCCATCACCACCTATGCAAAATAACAACATACCTAAAAATCTGTAATACTATAATAGCCTAATATTTACTATCATAATTAAAATGGTAAATGAGAATAAAAAGTTTATGACATTAATTCTGTGGTAGTGGCTTTTAAGATTCAACAGAACAACCAATGATTAAAACCAACAATTATGAAACTATCACTCATCTATTCAGCTCTTTAATATCCAACTGATGCACAGAATGTTAAAGAAAGTAGAGTTATTGAAACATTTTAAAATAAGTAAAACTGCTCCAACATGTTTCAGTTTACAAGGAAACCATCATCAGGGAGCCACAATCAGTACTTAGCTAAAAATTATGCATTTGGTTAAAGGTAGATACGTAGAGGTC
>Ga0209628_10001458_pt1 | contig 15328 bp, 15 predicted proteins | sample TergutCu122P4_FD_187285 | JGI IMG/M metagenome (GOLD analysis project Ga0209628, IMG submission 187285) | Cubitermes ugandensis P4 segment gut microbial communities from Kakamega Forest, Kenya - Cu122 P4 (SPAdes) (version 2) | ecosystem: Host-associated > Arthropoda: Insects > Digestive system...
TCAGATCATCGTGCGGGGGCGAAGGAGTGGAGGGGCACGATGATAAACGGCGCATCCACGGAGCCCGCGCTGGAGAAGAAGCGCGCCAAGTGCATCGAATCCATAATGAAAGAATGCGGGCTGAAGGAATTTATCGATGGACATCCGGAGATGATGTGATGACGAGGCTTACCGAAGAACTGATAAAGGACGTGCCGTCCAAAGTGAACTCCCTGGATGAGGAACTGATAGAGAAGATCGGAATGGACATGCGGGAGTTCGCGTGCTATTCGATGGGAGTGAAGAAGAAGGACATAGTATTCGAGGACTATTCCGTGGCGATCGTGCCTGTGACGTCCGGTCAGGGTGTGATAGGCGGTTTCTCGGCATCCGTGGCCGCGGCGGCGGAATCGCTGGGAATGCATTCGTTCGTGACGAGATCGTGCGACGTGATGGGGATATCCGAGGCGTTCTCGTCGGCCGCCGACATAATATTCATGGCCGACGACGATAGATTCATCGCACTGAACACAAGGACGCGCTCCTTCGCGGACAACATATGGGCCACCGCGAAAGGTTACGTCACTGCGCTGTCCCTGGCGGACGGCGGGCTCAAAGGGAAGCGCGTATTGGTGATCGGCGCCGGCCGCGTAGGGAGCGAGGCCGTCAGGATACTGATGAAAGAGGGCGCGTCGGTCGAAGTGACCGACATAATACCGCGCAGAGCGGAGGACCTCCAACGCAGGCACAAAGGCGTGAAGGCGAGGCCGAACGTGGACGACGCGATATCGGACAACCGATTGATACTGAACGCGTCCCCCGGACTGATCTCGGGGAAACTGATACAGAAGGGCGCAGTGATATCGTCTCCCGGGGTGCCGTATGCTTTTGACGAGGAAGGCGAAAAACGTGCCAAGGTGATAATACATGACGTTTTAAGTCTCGGGGTCGCCGTGATGGCGGCCGCGAGCGTAAGTTTATCTTTGTTTAACATTCCCGCGGCGGGTGTGGTCGCGGAAAGGCTGGTGATAGAATGAGGTACGGAATAGCATTGGACATAGGAACAAGCGGGCTGAGGTGCCAGGCGATCGATCTCGACACAAAAGAGACGATATCCACGGCAATGACGTCCAGGCACCCCGTCCCGGGGATGAATGTGATAGATCATGTGAACTTCGCCATGGACTCAGGTCAGGACGTGGCGAACGGTCTCATGATAAGGGCGATAAACAATCTCTTCAAGCTGCTGAACATCGATCTCTCGAAAGTAAGCAGGATAGCGGTATGCGGCAATCCTTTTCAATTGTCGATATTCCAGAACATTGAGATAAGGGACCTCGCGTACGCCGGAAAGTCAATGATCCAGAAGCTCGGGATCAAAGCGCCGGACAGGAACGGCGCCATAGTGAAGGCGTCCGAGATGGGGATAACCGGGATAGACGCCGACGTCATGATACCGCCGGCCGTGACGCACGAGATAGGCGCGGACGCGATGGCGATGCTCACCGAGACCGGCGTCCTCGGGAAAGAAGGTACACGGGTTGTCGTGGACTACGGAACGAACGCCGAAATGGCGCTGCTCCACAACGGCAACATATACACGGGATCGGCTGCCGCCGGCCCCGCGCTGGAAGGGCAGCAGATACGCGAAGGCATGCTGGCCGCGCCCGGCGCGATATCAAACATCGAAATTACGGACAAAGGATGGAAATGCTTTGTGCTCGACGACGCATTGCTCCCGGTGGAAGGCGATACCGTCGACCCGGCCACCGGTAAAGTGATCGTCGAAGGGAAAATGCACGGCAAGGCCGTCGGCATAACCGGGACGGGCGTCGTGGCGGCGATAGCGTGCGGCTTCGATTCGGGGATCGTCTCCGGATCGAAGGTGAACACCCCGGACGGCATACTGCACCTTCAGGAAGGCATCTCGATCGATTCGAAGGACATCGACGAAGCGGGCAAAGCAATAGGCGCCATACGCGCCGGCGTTCTTACGTTAATGGTCGAGGCGGGCGTCTGGGTCGAGGACGTCGACACGGCGTACATGTCCGGAGCATCGGGTTTATACGTGGACGCGAAGAAAGCGCAGAAGATCGGGATGGTCACGCCGTGCGCGAAGCACATGATACAGTACGGCAACACGTCGATAATGCTCGCGAGACGTTTGGTCATGGGCGAGAGGACGATGGACGAACTGAGAGAGATGACAAAGCAGCTGAGGGCGCAGCATTGCATGTTCGCCGGCAACCAGGTGTTCAAAGATATTTACTCCGTTGAGATCTCGTTATGGTCGTACGGTATGCCGTGGTCGGCGTACAACGACATGATGGACGTATACGGATTGCAGCACGTCCCCATGAACCCGGTCGATTCGAAAGCGGAACGCAGATCGGCGACGGACCTTCCGGAGCTGAGGGGAAAGCCCGTCGCGATCCTGAAGAACGCGGGCGTTCAGATCACGGGAAAGGTGGAAGGCTGTACGTCATGCAGGAAGTGCGTCAAAGAGTGCCCGGAGGATGCGCTGGAGATCGTCAAAGGCGTCGCAACGGTGAACTCGGAAAGATGCATGGGCACAGCGTGCAAGCGCTGCGAGATGATATGCCCGGACAAGGTGTTACAGCTGAAGACGCTCAAGATGGCGCTGTGATAAGTTCGGGCATCGTAACGGGAACACGGGAACATATTTACCCCGTCCTCACGGACGGGGATATTTTTCGAATCGCTTTCTGTCGATCGCGACGGCGATCCTGATGACGGGGATCAAAGATTTTCTGTCATCACCGCGGCCGTCAACACGCACGCGCCCTCATACGGAATAAAGTCATGATCCGATAAAGCTTAAGATGTGCGGCCCGGAAGGCCGCACTGTTTTTCCTTTATCACACAGTGCGCAGATCCCCTGGGATGGTGAGTGCCGGGGACAGCGTCGGCTGGGAGGGTGCTGTTAAAGGCGCTTGCGTTTACCGGAAAATAAAAAGGTTTTAAGAAGTGCGGCCGGGGCCGCACGGTTTTTTGCTCGTTACGTTTAAGCAGGTGCGTCGTTCTTGATGAAGTCCGCATCGTCGCTGAACATGTGGTCATCGCCGAAACTGCCGCGGGTGAGCCTTAAGATCAATCCCACGACAATACCGAGTATGAGCGTCACAGCGAAGACGAATATCGCCGCTACGAGGTTCGTCAGTCCGGCGTCCACGTTAACGTGGTACGTCAGCAGGACCACTCCGACCAACGCACCGAACCAACCCGCAACACCGTGCAGGTTGTGGACACCCATGACGTCCAGCGCACCGAGTGCCTTGCATAACCTGGGGTGCAGGTAGATGAAGCTCAGCGCGGAGATTATACCGGCGAGGACACCGACGATCAAGGCGGCCCAGGGACCGATCATCAGGAGCGGTGTACCAATGGCGACCGGACCAGCAAGCATCGCGTATGTGTAGATCAGCGGGTTGACCTTCTTTTGGATCAACGTGCAGACCGCCCATGCGCTCAGTATGGATCCCATTCCGCCCATGTAACAGACCATCATTCCGTGGAAGACCGCATCCGCCGGGAGCAGGGCTGTCACGAAGCAGGGCCAGAGCACCCACAGGAGCATGGACGCCAACCAGACGAACGATGTGCTGTGTGTCGTTGTGTACATCGGTTCCGCGAACGCCCTCTTCTCTCTGATCGCTATCGTACAACCGAGACCGAAGTATGCGGCGCACATGTGCACAAGCATTGAGCCTCCGGCGTCGGACGCGTCATAGCCGAACAGCGAGGATACGCCCGAGGAGCAGCTCACACCAGTTCCGTAGAAGCCGAACATGAACCACTCGAGGATAACGAACACGAACGCGAACAGTACACCTGCGAGGAGGTACTGCCACATCTTGACCGTTCCGAGGAAGCATCCGATCGCGATCACAACGGTGATTGCGCATATGACGCCCATGAGCATCAGGTCCTGGTTCCACGAGTCGCCGATCAGTATGTCGTGTATGAAGAAGTACACGAGGAAGCTTCCGGCGGCGGACAGGAGGACTGCGAGCGCAACACCCCATTCATATTTCTTTATGAAGAGCATAAGGAACGCGACGAGCATCAACATGAACCAAATCAGGACGTTCTTCACGAACTTGATGTTCTCCAGGGCCGGGTCCACACTGATGTAGTCGGTCGGGAATGCTGCCACCAATGACGGGGAGAGCACAACCAGCGATACGACTGCCATTACGAGGACTGCGGCCATAACAAACATAGCCTTTAGAGTCATTCTCATTTTTTCACCCTTTTTGTTTTAAAGGAAATATTAAAAGGTTTGGTGGAGGTTCTTCAGTTCTTTATCGGGAGACCGAAGCCCTGCAGCTTCTTGACCGCGCCGTCGTAGACCTTGAGGTATTCGGCGGTCGGCTTGACGGTCAGGACATCGTAGCACTCGCGGAAGGTCTTTCCTCCGGGCGCTTTCGCGTAGTCCTTCTCGTAGCTCGAGACGAGTTTCTCAAGGAGCTTGTTGACGTCCGGGATCTTCATGCCGGCAGTGGCCAGTGCGGCCTCTCCCATGATCCTGGACTCCATACCGGTCGTCTTGTCGAGCGCGACACCCTTCGCCGCTGCGGAACCGGAGAGCAACTCTCTTCCGGATGCTGTGTCGGCGATCGCCTGTGCCGCGGTCTCAAGCAGGCACATCTCTGTGCACGGGCCGGCTACCGGGTAGTACTGGTTCGCGAGGAGCAGGTCTGTGTTGGCGTCGATTGCCGCTGCAACGTGGGCTGCTATCTGTATCGTCTCTCTGGCTGTGGTTATACCCCATCTGATGTGGATCGGACCGTCGAGGTGGTAGTTACCGCTGAAGAGCACGAAGGACGCGAGCGTTGTTGCAACGTCGCATATCGCGGTCTCTTCGATACCGCCGCAGTAACCGCCGAAGATCGGCATCTGCTCGATCATTATGGTGTTACCGTTTATGGTCCATCCGGCGAGCATGTTCAATGCTTCCATGTCCACCTTCAGTTCGTTAAGCTGCGAGCACTCGTGGGAGTCGCAAGGCCTCATGCCGGTGAATTTCATGTCGGACGCGAGACGCCCCGCTGAGGACAGCGGTGTCTCCGGTCCCTATATGGCCATGTAGGGCCTGCCGGCTCTGGTCTTTGCCTCGTTCACGCCTCTGATCTCAGCCATGAGGGCGCGTATCTCGTACGGGGTCTTGGTGATCGCGGGGTGGCCCTCGATCGTGGACATGACACCGTTGACGATTGTGTCGATGACACCCTCCTGTGCGTATGACTGCATGACCTGAACGAATATGTCCTCCGAGACCGGTGCTCCGGTCGGTCCGCCCTGGATGATCGGCTTTACCGCTGCGTTGCCGCGGCGGGGGTAGAACCTTGCGCAGTCCCTGCCCTCACCGAGGATCAGCTGCTTCGGGGTCTTCTTTATGCCTTCCCAGACTTCGGACTCTGTGACGTACAGGACCCTCTTGAGGTCCGAGTTGATGAATCCCGATTTTACGAGCATCTCCAAACCGGCGTTGAACAGGTTGTTCATCGTCGCTTTGTCCTCGGGGATCATGTTCTTGCCGAAGTTGAGTTTGTATTTCTCCTTCAGGGCTGTCGCGTTCGTCGGGATGATCGAGTAGTCCCACTCGTCTTCAGAAACCTTCTTTCCCTTTACGAACCTGTCGTATACATCGCATATGTTAAGTGCTCTTTCTCCTGCTGCCACTTAAATCACCCCTTCTTCATGAGCTTGTTGACGAGCTCGACGATCTCTGCACCGTTCTCGGAGTATCCGTCGCCCTTTATCTCGTCGCACCATTTCTGGGTGACCGGGGCGCCGCCGATGATGACCTTGTACGGGGCTTTCGCTTCGTTCCTTACTACGACCATTTCCTTCTGCACCTGCATCGTCGTGGTCATGAGTGCGGATCCACCGAGTATGTTACCGCCGTTCGCCGCGGCGCACTCCATGAATGCCTCAGGCGACACGTCCGGTCCCAGGTCGAAGACCTTGTAGCCGGCGCCGCGCAGCATTGCGCAGCAGACGTTCTTTCCAATCTCGTGGATGTCTCCCTGGACGGTACCCATTACAACGGTACCCTTCATGACATTCGGGTCGGACGTCATGAGCGGTGCGAGCAACTTAAGTGCAAGCTCCATCGTCTTTGATGCGGCAACGACCTGCGGGAGGTATATCTCTGCCTTGTCGAATCTGTCGCCTATTGTCTCCATTCCCTTTCCCAGACCCTCCTGAACGATCTTCTTCGGAGGTATCTTTGCCTCAATCGCCGCTTTGGTGGCGCTCTCAGCAAGCTTCAAGTTCCACGTTTCAACGGACGTTTTGAGGTCCTGTAGTATTTTCTTTTCGTCGGCCATTTTAAATCACCACGTTCTTTGATCCATTCTCGGATACCGTTCCGAGAGCGGACGTAGGCTGAAAGGACGGCCCCAGGGGGACGCTGCGACGGCGAGAACATCTTCAAATGATGCGCGGTGAGGAAATGAGGCCGCTCTGCCCCTTCCGATATTCTCGTGTCTTTCGGCGTTCCCGTCAGGAATACGGAGTATTTCCGTAAGCCGACCTTGCCGTAAAAATGACGGCGAATGTAGTATATAAATTTTGTCTATATTAGAACGCAACCCATGAAACTAATATATTAACCTTTCTTTTTTTTCCGGAATTGAGATCCTGTTCCGTCGGGGAAAACGGGGTTTTGGATAATCGGTATAAAAGCGCTTCGATTATTCTGCTATTTTTTTACTAGTACCTTTCTCCGCAGAAACCCTTGTTTTTTGCGGAAATCCGAGCCGGGATCGCGGATTTTTTCGGCGATCCGGTCGTTTTTTTGTATGTCCAGACGTTTTGTTCGATGGATGCATCATACATCCATGCCACCGTTCGAAGGGCCCCGGAACCGCCCCCTCGCCGGCAGTTCACGGCACCGTATTCCGCAGATCGCGGCGCGTCCGGGACGGCGCCGCAGAAGGTACGTTGTACATACCTAAAGAAAGTGTTTAATATTAAACTATCGGCAATACGGCCAACCCACGGAAACCAATATATATTTTACATTTTGAATCTCAAAAAACGGATGTTCGGGGGACGGTCTGGGATCAGCAGGCCTCTACAGCTACGCCAGCGGGGTTCGATTCCCCGGTCCCTCGCTCTGCGGGAAGAACGGAGAAGGTCATCGATGAGGATAGCTATCGTTGGTGCCGAGCTGCACGGCATCGAAGCAACGTATCTCGCAAAGAAGGCGGGGTTCGAAACGGTCGTCATAGGAAAAAGAAAGGAAGCTCCGGCGCTGTCGCTGGCGGACGAGTACGCGGTCGTGGACCCGCGCACACAGGAGAATCTGGCCATGCGCGTGATAAGGGACTGCGACGTGGCGATACCCGCGTGCGAGAATGTGAAGATATTGTCGCAGATGGTCGATCAGATCGAAAATTCCGACGTGCCGTTCCTTTTCGACATCAGCGCGTTCCTGATATCATCGTCGAAGATCGCGTCGAACGCGCTGATGGAGAAGATAGGGATACCGGTGCCCAGAAGATGGCAGGACTGCGGATTTCCGGTGATCGTGAAACCGTCGTCGCACAGCGGAGGGGCGGGCGTCACGATAGCTCATAACGAGAGCGAAGTGCACGGCGGCATCGAAAAAGTTATGAGACTGGGCGACGAGCCGCTCATACAGGAGTACGTTCCCGGGAGGTGCGTCTCCGTGGACATCATCGGCAACGGCCGCAGGTCCAGACCGTACGCGGTGACGGAAGGCATGTTCACCGAGGACCACGACTGCAAGAGGGTAAGGTGCTCCCCGGGGATATTATCGGAGGGGAAAGAGGCTGAGCTCATGCGGATCGCGGGGAAGCTGGCCGAGGCCATAGACCTCAGGTCGGTGATGAGCGTCGAGGCCATCGATTCCGCGGACGGACTGAAAGTGATGGAGATGGACGCGCGCATACCGACGCAGGCCCCGGCCGCCGTGCTGGCCGCGACCGGAATAAACCTTCTGAAAGAGATGACCTCCCCGTCATTCGGGAAAAGCGCGAGGAGGGAGATGCGCGCATCGTCGTACGAGCATTTCCTGATAAACGGGGATAAAATGGTCGCATGCGGGGAAAGGTAGTTCGCGGAGATACGCAATCCGCGCATCGTCCGCGGGCTGTTCGGCGCGGACGAGATGATAACAGATCACGAAGACGGCGCAACGTCATGGAGATGCGCGATGATCAACAGCGCCGAATCCGACGAAGCGTTGGAAAGGAAACGCATCGAATGCATAGAATCGATAATGAGAGAATGCGGCATCAGGGAATTCACGGACACCTCGCCGTCGCCCCAGCGTATATGATAACGTCTTAATAATAAGGAATCTGGCCCGGTGCAGGGACAGCGGCTTGCGCAGGGTCGCTGTTCCTTCACCCGGTAAAATGTTTGGGAGGTTGTGCATGTCGGCAGTTAAGGCCGCGAACACTGTTCGCACCCGGGCCTCGAAAAAGGCCCGGATGCCGGCCGAAGGGCATCCCATTGAGGTATGCGGACGGAGACCACGCTCACGATGCGCACAGTTTTGAGGAAACACGGCTTTTATGCTTTTCGTCGCCCTCGTCGTCGCATATGTCCTCGGATGACGGGATGCCCCGTCGGTCGGCCCTTGTGCCGAGAGCGTGAGTAGTATACAAAATATATAAGGTTTCTGCAGTGATACCTGGGAGTTAGGCATTTATAAACGGGATAATCAGAAGAAATCTTTCAAAGATGTCTTTTTCGTCGTTTGGCCGCGGTCGTTGTCCTTCGTTGCCTTTTTCTTCTGTACGGACGCCGATCCGTGGTCGCCGTCGAACAGCGTGGCCTGCTGCAGACCGAGCATCAGCGCCTTCTCATCCCATCCGAAAACTTCGGTGACCCTCGATGCCATATTTGCCAAACGTTCCGCGTAATATTTGTGGTCCGGCCTTCCTTTGAACTCGGCGCCGCTTATGTACGGTTCGACGGTCTGCGGCGTGACGCCGGAATCGGTGACGATCCACGATACCTTCATTCCCGGAGTGAAATCATAGCCGAGGTCCTTCATCTTATTGACCGCCTGGACGTTGGCCATCCGGTCGGGGTTCTCATAGTTCTTTACATCTCTGCACGTGCGCGATATCACGAGGTCCGCGACGTCCACTTTACCGTTCATCGTATCCTGCACGGCCTTTTTCACAAGCGCGACGGCCTCGTCGTTCTTCTCCTCGAGTATCTTCTCAAAAAGTTCGGTGAGCACCCTGCTCTGAAGGTCGAACGAATCGGAACGTCTCACCTCGTACCCGCGTATCAATAACTCCTCTTTGGGCCACACGACCTTTCCGACGTACCGTTTCTTCTTTCCGTGAGAGAACAGCGGCTCCATGATCTTCTCGAATTCCAATTGCCTTCCCTCCGCGGAATACCGTTTCGCCATGGAATTCCCGAATTCGAGGGTCCTTTCGAGGTCGTCGTACGGCGACTGTATGAAAACGGAGTCGGTGTCCGAATAGATGACCTGGATGCCCTCCTTCTCGAGGTCGCTTATGATCCCCTTGACGGTGCCTCTGGCGAACGCGGTTATCGAACTGCCTATGTTCTTGTCCGTGAATCTGTAGAACGACGACGCGAAGACGCCGTAGAACGAGTTCATCAGTATCTTCACGGCATTCTGAAGGCCGTCGAGATAATGCCTTTCGTCCGGCGTAGCAGTCTTCATCCTTTTCTTGATGGCGTCCCTCTCTTTCAGCAGGCCGTCGAGTATCCCGGGGAGTATGCCCTCCCTGCGTTCCTTGCTCATATACCGTACGTTGTTGGGACTTTCGATCTCCCCGTCCTTGGATATCGTCGTGAAGCAGATGTTCTTCGAAATTATCAGCGACGGGTACATCGATTTGAAGTCGAGCACGCACACCCAGTGGTAAAGGCCCGGCGCCATCGTATGCACGTAACCTCCTTCGATCTGCTCGCTCCGGTTGAAATCCCCGGTCAGCGGAACGCCGACGTTCAGACGGTCCGCCTTTCGTATGAGTATGGAATCGATCAGCTGCGACGAACCCGCCGTAAGGACATCCTCCAGCGGAAGCTTCGAGACGGCGGCGAGGTCCATGCCCTTCCTCACGGTGCCGACCGCGTTCAGTATCCTTAACGATAATTCGGCGTCCTTCGTGGAATACCGTTTCACCTTCTCGGGGTCGCGCTCCCACTCGAGGTCCATCATCTTCGGGTCAACGTCCATCTTCTGTTCGTTGAGCAGCTGCATCGAAACGGCGTTCAGCGTCTCCTGTTTCGGCCGCAGTTCGCGTTTCACCGCCCACCATGCGTCAACGACGAGACGTCCCCTGAGCCTCCAGAACTTTTCGCTGACCACCCTCGGATGTCCGCGGTCCCGTCCCCATTTAAGTTCGGGGACCTTGTTCTTCTCGGCCCTTTCCATTATTTTTTTAATATCGTAATTGTCGATGTTGTACCCGCTTATCACATCCGGGTCTTCCTTCAGTATGTGCTCGGTGAACTTCTCTATTATTTCCTTCTCGTTGCCGCATATCGGCTCGCATTCCCTTATCTTCCCGTCCTCCCCGATGACGGAACATATTGTATATATCGTATCGTGCGCGATGCTGTTCTCGATATCGAAAGACAGTATCCTGAGACCGGGGTCGAACGGCTCTATATTTTCGAATGACGATAATTCGACGGCAAGGTCCGTCGCGTAATCATTCTTTATTTCGTTGCCGGTGACGGAGACGCACGCTCCCATGTCGTTATCGTAAAGGTACCGATGATGGAACGGGATGTCGGCGGAGAGTATATCGTACTTCGTCTTCCACTTGGTGCGGTACGAGGGTACGGTCCACGGATACTTTATCGTCACTTTGATGACGTCGCGCTCCCTTCCCCGGTGGAACAGCCGTTTATCCTCCACCGAGATCACATCGCGGTCCTCCTTCAGCGCCCTGCGTATGTCCTCCCTCGGTTCGACGACGAAGAAATACGGTCTGAGCGTCCTGTCGAGTATCACCACCGATCTTTTATCCCGGGTCTTCCCGAAAAGTTCGATGGCCACGCCGTCCCCGTCCTGTCTGTACGACGCACTGATAAGCCTTACGTCCCATGTGCCCATTTTATTACTTTCCGGATATTATCTTTATTATGTCGCCGTCCTGCAATACGTACTCGGCGCCGATTATGCGTTTCGTCTTTGCGTTCACCGCTCTTATGAACTTGTCTCCGAGATCGGTATGGACGCGGTACGCGAGATCTTTCGCCGTAGATCCCCTGGGAACAAGGAACGCGTCCGGAAGTACCCGGCCGAAATGGTCCGTGTATTTGCCCTCGTCCTCGACGGGGTATACGGTGATGAGGTTCAGCGTCTCGAACGCGGCCATCTCCAAACACTTTTGTACGCCCGTTCCGCCGTACTGTCTCATGAGCTGCGCTATGCGGTCCAGCGCGCGCTTCTGATTCTCGTTCAGTTTTCCGGGGTCGACGATATCGAACGTCCCGTTGCCCGGCGAGTACCTTACGAGGCCGGCGGCGCTCGCCTTCCGCAACGCGCGTTCCGCTTCCGCCATCGTTATGACCGCGTTCCCGCTGATGCCTCTCACAAGATCGATATTGCCGGGAGGGGCGATATCGGACTTGTTCATGGCGACGATCATCGGTTTGCTAAGTTCACGAAGTCTCACCGAAATTTTCAGGAGGACGTCATCATCCCATTTCGTCGGATCCTCGGGAGGCGAGACGTCGCGCAGCGTCTGTTTGATCTGCGCCTCCGTGATATTGAGCCCCGCCAGCCGGTTATGTATCGCCGTCTCGATCTTGTCGCCCTGCATCTTGGTCTGCCGCGCTATCTTGTTGAACCCGTTCTTCAGTATCTCGCGTATCCAGAACTCTATCTCCTTTCGTAAGAATTCGATGTCCTCGCGCGGGTCGTGGTCCCCGGGATCCCCCGGATTTCCCTCAAGGTCGGTGGAACCGCTGACGTCGATCACGTTTATTAACGCATCAGCCTGCCTGAGGTCGTCCAGGAACTGGTTTCCCAATCCTTTGCCCTGCCACGCATCGGGAACGAGTCCCGCAACGTCCAGCATCTCTATCGGCACGGACCGTACACCGTCGACGCACGCCGAGTTGTTGGGATTGCACGTGACGCCCAGCGCTTTGCACGGACACGGTGTCCTGACGTATGCCACGCCTTTGTTGGCGTGGATCGTGGTGAACGGATAATTCGCTATCTCGGCGGGCGCCATGGTGGCGGCCGCGAAGAACGTTGACTTTCCCACGTTTGGTTTACCTACGATCCCGATCTGCATGGTATACGGATAAGCATCAATCAGTTATATCTTTCCGCATCCGAAAGAATACCTTCATTCGCCGAATGGTCTGGTCTCAAGGTATCTCCTTCCGTTCTCAAGGAGTTCAAAAGTATCCGGCAACTTTTCCCTTCTGCCAACGGACTCCCTGTATCCTTCGGCGAACCGTTTGCCGGTCGCCTTGTCGGAAACGACATATCCTCCGTTCAACGAGCTTGTTGCCATGTTCATACCTGCCGTCTTGAGTCTCCGTCGCCGCCGACAGCAGTCGCTCCGGATTCTACGAAGTTCCGCTTTATGCCGAAAATTTATAAAATGATTGTGTTGCAATCAGACGGAGTCCGAACGGCAGCGCATCTCGAACACGGCGTCGGAAAGCATTCCGATGTCCTCCGGGGAGAGCGTCTCCATGCGGTCGTCGAGGAACGGCACCCCGTCCTCGCTGCGCAGGACGATGCCTTCGGTCCGTAACGCCGATCTGATCTTCTTCCTTCTGTGAAGGAATCCGGCGTCGACCACTTTGAAGAAGGTGTCCTCATCCTTTACGTTGAACGGCGCCGGCCTGGGAACAATTTCCACGATGGCGGAATCGACCTTCGGCACCGGCTTGAAACGCGACGCCGGGACCGTTTCCAAAATACGGCATTCCGCGCGGTAGTACATGTTCACCGTAAGTCTTGAATAATCGACCTCTCCGCGGCGCGCGACCATGCGCTCCGCGAACTCCTTCTGGAGCATCACCGCCGCCTTCTTAAAATCATGACGGAGAAGTTTGAATATTATCGGCGTCGAGATGCTGTACGGGAGATTGCTCACGAAACGGTCGAACCTCGGCCACCGAACGGCGAGGGCGTCGCCGCGTATGAGTTCGATGCGCTTTCCGAACCTGCTTTCGATGTGGTCCGCCAGTTTCTCGTCCAATTCTATCGCAATGACGTTATCGCAAACATCGATCAGTTTTTCCGTGAGTATCCCGAGCCCGGGACCGACCTCGAGAACGACGTCGTTGCGATCGATCGCCGCAAAATCAATGTGCCGTGACGCCACGCGATCGTCCGTGAGAAAATTCTGCCCTTTGCTCTTCTTCGGCCTGATGTCATGCTCGCTTATCAGCCGGGACGTCTCGTTTCGGTTCATCTGACGAAGATGTAATGTTTTAACGTCATGTCGGTCAGTTCTTGGACTATACGTTTGACGACCAGCTTCTCCGGGCCCTTCAAAAGGGGGACGCGCGCTCCGAGCTCTCCGAAATCTTTGAACTTGCCCTTCTTGCGTTCGTCAAGCACCGCGATCAGCGTCTTCTTGCCGAGTCCCGGCAATTCCTCGAGCATGTGCTTGCGCAACGATATCGCTTCGGCCTCGTTGTAAAAGCGTATGAACCGGTCCTGCGATTTCATAACTATGTCGAGGATCACGAATTCAAGCTCCGCTTTGGCGGCGCTCGTGAGCTCCTCGAAGCCTACGCGCTTCTTGATGTGGTCCACCTGTAATCGCAGCGCCGTGTCTTTTCCGATGTAGACGCGGTCCCCGAGGTTGATCTTCGCGTTCGCCTTGGGAACGATCTCGAAAAGTTTGAACTCCTCCTCGCCCAACGCATAGCAAAGCGGCTCCCTTTTCGCGAAACCGCCCGTGGGCAGACCCTGCGCCAAGTAATCCAAGATGTATGCGTACTCTTCCATTCGTATCCCGCCGGTGCGCTCAGAGGTACTTTCCCACTATTTCTATTATCTGTTTCACGTCGTCCGCGGAAAGGTTGACCCTTTCTTTTGCGAATATGGCGCGGACGTCCTCCGGGTATTTCGGAAGTATGTCCCCGATCTTGTACGCGGCGTAATCGGTCATGAATTTCAGCGCACGCAGCTCCGCGGTGAGCTTTTTGATGTCTTCGGGGGACAGCGTCACCATTGCCAGCGAATGTTCCATCGCCGACCTCTGCGCGGCGACCAATTCCCTTTTCCCGCTTTCGGCGTCAAGCATTGCCTTGACGTCAGCCAGAGCCACGTACTTCTCGGTCATCGTATCACATCAGATGTTTCTCTTGAGGTGCTCGGGGCGAGCCACCACAGTCTTTTCTTTGTTGCCGTCGTAGACGCTCACTTCGTACGCCGCTCCGCGTTTCCCGATCACAACTCCGGTGAGCCCGTGGAACCTTGAGAACGGCATACCGCCGTGGACGCTCGGATCAATTATGATGTTGACCTTCGTGCCTTCCTCAAATTCCTGGAACCCTCTTGTTATCGGCGAAAGGCCGCGTGCCCTGGGCTTCTTGCACAGAAGGGTGCGTGTCTTCGTTCTCGTTCCTTTGGATGCTTTCATTTGTCCACCTTTTCATCGTTTACTGCCAATACGTCAAGAGTCTCCACGCGGCATTGGACCCCGAGGAGGTCGGAGAAGCTCGGTCGGCTTCTCCCTCCGTCGCCGGAGACGAACTCCTTCACATACGTCCCCGAACCGGTTTCCATGGTCAGGTCGAATGTGCCGTCGTCGATCCAATCCGCCTCGACCCAAAGTATCTCCCTTTTTCTCACGAGGTCGGCACGTCTGTGCTCCACCCGTACGGGAGTCCTCTGGTCTATACAGAGATTCCTGATTGAACGGGCTACCTCATTTACTCTCTCTTTATTAACTTTACCGTCCGCGCGCACCTTTACTTTATATGTCTTCGTGGGAGCGAGGTCCTTTGTCCAAACGACCTTGTCGCGCGTGACGAAGGATAAACTGTTGAATTTCGCGAGTTCCGACATGTTCGATCTCGTTTCCAGCTCCGCGAGATCGATATTGCGCCTCTTCGGTTCGCCGATCTCGAGGACGAAGGGTCTTCCCGTACCGAGCATCCGCGCGTCGATGTCCTCCCGTCCCATGCCGTGGAGCGCATGCTCCTTCCCGCCGGTCATCTCCAGCGCGATATCTCCGATTATCTCCTGCACCGACGTCGCGTACATCTTCCCGACGCCTTTGCACCGGGGGCATCCCTTGCCCTTGCACACCCTGCACGGCCATATCGTCTGAGGTATCTCCCTGGACAGTTTGTTGTACCGTCCGTA
>Ga0209628_10001459_pt1 | contig 15327 bp, 8 predicted proteins | sample TergutCu122P4_FD_187285 | JGI IMG/M metagenome (GOLD analysis project Ga0209628, IMG submission 187285) | Cubitermes ugandensis P4 segment gut microbial communities from Kakamega Forest, Kenya - Cu122 P4 (SPAdes) (version 2) | ecosystem: Host-associated > Arthropoda: Insects > Digestive system >...
TATGCCATCGGCGAACCATTTATAAACGGTATTATCAACTTCTGCAACATTAGCGGTTAATTTTACTGTTTGACCATCACATATTGTGGTAGGTTCTGCAGTGATGCCAACATTTGACAAGTTGCCTACATAAACTGCGAAGTTATCGCTTATCATTTCACAACCTTCGTAGATTACCTTAACTGCATAGAGATAAGGAGCTTGACGGCTTGCTACGTCGGCTTCCGCATAAGTTGAAGTGATTTGGGTTACATCTTCATCACCATCTTTAAACCATACATATTCATAATCAGGATTTGCAGGAGTTACAAATGCTTCTAATGTAATGTCAGCCAGAGGTGCACAATATAGTGGAGTTCCTGTGATAAGAATTTTGGTTGGAGCAGGTGCTACGGTAATGGTTCCGGCAGGTACTTCGTTTGTGTTACAGCCTACTGCGGTAACGGTTACTTCATATACGCCGGCTTCATTAAAGTTATAAGTAAATTCTTCATTTACTGCGCCCTGTATGATTACACCGTTAATTTTCCAAACATATTCGGTGGCTCCTGATGCGGTAAATGTAACCTGTTGTCCTTGGCAAATCTCGTCAATTACAGCAACAGCGGCTACTGTTACATCCGGTACAACGGTTACTTCTACTTCATTAGAAATTGCTTCACAAGTTGCATTTGGAGTAGTTGCGGTAAATGTATAAACAGTCGTTGCGGATACGGTTGCATAATAAACAGGAGCAATAGCGTCTGTAATTTCAATGCCATCAGCATACCATTGGTAAGACATACCCGGAAATGCGCTGACATCTGCGGTCAATTTTACGATTTCGTCTTCACAAACAACGATTTTATCTGCGGTAATTCCGATAACCGGAACCGGATTGATATAAACCGGATAAACTTCACTCATGGTTACACAACCTGAATTAAGACCGGTTACTTGTATTGAGAACGCATAAGGATATTCTCTCGGAGCGTAAGCTTTACTTAATGTAAATCCAACCTCTCCGGCAATTTCAGCATTAGCTAAAAACCATTGTGCAGCATAAGGATCCGGTTGTGGTAATACGCTGGCGGATAGAACTACATTAACATCTACATCGCTGCAATATATCGGGTTGCCGGTAATGGCTACGGTTGGAGCAGCTTTTGCGGTAACATCCACTGCTTCCATCGGTGGCAAAATAACTACACAGCCTGAACCTTCGCGGGTTAGTTTTACGTTATATTCATAGAAGCCGGGTAATGTTAAAATTTCAGAAAATTGAAAAGTGGTAGCTCCGGGAATTTCAATACCGTTTCTAAACCATGTATAGGTACCGTTCAATATTTCGCCATCATCCGGAGTTGCTATTACTTGAATTTGGTCTCCCACACAAACTTCACTTTGTAGTGGTGTTAACAATAAGGAAAGACCTGGCATTGCATTTACAGTTACAGTAGCATCATTAGCCGTTGCTCTGCAGCCGTTGGTATGAACAGCAGTAAAAGTATATGTACCGGCTGCTGTTGCTAAATAAGTTGTTGCGTTAGCACCGGCAATTGCATTTCCTATTGTTGCAGGAGAATCATTATGCCATTGGTAAGTTACGTCAAATGGGCTGTCGCCAATATCGGCAGTTAAAAGAACTGAACCGCCTGCACAAATTGCAGAAGCTACCGGGGTAATTCCTATTATTGGAGCAGGACTTACAAGTACCGGATATACTTCGCTCATAATTACGCAACTTCCTGCGGTTACTTCAACAGCATAGTAATAAGTACCTGCCGCTGTAATATTATCGGTTAATGCCTCAGTAAGAGCTGAGGGGTTACCTGTAATTGCAGTTCCATCTTTATACCATTGGTATGTATAGGTGCCTGCCGGTAAAACGGTAGCATTAAGTATTACATCTGAAGGAATAGTGCAATACATAGGGTTGCCTGTAACAAACGCTGATATTGCATTATTGGTTACTGCTACAGGTGCTGCAGCAGGAGTAAGAGCAGATTTACAACCATTAGGAGTAGTTACTATTACCGAATAATTATAAATACCGGCTTGGGTTAATAATTCTGTAAAAGTATTTAATGTTGCACCTGTTACTTCAAATCCATTTCTGTACCAAGTGTAAGTGCCACCCGGAATTGATGTTGCGGTTGCAACTACTGTTGTTCCTTCGCAAGCTGCAGTACCTACTGCAGTTACGGTAGTAAGAACCGGAAGAGCTTCTACTACTATAGCAGCAACATCAGAGCTAGCTGTACAAAGCGTGTTTCTATCAACAGCTTCAAATCTATATTTATATGTTTTTGCGAGTGTTAACGCCGGAGTAGTATATACAGGGGTTGTTGCGCCTGCTATAGCAATCGTTGATGGACCATCGGTGATATCATACCATCTGTAAGTCATTGATAGCGGGTCGTTACCAACTTGTGCATGGATAACTGTTGAATTTCCTATACATACAACAGGATCTTCAACTTCCAAATGAACCACAGGAGCATGTTGAATAATTACGGGGTAAAGTTCACTTACTACTTTGCAACCTGATGCGGTATGCGTTGCTTCTGCATAATAATTTTGTACTCCTTGATTTGGTATAGGAGTGTGTCCATACAATTGATTGCCAAATATTAATACGGGAGGAGTGCCTACACCGCTGATAATTTCAGCCCCATTCCAGAAGAATTTAAATGTATAGTCTGATGTTGGACCAGGAACTACTTCTGCTTTAAGATTTACTACTTGATTAACATCCGTACAATATAGAGCTGGACCAGAAACGGTTACATTAAACTGGGGAGGTGCAGTTACTGCTACAGAGGTTGCTGCTAAAACAGCAGATTCACAACCGGCACCGGGGGTAGCCATTTTTGCAGAGTAAACATAGTTACCTGCTTGAGTTACTATTTCTGTAAACGTACCTAATGTTGCACCTATTACTTCAATTCCGTTTCTGTACCAGGTATAAACATTGCCTGCTACATTTGGAGCAGCGGTTGCAACAATTGTTGTACCTGTACAAGAAGGAGTTGCATCTACTGTTACGGAAGTGAGTGCAGGAATAGCATCAACAGTTATAGTTACCGGATTTGAATTTGCTTCGCATCCTGCTCCTTGAGTTGCTTTGAAAGTATAAGTTTCTGTACCTGCTGCTGGTGTTGCAGTATAAACAGGGAATATTGCGCCTGCAATAACTCCACCGGTGTTATACCATTGGTAAGTCATATTATCTTGTCCGGGAGCAATATTTGCTGTTAATGTAACGGTTTCGCCCACACAGATGTGGGTAGCACTTGCTGTAATACCGATAGCGGACATGTTGCCTACATAAACGGGGAAGTTATCGCTTAACAGGGCACAACCTTTATCGTTAGCCACTTTCACTGCGTAGATATAGGGAGCTTCGCGGTTTGGCACTGCGTTTTCTGCATACTCGTTTAGTGTTGGTGTTCCGGGGGCAGTGCCGCCATCTTTATACCATGTAAAAGTATAGTCTCCTGCCGGCTCAACCAATGCGGTTAAGGCAATATTTGCGGTTGCGCCGCAATATAATGGGGTTCCGGTAATAAGCAGTTGAGTAGGTACCGGTAAAACGGTTACTTCAACCGAATCTGTAATCATTCCGCAGCCGCTCGGATAATCTAAGCGGGCATATACATAATGAGTACCGGGGATACTAAAAGAAGCATTCAGATAGGTCAACCCATCACTTGCCACTTGATAACCGTCAACCCACCAAGAGATGGTAGGCGTTCCGTGAGCAGTGGTATTTGCGTCAGTACCTAATTCAAAAAGGACAAGTTTGTCGGGACAAACTACTTCAGGATCAAGAGTAAGTGCTACATCTTGCAATACGTCATAAACTGTAATTGTAAAATTAGCCGCTTCGGAGCTGCATAATCCGCTCAACATTTCGGCTTCAACGGAAAAATTATTTGGTCCAACGGCGAGTTCACTTGCTATAAATAAACGTTTATTTATATAAGTAGTGTCTGTTTTAGCGCCTACATGCCAAATATAGCGATAGGGTTCGGCGCCATAAGTTACGAGACTGGCAGTTACCTCAATGGGTACGTCTTTACAAACTTTGTAGTTGTCCACAAAAATCTTTGCATTTGGCATCACCTGAAAGTAAAAGACAGGGGACTTAACCATTTCGCAATCTTTGCAAGTTACTTCAACAGTAAATTCCGTTAATGCCGTAATCGGCATCGTGTCCGCGACTGTAAAAGTGTACGTTTGCGTAGTTACACCCAAATACTGGTTGTCCATTTTCCAATGAATACGGCATTCCGCCTCTTCACCTGTAACAACGGCAGTAAGAGTAATTTCATCGTTCAAACAGCCTTTATTAAGGCCTTCAATAGTCACATTGTGAAGGTTGCCCCTTGAGGGTGTTTGAGCATTTACATGACTAATTCCCACAAAAAGTAGGAAAAATAGAAGAAAAATCGTAAATTTTTTCATCGTTTAAAAATTTAATTGTTACTATTTATTTTGTTTAATTAATTATTTTATCGTTTACAACATATTATACATCAGACGATTATACCTCGTCTTGGGGGTTTTTTTTGATGTTTGGTTTTTATTTCATACATACTATTTTACATATTATTCACTGACTTGCAAAAATAGTTTTTTTTTAATACAAATAAATTATTGTGATTTTTTTTATTTTTTTATTCGCATTCCATAAAAAGAACGATATACAAAAATGAGTCCAATTATTAGAAAAAACAATCCAATTATGTAAGTATAATCAAAAGATGCAGCCATTTTTTCTACCACTTTTGATTCGTCTGCGGTAAAATTTCCTTGCGCATCCAACCAACCTTGTGCTTTCAATTTCAAGTGAATAGCAATTTCTACGGCTAATAATCCGAAAAGTGTAGAAAATTTAATAATGGGGTTCATGGCAACGGAGGTAGTGTCTTTGTAGGGGTCGCCTACCGTATCTCCCACCACGGATGCGGCGTGCAGTTCGGTATTTTTCTCTTTCAAATCAACTTCTACTACTTTTTTAGCATTATCCCACGCGCCGCCGGCATTTGCCATATACATTGCCTGAAATAATCCGAATACGGCGATTGAGATTAAATAAGATACAAAAAAGTTGGGGTCAAAAAAAGCAAAAGCCAATGTTAAAGAGAAGATTACAATAAATATGTTCCACATTCCCTGTTGGGCATACTGGGTACAAATTTTCACAACCGTTTTCGAGTCGTTGATGTCGGCTTTGTGTTTATCAAGGTTCAGATTTTTTTTGATAAACTCAACAGCGCGATAAGCACCTGTGGTAACAGCTTGCATAGAAGCACCGCTAAACCAATAGATTACAGCACCTCCGGTGATAAATCCAAGTATTACAGGGGCATCGGTTAAACTCAACTGCAACAATCCTAAGTTTTTCAACAACAATATGATAGCAAAAATCATAGTGGTAGCACCCACCACGGCAGTTCCGATAAGTACCGGTTTTGCCGTAGCCTTGAAAGTATTTCCTGCTCCGTCGTTGGCTTCCAAAAAATATTTTCCTTTTTCAAAATTTGGGCTAAAACCATACTCTTTTTCAATCTCTTCTGCAATACCATCAATTTTTTCAATTTGCGAAAGTTCGAACACCGATTGGGCATTATCGGTTACCGGTCCGTAGCTATCAACGGCGATGGTAACGGGACCCATTCCCAGAAATCCAAAAGCCACCAATCCAAATGCAAAGATGGAGTAGTAATCTCCAAACACATCCAACCCATTGGCAGAAACCATAAAGGCAAGTACCATTAAACCAACCATCACAATTCCCTTCCAGAAGGCACTGAAATTTCCGGCTACCATTCCGGAGAGAATATTAAGTGAGGCACCTCCTTCTCGCGAGGCGGTTACTACTTCCTGAACGTGTTTTGAACGTGAACTGGTAAAAATCTTAGTAAATTCGGGAATTATCGCTGCTGCCAAAGTGCCCAAACTGATAATTGTGGAGAGTTTCCACCATAAATCAGGATAATTTGCAATCTGAGCGTTATCTTTCAACAATAAAAAGCTTATAATATATGTAATAATTATAGAAATGATAGAGGTGAGCCAAACTAACGAGGTCAAAGGCGTCTCAAAATTAAAGTTATCTGCTTTTTTGTATTTTGCTTTTGAAATAAGTTGATTTATTTCGTATGAAAACACGGAAGTAAACACCATCAAAATTCTCATGACGAAGATCCAAACAATTAATAATGCTTGTATTTCGGGGTGAAACGGCATGCAAAGCACTAAGAACGAGATGAGTGCCACTCCGGTTACTCCGTAAGTTTCAAAGCCATCGGCGGTGGGACCCACGCTGTCGCCGGCATTATCTCCCGTGCAATCGGCAATTACGCCCGGGTTTCGGGGGTCGTCCTCTCCTATTTTGAATATCACTTTCATTAAATCGGAGCCGATGTCCGCAATTTTTGTAAAAATACCGCCGGCAATACGTAGTGCGCTTGCTCCAAGCGACTCGCCAATGGCAAAACCGATTAAACAGGCACCAGCGCTTTTGGCATCCACAAAAAGTAAAATAATCAGCATCAATATTAATTCTATGGTAATTAATAATAATCCAACGCTCATTCCGGATTGGAGTGGGATTGAAACTACATTCCAAGGTTTCCCTTTTAATGATGCAAAAGAGGTTCTGCTGTTGGCAAATGTGTTGATTCTAATTCCAAACCAGGCAACAGCGTAAGAACCTGAGATACCGAGCACCGTCCAAAGCAAAATAGTTAAAACATCGCCAAATCCTTTTCCGCTCAAAAATCCAAAATAAAAAACAATAGCGGCTCCAATTATGGCAAACAAAATAAGCAAAAATTTTCCCTGCTGCAGCAAGTAGGTCTTGCAGGTCTCGTAAATAGTTGCCGAAATATTTGCCATCGATTTATGAACCGGTTCCTTTCTTATGTTCACGGCTTGATATAGCCCGAAGAATAAGCCTAAGAAGACAATAATAGAACCCCACATCAGCAACGACCAGCCTGATACGGAATCGTTGAAAAAATATACATTCTTAAAATTGGGGAGCTCTAAATCAGCCTCTCCGGCAAACAAAAAAAGTGGTGTACAGAGTACAAATAAAAGTGATAAAAATTTTTTCATAGATATCTATTTTGGTTAATATTTATATTGTTGGTTTTAGAAGTGCAAAGATAGAATAATATGTTTAAAAAATAAAAAAGAAAAAAATCCGTTCATTTTGTTAAACAATAAAACTCAAAACGATGAAATTCAAAGCCTTTTGTATTCTTATAACACTTTTATTAACAACAATTTACTCTTTTGCCACTTATCTTCTAATTCCTATGGATTTGGAACAAAGAAATCATTTGAAAGCCTACGGAATTGCATTTTTTGCCATAAAAAAAGATATTGATGTAAGTTGGTTGCTCAATTATCGCGGTGGAAGTTTCATGCATCCATACAGTGCAAGCGTTGAAGATGAGTGCATCATTCGTGGGGTTACCTACCAAGTTATTGCCGATGTGCAGGCTGCAGGAATTTTGAACGAAATTGCCGCAACCGAAAGTAATATGGATGAAGTGAAACTGACCAAGGCACCCAAAATTGCGGTGTATTCTCCCAAAAGTAAACTTCCCTGGGACGATGCGGTAACGCTGGCTTTAACCTACGCCGAAATTCCATACGATGTTATTTATGATGAAGAGGTTATGAATGATGCGCTTCCAAAATATGATTGGCTGCACATGCACCATGAAGATTTTACAGGTCAATATGGAAAATTTTGGGGCTCATACAGTCATGCCCCATGGTACATTGAAGATGTTAAAGCTAATGAATCTATGGCAGCAAAGTTAGGGTTTACCAAAGTTTCTCAGATGAAATTGGCGGTGGCAAAAAAAATCCGCGATTTTGTGATGGGCGGGGGGTACTTGTTTTCTATGTGTTCAGCACCCGACAGTTTCGATGTGGCTCTTGCCGCCGACGGCGTTGATATTTGCGACGTGCCCTTTGACGGCGATCCGATGGACCCGCAGGCGCAACAAAAACTAAACTACGACAACTGCTTTGCTTTCACCGATTTTAAAATTGTCACTAATCCATATACTTACGAAATTTCGGACATTGATGTTGACCCTGCAATGCACGTAAAAAACAAGAAAAGCGACTATTTTACGCTGTTTGAGTTCTCTGCAAAGTGGGACCCGGTGCCTACCATGCTCACCCAAAATCATCAAAATGTGATTTCAGGATTTATGGGGCAAACCACCGCTTTTAACAGTAACCGCATCAAACCACACATTGTGATTCTTGGGGAGACAAAAATTTTCAACGAAGCAAGGTATATTCACGGTACTTACGGAAACGGCACTTTTACCTATTACGGAGGTCACGATCCCGAAGATTACCAACATTTTGTGGGCGATCCACCAACCGACCTGAATCTTTTTCCAAACTCTGCCGGCTACAGATTGATTCTTAACAATGTGTTGTTCCCCGCCGCTAAAAAACAAAAGCAGAAGACCTAAAGAGGTGTGAGGTGTGAGGTGTGAGGTGTGAGGTAGGGTTTCATAAACGCAAAATAGTGCAGTTGAAAAGCAAAAAAAACTAAAAATAGCGCAGTTTAGAAATGAAAACTTTATAAAATAGTGCAGTTTTTAAAAATATTTATATTTTTGCAGCACAAAATAAATGTTGCTACTTATGAATATAAATGCTTACAAACAGGTGCTATTAGACCAACAAAAAGAAAAAAATAAAATTTCGCTGGAAACTCTTGTTGCAAGAAGAGAAGAAGTGTATTTTGACTTGAACAGTCAGTTAGCGCAAATTGTAATTGGAGTTAGACGCAGCGGAAAATCTACACTTTGCCATAAAATTCTGAAACAAAATAATATAGATTATGCTTATATCAATTTTGATGACGAGCGTTTGTATAATTTGAAAACCGAAAATCTAAATGACGTTTTAGAGGCATTATATATGGTTTACGGAGATTTCCAATACCTATTTTGTGATGAAATTCAGAATATCTCTTCGTGGTTTTTGTTTGTTAATCGGTTGTTGCGGCAAAAAATACAACTAATTATTACAGGCTCAAATGCTAAATTGTTGAGTAGCGAGTTGAGTTCACATTTGACTGGTCGCTATAATCAAATTGAATTGTTTCCATTTTCTTTTTCGGAAATCTTGGAATACAAAAAAATCCCTACTGATGATGATTCCACTTTAGGAATTGCACTTCGCAAGTCTGCATTTGATGAATATCTGTCGCAGGGCGGTTTTCCCGAACTTCTTGAAGTTAAAAATAAAAAAGCATATATTCGAAATCTTTTCAACTCAATCATTATGAGAGATATAAAACAAAGATTTGCGATTCGTTATCCCGAAGCACTACGAAAAATGGCTGATTATTTGACCGATACATTTTGTACGGAAATCAATTACAAAAATTTGGCAAAACAATTTTCTTTCGGTTCGGTTCACACGGCAGAAAATTATGTAGCCTACTTGCGGCAAGCATATTTGCTTATCGGATTACAAAAATTTTCTTTTAAAAGTCGTGAACGAATCTGCAATGAAAAAAACTATGTGATTGATACTGCTCTTATTTCAACAGAAAAAGAAAGTTTTTCGGAGCAAAATTTTGGTTGGAGACTTGAAAATATTGTATGCATTGAACTTCTCCGCCGAAGAAATCAGACTTTAAACGATGTGTATTATTTCAAAAATGGTTACGAGGTTGATTTTGTGTTAGTTTCAGACAATCATGTGGTTGAATTGATACAGGTTTCTATAGATATTTCGGCTCAAAAAACTTTTAATCGTGAAGTTAATGCTTTATTTCGTGCCGGAACAGAATTGCGTTGCGACAATCTAACGCTTATCACTCTAAATGAAGATAAAGTATATATCGTTGATAATCAAACAATAAATATTGTTTCAATATTAAAATGGCTGTAACTATAACCTTATGACCTACACGCTTACGCTCTTACGGTCTTTTAACATTGTACCGCATCTTCCGCCCCAGAATGAGCACCGATGCCATAATGCCGATAATCACCAACGGACCAACCGTATTTAACAGAATATAAAAATTCTTTTTTTCTTTAACAGCAATAGGGTTCAACATACCTATTTTGAAGCTTTTTGAACGAATTAGGAGTAACTCGTCGTCTGCACTTAAATAATTCACGCAATTAAGAAGAAAATCAGGATTATCATACTGTTTTCTTGAATAACGGTCATATCCGGTAGGATAGGGTTTCATCGCTTTTTCATCAAAACTGTTTCGAATCATATCACCATCTGAGATAAATATTTGTCGGGTTTCAGGACTTTCCGTTTTATAATTAAATTCTTCTATGGTATCAAACTCAACTGGTAATATTCCTTTGTAAGCGGAGGTAAATTTACCCTCCACCAATACGGCAACCGGCTCATACATACGATAATATTCTTCCATATTAGGCTGCGTTTTTATAACATTTAACGTAACGATAGAAGGGGTAGGCACTATTTTCGTTTTTTCTGACGTGGTTGCCAACACTGTTTTTCTAATATCTGTGTCATTACCCACAAAATCAATCGTTCCTGCAAAATCTAATTTTAAAGATTTAATCTTTCGAACAACGGGATGTGTTGAAAAATTAACGATAACCGGCATATAAGGGAAAGCCCAAAACTTGTATTGCGGTTGATTTCCAATCATCCCTGTAAAAATGGGGACTGACTGGCAGTTAATATCTTGAATTAAATTTGTATTTATACGCACGCCATATTTAAAAAACAGACTGTTTAAATGTAAATAATTTTCAGTAGCAAAAAACTCTCCTCTTCCTTGCAGGCTGTCCATCGAAGCATTCGTAGCATCTATAAGCCACAGCACTTTACCGCCATTCATGATAAATTGGTCAATCACATATTTGTCCATTTCGGAAAAGGGTTGTGTGGGTTGTGCCACGATGAGTACATTATATTTATTTCCGTACGTGCCGATTTTTGCATCTGCAGAATCTTTCACATAAATATTTCGCAAACTATTGATTTTATTATTAATAGTAACTCTTTCCACATTATAATAGCGTCTGAGTTGCCACTCCATCCACGAGGTTGACATTCTGTCGAGTTCGCCGTGTCCTTCCAAAAAAGCCACTTTTTTAGCAAAAACCGTAGTAATATTTCTAATGGCAGAAACCAAATTATACTCTAATTCTTGAATGGAAAAATCGAGCCAGTCTTTACCGTTTGGGTCAGAAACCACCAGGGTTACAGGATATTCTTTACCTCTGTAGGTAAAAAATGCACCCGGAACCACCCAAGTTGTTGAGTAATCTTCCCTGGCAATAGGAATAGGATAAAGTCCTTTTTTATAAAACTCTCCATAAATAGAATTTACCTCCTCCTTGTCTTTCCCGGAAACAGGGTCAATCATCTCAAACGAAATATTAGACGAATGTCTGCAAAACTCTTCCAATATCTCTTTCGTTTTTTGTGTAAAAATTTGATAATCAGCAGGATTGTTTTTCCCTTCTAAAAAAACTTTAATAAAAATTTTATCGGGCAACTCTTTAATCAATTTTATGGTAGAGGGTGCCAATGAATTTCTTTTTTCGGAAGTTAAGTCAATTCTTGCATAAAAAAAAGAAAATATAATATTGAGTGCAAGCAAAATAAAAAGGCTTGAAACAAGCGTAATAATTGCGGAACGTTTGTATTTAACTTTATTCTTCATAGGGACAGATTATTAAATTACCATTTTCGGCTTAACAACGTAACTCTCGTAGCTATAAGGAAAATTAGGATTACACTTGTAAAATAGAGGATATCGCGGGTATCAATTACGCCTCTGCTGATTGAGTTATAATGATAATCAATTCCTAAAGTTTTGATAAAGAACCCCATATTGCCCAATATCTCAAATCCGTAAATAAATTCAAATCCAAAATACATGATGAAGCAAAGTGGAGCTGCTACAACAAATGCTACAATTTGATTGGAGGTGATGCTGGATGCAAAAATTCCGATAGCAATATAAGTAGCACCTAAAAGAACGAGACCTAAATAGGAACCCCACGTACTTCCCATATCAATATTTCCCGGGGGCGAACCTAAGTTGTAAACTGATATTATATATAATAATGTTGGTATTAATGCAATAATTAACAAAGTGAGCGAAGCAAAAAACTTGGCTGCAATAATTTCCGAATCAGAAAGGGGTTTGGTTAGAAGCAGTTCCAATGTGCCACGATGCTTTTCTTCTGCAAAAGTTCTCATGGTGATGGCAGGAACCAAAAAGAGAAACAAAAAACCGGAAGTATTGAAAAGCCCTTGCAAACTTGCTACATTTGAAAACAAAATATTGTTAATATTCGGGAACACCCAAATAAACAATCCGGCAATAATTAAGAAAACACCTATAAAAATATAGCCGATTAACGAACTAAGATATGATTTAATTTCCTTACGGTAAAGACTATACATACTTGAGCAAATTAAAATTTCAGCGGCAAAGATATATTTTTTCGTGACAATCGTGACTGACGTGACACGTCACGATTGTCGCGATTGTCACGCTTGTCACGAAAATAAAACCATGTCCCAACATCTCAAAAAAAATTATATTTTCGCGGGCTTTTTGAAAAGCGTATTCAATTATTAAAAATTAAAAATTAAAAAACATGAAATCTGTATCTATGAGCGGTTCTCTTAGAGAGAACGTAGGGAAAAAAGATGCTAAAGCGCAACGCGCACAGGGGTTAATTCCTTGCGTAATTTACGGCGGCACCGAGCAACTTCAAATTGTGGTAGAAGAAACCCAATTTCGCCACTTGTTATTCACTCCCGAAGTGAAATATGTAGAATTGGAAGTAGGCGACAAAAAGTTTACTGCCGTAGTGCAAGCTACCCAATGGCATCCGATAACAGACCATTTATTACACGTTGACTTTTTAGAAGTAGTTGAAGGAAAACCGGTTATAATAGGTCTTCCGGTAAAACTTACCGGCACCTCCCCCGGCGTACTTCGCGGCGGTAGATTGGTGAAAAAAGTTCGTAAATTAACGGTAAAAGGTTTACTAAAAGATATTCCCGAAGAGATTATGGTGGATATTTCAAACATGGAAATCAACGATATGATTAAAGTGGGTGACTTGTCTATTCCGAAACTAACTTTTGTGGAGAACCCAAATACTTTGATTGTGAGCGTTGCTTCTACGAGAAATGTGGTTGAGGCGCAATAATTGAGGGATTGAGGGATTGAAGGATAATCACTAATCACTAATCACTAATCACTAAATTTTATATTTTCGCTGCATAAAAAAAATGCAGTATTATGTCTAAAATTAATGTTCTGCCGGGGGTGGCTACCGGCAAAGATTTAACAGCCATTTTTGATGCCGCAAAAGCGGAAAAATTTGCGTTACCTGCTGTAAATGTGGTAGGTACAGATTCTATTAATGCCGTAATGGAAGCGGCAAAAGTAGTTAATTCTCCCGTAATCATTCAGTTTTCAAACGGCGGTGCCGTTTTTTATGCCGGAAAATCGTTGAAAAACGAAAATGAGAAAGTGGCGATTGAAGGTGCTGTTTCTGGTGCCAAACACGTTCATCAAGTAGCTGAATTGTACGGCATTCCGGTAATTTTACACACCGACCATGCCGCGAAAAAACTACTCCCCTGGATTGACGGATTATTGGATGCCGGCGAGAAGTTTTATGCTGAGCACGGCAAACCACTTTACAGCTCGCACATGCTTGATTTGTCGGAAGAACCGCTGCACGAAAATATTGAAATCTGCAAAAAATATCTCTCCCGCATGGCAAAAATCGGCATGACGCTGGAGATTGAGCTGGGAATTACCGGCGGCGAAGAGGATGGCGTGGACAATACCGGTGTGGACAGTTCGAAGCTCTACACCCAGCCCGAGGATGTGGCATACGCCTACGAAGAACTGATGAAAATAAGTCCGAATTTCACGATTGCGGCTTCATTTGGAAATGTGCACGGCGTTTACAAACCCGGAAATGTGAAATTAGAACCGGTTATTTTGCATAATTCACAAAAGTTTATCGAAGAAAAATACAAAACCAAACCAAATCCGGTGAATTTTGTGTTTCACGGCGGCAGTGGCTCCGAGCCGGAAAAAATTGCCGAATCGCTGCAATATGGCGTGGTAAAAATGAACATCGACACCGACACGCAATGGGCGTTTTGGGAAGGAATTCACAATTATTATAAAGAAAAGAAAGATTACTTGCAAGGACAAATCGGGAACCCCGAAGGAGAAGACAAGCCTAATAAAAAGCACTACGACCCGCGCGTGTTCCTCCGCGAAGGCGAAAAAGCAATGGTGGAACGATTGAAAATCGCCTTTAAGGATTTGAATGCGATAGACCGATACTGATTTTAGCACGCAGATGACGCAGATTTTATGGATAAACGCAGATTTTATAATAATTATCTGCGAAAATCTTGATAATCTGCGTCATCTGCGTGCTAAAAAAAATTGAGCAACCTAATGAAAAACAAGATAATAGTTTTTGATGATCATTCTTCTTATGGAAAAACCGCATTAGCCCATGGACAGCTATTGGCACAGATATTTGATGCAGAAACTCAAGAAGTTAATATAGACAAAAAAACGGACTTAAATGTTTTTATAAAAGATAATAACATTCTTTGCTTTGTGATGCCGGTTGCCCATTCAAAAAAAGAGAGTTTTTTCAATGTTAAACGTGCAAGAAAGTGGATTCGGAGATCTCGGGTGCCGGTGTTTACAATTGGAAATACTGAACCAAACAGTACTGATTATCAACAAATTATTCTTCCGTTAGACATCAATTGTCAAGAAAAAGAGTTGGCGTTATGGGCAAGTTATTTTCCGGCGCATTTTCAAAAAAATTGTCCGCACGTTCCAAAAGGTAACATCTTGATACACATTATTTTTAATGAATATAAGGATGAACTTCTGCGCAAAAAAGTACAAAATAATTTAGACTATGTTACAAAAATGTTTGATAACTTAGAAGTTCATTACCAATTACATTCGTTTACAAAAGTGGACAACATTCATACTTTTGGTTTACAATTTGCACAAAAAACCGGCAGCACTCTCCTACTCTACCTGATGCCTGAGCATAATTCATTGATTGATTTAGTCTTTGGACCTGTTTCAAACAGAATTTTGGGAAACAAAGAGCAGGTGCCGGTGCTTTGTTTGAATGCGCGGGATGATATATTTGTGTTGTGCCGGTAAAACAAGTAGAGACGCGGTGTTCCACGTCTCTACGATTTGCTTTTCAGTGTGGGAGTTGACGGATTCGAACCGCCGACCCTCTGCTTGTAAGGCAGATG
>Ga0209628_10001460_pt1 | contig 15325 bp, 15 predicted proteins | sample TergutCu122P4_FD_187285 | JGI IMG/M metagenome (GOLD analysis project Ga0209628, IMG submission 187285) | Cubitermes ugandensis P4 segment gut microbial communities from Kakamega Forest, Kenya - Cu122 P4 (SPAdes) (version 2) | ecosystem: Host-associated > Arthropoda: Insects > Digestive system...
TACAAACTTAGTTTTATCATTAAAAACCTCCCCCTACCCCCTCCAAAGGGGGATAGCTGACGCACGATTTCAAAAAATATTGATTATAAATTCAAAAAAGTAAAATTATGAATCAAAAACATTTATTAATCGCAGTATTAGCCATTTTTGCGCTAACATCTTGCAAGTGCAATAAAAAATGTAAAGAATCAGAAAATACTCCGGAAACAACGCTATCCGGATTATCATTTTCCGCATTCAAAGCTGAAGTAGATGGAAAAGAAAATAACCTGTATGTGATGAAAAACGCTAACGGAATGGAAGTTTGCGTAATCAACTACGGAGCAAGAATCGTATCGATATTAGTACCCGACAAAACAGGCGAAATGCAGGACGTTGTGTTGGGATTCGACAATATCAACGATTTTTTAAACAACAAATCCGACTTCGGCGCTGCCATTGGTCGTTATGGAAACCGCATTGCTAAAGGTAAATTCAAACTCGACGGAGTTGATTATCAATTAACCTTAAATAACAACGGAAATTCATTGCATGGCGGAACAACAGGATTTCAATATCAAATGTTCGACATTACTCAAGTTGATTCCGTAACATTAGAATGTAAATTCTTATCTTTGGACGGCGACAATGGTTTTCCGGGAAATTTAGATGTAAAAGTGATATATAAATTAACCGCCGATAACGCCATCGATATTTCTTATGAAGCGGAAACCGACAAACCGACAGTCGTAAACCTGACAAACCATTCTTATTTTAACTTGTCGGGTAATCCCAATAATTTGATACTTGATCATATCCTATTCATGGACTGTGATTATTACAATCCTGTAAATGCAAATATGATTCCAACCGGAAAAATCGCCAAAGTGAAAAATACCCCGATGGATTTTACACAACCGGCAATTATCGGAGAAAGAATCGATGATTATACATTTGAGCAATTAAAGTTGGCAAACGGATACGATCATAACTGGATTTTTAATACTCCGGGAGATATAAACGTTCTTGGTTGTCAAACGTTCTGTCCCTCAACAGGAATCACTTTAGAAGTATACACGACAGAGCCGGGCGTACAATTTTATTCGGGAAATTTCCTTGATGGAACTGTAACCGGAAAAAAAGGTATCGTTTACAACAAAAGAGCCGCACTTTGTTTGGAAACCCAACATTATCCGGATTCTCCGAACCAGCCGAATTTTCCGAGCACAGTTCTTAGGCCCGGAGAAAAATATACCAGCAGGTGTATTTATAAGTTTGGAGTGAACAATAATTAATTTAAAAAATGGAAGTGTTTATTTGGACTATTGTTGGCCTTTCGATAGGAGCGTTAATAACTTATCTTTTTCTTCGAACAAAATACACGAAGTTAGAGTCTGAATACCAATTCGCTCAAAAAGAAAAGAGCCTGATTGAAAATAATCAGGCTCAATACCTACAATCGCTCAAAGAAAATGCTCAAAAGGAGATAGAAAACCTCAAAGAATCTTTCGATGTAGAAAGAAAAGCGATGGCCGACTCTCAAAAAGTGATGAAAGAAAATTTCGAGGAAACCAAACTCCAAATGGAAAAACAATGGAAAGAGAAAATCGAACTGTTAAAAACAGAATTCCAACAATTGGCCGGTGAAGTCCTCGAAAAAAAATCCGGAAATCTCCAAAATGCCAATAAAGAACAGATTGATGCGATATTAAATCCCCTGAAAGAGAAAATTCAGAGTTTTGAGAAAGCTGTAAAAGACAACCAAATATCAGGAGCAGAAAATAAAGCTTCTCTCGAAAAAGCCATTGAAGAAGTGATGAAAAGGGCGCAGGAAATTGGAGCTGATGCCGTGAATCTCACAAAAGCACTCAGAGGAAATTCTAAAACGCAGGGAGATTGGGGAGAAATGGTGCTGGAAAGTATTCTCGAAAAATCGGGATTAAGAAAAGACGAAGAATATTTTGTTCAGGAAAGCACAACCGTAGAAGGCGAGCGGGTCAGACCCGATGTGATTGTCCGTTTTCCTGAAAAACGTTCTGTGGTCATCGATTCAAAAGTTTCCCTTTCCGCTTATGTCAATTATATGGAATGTGAAAATGAAAAGGAGCGTGCCGGTCATCTGAAAAATCACATCAAATCAATTAAAGACCATATCGATGAATTAAGCACACGAAATTATTCACAATATGTAGAACATTCCATCGGATATGTATTGATGTTTATTCCGAATGAGGCATCTTACATTTTGGCGGTACAAAATGATGCCTCGCTCGGTAGTTATGCGTATGACAAACGGATTGTACTTATAAGTCCCACCAACATGATGATGGCGTTACAATTAGCTTACAATTTGTGGCAAAGCGAAAAGCAGTCGCAAAACGTTCGCGAAATCGTCAAAATGGGCAACGGTTTATATGATAAATTCGCAATTTTTGTTGAGAATTTCGCAAAAATGGGAGCTCAGCTCAACACCGTACAAAACACTTATGATGAAGTATCAAAACAATTAACCGAAGGAAAAGGCAATTTAGTCGGCCGAATCGAAAAAATGAGAGAACTCGGATTAAACCCTAAAAAGCAGTTGTTGATTGATTAAATATCTTATATTTGCAAAACGTTAAGGAATAGTTAAAACTGTAAAAAAGATTTGTAATATGAAAAAGTTCCGCCTTGCCGTTCTGTTCTTTTTGCAATTTTTCATTTGGGGAGCATGGTTGATTTCGTTGGGAAGCTACCTGGGCTCTGTGTTGGGATTTCACGGGGGGCAAATAGGCAGTTTCTATGCTACAATGGGAGTTACCTCCTTGTTTATGCCCGCAATAATGGGCATTGTTGCCGACCGTTGGATACCTGCTCAAAAATTGTTGGGAATTTGCCATTTTATTAGCGCTATGTGTATCGTGTATGCCTCTACTCAAACAGAGTATGCCTCGCTTTATTTTGCAATGCTTATGGCGGTAGGTTTTTATATGCCCACAATAGCATTATCTAATTCTGTAGCATACAATACACTGGAAACCGCAGGATTGGATACGGTGAAGGCATTCCCGCCCATTCGTATTTGGGGTACGATTGGTTTTATTGCGGCTATGTGGACGGTAGATTTTACAGGATTTGCCAAATCAAACATTCAGTTTTATGTATCTGCTGTGGCATCGGTTTTATTAGCTGTTTATTCGTTTACATTACCGGCCTGTCCAATCAGTGGAAAAAAAGAAAACGATTCGTTTGTAGAAGCTTTCGGATTGAAGGCATTTACATTGTTTAAACAAAAACGAATGGCAATATTTTTTATTTTCTCCATGCTGCTGGGAGCCGCTTTGCAAATAACCAACGGCTTTGGCGATTTGTATATTGGTAGTTTCGCAAGCGAGCCAATCTATGAAAAAACATTTGGAGTACAACATTCTGTAATGCTTATATCATTATCTCAAATATCCGAAACACTGTGTATTTTGTTAATACCCTTCTTTTTACGGAGATTTGGCATTAAAAAGGTAATGCTTATCAGCATGTTTGCTTGGGTTTTGCGTTTTGGACTGTTTGGTTTGGGCGATCCGGGAGCAGGTGTTTGGATGTTTGTGTTATCCATGTTGGTTTATGGAGTGGCTTTCGATTTTTTCAATATTTCAGGCTCGTTGTTTGTAGATAAGGAAACAGATACGTCTATTCGTTCAAGTGCGCAAGGCTTATTTATGATTATGACGAATGGTTTTGGAGCAACGATAGGGTCGTTAGCAGCAGGTGTAGTGATAAGGCATTTTGTCCCAGCCCCTGCAACAAGTTCTGTTGGTTGGGATGTGGCTTGGTTTATTTTTGCCGGATATGCCGCTGTTGTAGGAATCCTGTTTGCTATTATGTTCAAATACGAGCATAAGAGATGAAAACGGTAGTATTACTTCGCCATGGAGAAAGCGCATGGAATAAAGAAAACCGGTTTACCGGATGGACGGATGTCGATTTAACTGAAAAAGGGATAGAAGAGGCCAAATCTGCCGGAAAAATCTTAAAAGAAAAAGGATTCATCCTTGAAAAAGCTTATACCTCTTATCTGAAACGTGCGGTCAAAACACTAAACGAGGTATTGGACATAATGGATTTAGATTGGATTCCGGTTGAAAAATCATGGCTGTTGAATGAAAAACATTACGGTATGCTGCAAGGGTTGAACAAAGCCGAAACCGCTGCAAAATATGGCGAAGAACAAGTCATGATATGGCGAAGAAGTTATGATGTCGCTCCTGCACCGTTGGCAATCGACGACCCGAGAAGTCCCCGTTCAGATATTCGCTATAAAGAATTATCCAATGAAGAAATTCCACTGACGGAATCTCTGAAAGATACTGTCGAGCGCATTGTTCCTTATTGGAAAGAGGTAATCGTTCCTTCTTTGAAAGATTACAATCAGATTGTTATTTCCGCACATGGAAATAGCTTGCGAGGAATTATCAAATACTTGAAGGATATTTCCGAAGAAGATATTGTTAGCTTAAATCTGCCAACAGCAGTGCCTTACATTTTCGAGTTTGACAACAACATGAAACTGATGAAAGATTATTTTCTGGGAGATCCCGATGAAATCAATCGAAAAATGCAAGCTGTAGCTAACCAAGGGAAAGCATAATTTATCTTCTTGCCGGAGATGGAGATGATGCAGGCGAAAGAGCCTCTCTTGCAAACAGATGTTCAGCTCGTAGATACCTGAACACTTTTTCGGGAGAAAGTATTTTCCGTATTTTTTTGAGAGCCTCTCTTTCCAATTCGAGTTCTTTTTCTCTCGCATCGATAATTATATTGGTAATGCGATCATATTCTGCAGCAGAAACATTTTTACCATCTCTTTCGAGATCACGAATTTTTCTGACTTCCTGACGCATATTCCGGTTAACCTCAAATTTTCTTTCTTCCAATTCATTGTAAATAGGCCAAAATTCTTTGGCTTCTTCTGCTGTTAAGCCAATTTCTTTTGAGAAGAAAGCGATGCGTTTTACTCTGAGGTTTTCAAAATCCTGACGCACTTGTCCTTCTGTTCTTCTGTTTTGGGCAGAAAGAGAGAAAACAGTGCAGAGAGAAAAAACAATCAATAATACAGATATATGTCTCATTTTATATTATTTATTAACAGTTAATCACCGAAGATTTACAAAATTTCATCATCATACAAAGTTTCCAAATAAGAAGCGTATGACATTCTTTCTTGATAATAGGAATTAAACTCGTCGATTTCATCGATAGAAATATTATTCACATCTTCGCTGAAAATCTTTGTAGATTCGGGTCTGTGAATAAAAATGTTAACCATCAGTGCAATACCTGTAAACATGGCAGCCATGTAAAACCAAGGTTTCGCACGTTCCCACAAACTGATAACTTGCGGCTCTTTTTGCTCCTTTTCCGGTAATTGAGACATTACACTACTTGAAAAGTTCTCAAAATATCCTGTTGGGACTTTGAAAGGATTTACTTTACCGATGTTTTCCAAATTGTTACCTGTTGTTTTCATTTTTCCTATTATTTTACACTGCTTAGACGATTTGTCTTTAAAAAGGTTTAATGCTCATTCAACAAAATATCTTCTACTTTTTTTACTGCATGATGATAAGAAGCTTTCAATGCTCCAACCGAGGTGCCCAATACTTCTGACATTTCGTCATAAGGCATTTCGTCATAGTAGCGCATATTAAATACCAACCGTTGTTTTTCGGGTAATGTCAGAATGGCTTTCTGTAATTTAGTTTGAGCCTCATCTCCATCGAAATAGTCATCACTTTCAAGTTTGTTAAGCAAGAAAACATCCGTATCGTCGATCGATATATTATTCATCGACCGTTGTTTGTTGAGAAAAGTGATACATTCATTAATGGCTATTTTATAAAGCCAAGTCGAGAGTTTGGCATCTCCCCGAAACGCATCGATATTAATCCAAGCCTTGATAAATGTGTTTTGCAGTACATCATTGGCATCATCGTGCGATAACACCATCTTACGAATTTGCCAGTAAATTTTTTCGGTATAAAAGGCGACAAGTTTCCCGAATGCTATCTTTTGCACTTCGGAACTACCGGATTTTAATCGCGACAAAACTTCCTCTTCGTTATAATTTTGCATAAATCATAATTTATCAGCCCACAAATTTAGCAAAAAAACAGAATAGTAGCCTAATATGTGCTGATTTTACTTTTGATATTACTTTTTTCTTTCGTCTTCGTTTAAACTTTTTTCGACACGAAACATCTAAGTTGAAAATTAAGGCAAAAAAGATTGTTTAATTAAAAAATTAGAAAGAACATTATGAAAGCATTAGTAAGAAAAAGTTTGGTTTTAGTTTTAGTATCTGTATTTGTTATTAACGTTTCGGCTCAAAACCCAAACAGAAATTCAAGAATGACAGCAGAAGAAAGGGCAGCCAAACGAACAGAAATGATGACAAAACAGTTGGACTTAACAGAAGACCAACAAGCTAAAATCAAAGAAATCAACCTGAAACATTTTCAAGAAAGGCCTAATCATCAAAGGCAAGTCAGAGAAGAAAGGAGGCAAAACAGGGAAAATATGAGATCCCAAATGACAGCCAGAGATGCAGAACTCAAAGAAGTGTTAACTCCTGAACAATACGAAAAATGGCAGGAGAAAAAACAAGAAACGAGAAAAGATCAGGTAATAAGGAGCAAAAAATAGTTCAAAAAAAGCCAATAGAATTTAAAAAATAAAAAAACGGCACATAAATTGTACGAACTTTCATGAAATCACAAGCAATAAGATCATGAGAGTTTGTACGATTTAAAAAGTTCCTTAGTTAAAATTACAAAATCTCTTGCAATGTCCTTTCTTTTACTTATTTTTGTAGCTTAATGATTTAATTTGAGAATTAAAAAACATGATGAATAATAACTTAAAAATAAAGAATATGAAAACAGTCAACAAATGGTACTTGTCAATGTTGGTGCTTTTTTTGACATTTTCCGGATTTGCTCAAAATCGTTCTTTTGACGATGATATTTTTTTCTCCAGAAGAAATTCAAGAAATGTAGAGCAAACAGAAACAAAAGAAGCAGTAGTACAACAATCAGCAGTACAACAGGCAACAACACCTGTTATTATAGCAGAATTTCCTCGTTCAACGAGGGATATAGACGATTACAACCGTAGATTTACGGGGGGAGATGAATTTATAGATGATGAATTCGCAGATGATGATTCTTTCGTTGAATTAATAGAAGGACTCTCACCTACAGAACGAATTGTCAGATTTCACAATCCTGCAAAAATTGCTATTGTCGGAGCCGATAATGCAAACATCTCAAGAGATGGAGAAGGAGGATTTATAATCGATTTCCAACAACCGCAACAAACATCCGTAAATGTTAATGTCGGATTTGGCTGGGGTTGGAGCAGTTGGAACAGTCCGTGGTGGGGCTGGAACGACCCATGGTGGGGCCCGTCTTGGGGCTGGGGTTGGAACAGCTGGAACAGACCTTGGGGTTGGAGCAGTTGGAATCGCCCATGGGGCTGGGGTTGGTACGACCCGTGGTGGGGCCCGTCTTGGGGCTGGGGTTGGAACAGACCTTCATGGAATAATCCTTGGAACCGTCCGTGGTGGGGCAATAGCGTTGTCCATAGAAATTTCCCCGGTGGCCGCAGCAGCGGAAGTACTGTGGGACGTAGCAGCGGCGTTTCCGGACGATCATCAACTGTAGGAACCAGAGGTTCATCGGTTGGAACTACCCGTTCTTCAACCGGAGTACGATCATCTGAAGGCACAAGCACGAGATCAACTGGAGTAAGATCATCTGAAGGTACAACAAGAAGTTCAGGTGCTGTAACAACTCCTTCAAGAACAACAACAACTCAACCGACAACTCGCACACGTGTTGCGACAGAATCGACCGGCACTACTAATAACAGAAGTTCGTCCGGTACGGTATCGACTCCTTCACGAGGTTCAAGTCAACAAAGTCCAAGTCAACAAAGCAGTGGAACATCCTCTTCTCGAAGCTCCGGAAGTTACGATAGTGGAAACAGCAGATCCGGCAGTTCCGGTTCCGGCAGTTTCAATAGCGGTTCATCCGGTGGCGGTAGCAGATCGTCAGGCGGCTCATCCGGCGGAAGTAGTGGCGGAGGCGGACGCTCATCCGGTGGCGGCGGAGGCGGTGGAAGAAGATAATCCACATTTTTAGACTACTATTATTAATTTAAGAAAATTGGTTATGAAAAAGATTATATTACTTTTTGCAATAAGTTTTATTGCGATACAGATTTATGGACAAGGACAAATGGATGCGCTCAAGTATTCAGGAACAGATTTGTCGGGAAGTGCACGTGGAGTTGCAATGGGAGGCGCTTTCGGTGCTTTGGGTGGAGATATTACAGGTATTGCTCAAAACCCCGCAGGTATCGGAGTATATCGATCCTCCGAAATTTTGGGAACTTTAAGTCTTTCTTCAGTCAACACAGAAACAACTTCGAGTTCAATAGTCAAAGATAATAGATCCAACTTTAATTTTAGCAATATCGCTTACGTTGGTTATATGCCGTTAGTCGGAGATGTTAGTGCTGTTAATTTTGGATTTTCCTATAACAGATTAAAAAACTTTGGCAGAAATTATAACTCCAGAGGCAACGGTTTAACATCCTCTCTTACGGATTATATTGCTGAATATACAACGAGAAACGCTAATGTTCCTGCCGAGAAATTCGAGGAGAATAATGCTTACAGCCTATTTCCATGGATCAGTGTTTTGGGATATAATGGAGGATTAATAAATGATAACGGAGATAGATATATAAGTTCATTGATGGGTCCTCAGGCAACAAGAGAAGATGGAACTTTGCAAACCGTAGACAGAATATATTCCGTTTCGGAACGAGGGCATATTGATTCTTACGATTTCACGATGGGTACTAATATTTCGGATATAGTGTATTTGGGTTTGACTCTTTCGTTTACGGATATGCGTTACAACTTAAATTCCCGCCATACTGAAGAATTTGAAAGAGGAAACGAATTCAAAGGAGGAGGATTTGATTTTGACAACAGTTTAGAGACATCAGGAGCAGGCTATCAAGTATCAATCGGAGCGATCTTCCGACCCATTGATGAACTTCGTCTCGGAATTGCCTATCATTCACCAACATGGTATAATTTGACTGACTCTTATTCTGCCGGAGTAAATTATGAAGGCTGGCTTTTGGATCCCAATAATTTTGAATGGGATTGGGACAACATAAGCGCAAATACACCAAGAAATTCATTTACAGAGTACAGACTTACGACTCCCGATCGTTGGGTTATGAGTATTGCAGGTGTGATAGGGAGTAGAGCAATCATAAGTTTAGATTATGAATATAGCGATTATTCTAAAATAAGATTGAGAGATGGAAATAATGGATTCAATAATGAATATAGAACACAAAACGAATATATCTCTCAAGACTTTGTAGGTGCATCGACTCTAAAAGCCGGTTTGGAATATAGAGTTACTCCTCAGTTGTCGTTACGAGCAGGTTACGCATGGATGCAAAGTCCGCTCGAAAAATCATTTAAAGCAGGATTGCAAGAAGTATTGCCATCCGGAACAGTAACAGCATATACATTAGATGGAGATATTAATTATTATTCTGCCGGTATCGGGTATCGCTTTACTCCTAATTTTTACATGGATTTTGCATTCTCGGTTAGACAGCAAACGAGTGAGCTTTACACATACTCTCCAATCTGGAATGATATGAACGAATTAGTCGTTAGTTCTGATCCTGCCGGATTAAAAAACAATACTTACACCGGACTTTTAACTTTAGGATATAGATTCTAAAATATAATGAACTGTTTGAAGAATTATTTCAGCAAACTGCAAGAAGTTCTAAAGAAACAATCAACATTACACTTTGTTTTGTTGGTTGTTTCTGTTTTCTATTTGTCTCACTATAATGTTTGGGCAGTTAAATGGATGGGAATCTTGTTTTTTTCGACATTCATTTTTCAAAGTCTCATTTTAAAAAGAAAATGTTATCCTCTGTTTCTTTTTAGGGTAGTGATTGTTATTTTCTTAGGGTTTCAATTTGTGGATTTAGTGTATGAAAGAAATTTAAAAGCACGAGGTCTCCTTGAAGAACGGGGAGGTGTTTTTATGAACGAGCCCCATGAGATATTAGGTACTCGATTAAAGCCAAACTTGCGCAACTCTTGGTTTTTTCTCAAGATAAAAAGAGATACAATACAATCTTGGACTTCTTCCGACTGTCTTAGCCGTCGTATTCCTGATGATGCTTTTATGGAGGAGTATTTAATGAATCAAAGTCATTCCGACAGTCATGCTGTATTTTTGGGTTGTTCGTTCACGTTTGGTGAGGGGTTGATGTATTCTTCAACTTTTCCTCATCTGTTTGAGAAGTTGAATCCTGATTACAAGTCATACAATTATGGAGTTCAGGGATTTGGACCACATCAGATTGCCTTATTGTTCGACGACCGAGTGAATACGATAAACGAAGAGGCTATACCTGAGGAGAAAGGTTTTGCATTGTATACCTATATAGATGATCATTTGAATCGAGTGTTTGGAGGAAGTGATTATTTTAATTGGGGATGGTACACTTATCTTCCTCCTAATGTCTACATTGAGAATGACTCTTTAGTTATCAAAAGATGGCCTAAAATACAATTACTCGGTAGTAAAATTTTGAATCATGTGGCCTTATTCAAAAAGTTGGGTGTTAGATTTACTTACCCTAAAAGAGAGTCATTTTATAGGCGTTTTGCCTCGATCATCAATTATACTGCCAAAAAATATTGGGAACTTAAGCCGGACAATCATTTTTATATAGGTATTTATCCATCGTTTCTTGATACTACGGATTTGAATTGGGTCCAATATTTGGATGAAAGAATTGTGGTTTTAAAAGTAGACCTCCCCCCAGACCATTACTCCAATAGACTTAAGTATAAGTTACTCGATGGTCACCCGTCGGAAGCACTTAATTTATACTATGCGGAAGAACTAACGAGGTTGATCAGAGAATACGAATCACAAACACGAAATTAACATTGTTTACCAAGGTTTTTCAAAAGATGCTTTATCAAATTCCCTTGTATATTCTTTGAACAAAGTTGCCTGAGTATTCTTTAACGAAAGAGGATTTTTGTCTTTCCCAATCCTCGACAATAACGCCAGTGGCGTAAGAAACAAATAAAAAACCACTGAAAGCAAGATATTAGGAATAATCATGCCCAATAACCAAGCCAATTTCATCCACAAAAAATCTATCTTCTTTGCTAAATATCCGGAAAAAGCGCCTGCTAATCCCAAAATTAACGCAATATTCAACCATCCTTGCCATTTGGTTATTAAATAAACAACCGTGAATCCAAGGACAATCACTAATATTGTCTTTATCGGATCCGATTTTGCTGTCTTTGCACTCATACGTTAGAATATTGTGTATATAAACGGAGCAATAGCGCTACCTCCTCCAAACACGATAAGTAGCCCCAATAACAATAATAAAATGATAATTGGCGCCAACCAATATTTTTTGCGCTCTTTCATAAAGAACCATAAATCTTTTAAAAAGTCCATTTCAATTAATTTTATTTTGTAATTCGTATTCTTCAATTAACCTTGTAAACTCGCATGCATAATGTGCATTAGCCTCTTCCGATGGATGAGCATTATACTTGTTTAGTTCATATTTAGACCTGTTGATTCCATAATCTGAGGGGAGATCTACTTTTAAAACCACAATCCTTTCATCCAAATATTGAACCCAATTCAAGTCTATACCATACCCCGGATAAATACTTACATAAAAATGATTGTCCGGCTTAAGTTCCCAATATTTTTTGGCAGTATAATTGATGATCGAGGCAAAACGTTTGTAAAATGCCTCTTTCTTTGGATAACTAAATTGAACATCAAATATTTTAAACAAAGCTATTTGATTCAAAAAATCAGCAAACTTCAATTGTGCTTGAGATCGTTTTTTAATCTTCAATGAGTCATTTTCAATATACACATCATGATTCCGAGATAAAAAAGGAGCCCATCTAAGATACATAGAACCTCCATACACACGATTCAAATGATCATCTATATAGGTATACAATGCAAAACCTTTTTTCTCAGGTATTGCCTCTTCGTTTATTGTGTTCACTTGGTCATCGAACAATAAGGCAATTTGATGTGGGCCAAATCCCGGAACTCCATAATTGTATGATTTGTAATCAGGATTCAATTTCTCAAATAAATAAGGGAAAGTCGAAGAATACATCAATCCATCGCCAAACGTAAAAGAACAGCCCAAAAATACGGCATGGCTGTCGGGATGACTTTGATTTACTGAGTATTCTTCCATAAAAGTATCATCCGGAATGCGACGACAAAAACTATCTGAAGAATAAAAAACTTTACATAATGTATCATTTCCCATCATTTGCCTTATTCGGCACAGTTGAGCGTTATGTAGATTTGGGCTTAATCGAAAGCCCAACAGATCATTCTGTTCATCATAGGAATTTCCTGTTTCTTGAGCGAAAATTTTTGGGTACGATGCAAAGTTAATATGTCGCCATCCTACTTGAAAAATTAAGAAAATTACAACCAATACTCTAAAGAGAAATAAGGGATAACATTTTTTTTGCAAAAGAAGACTTTGGATAATAAAAGAAAACATAAACAGAGCTATCAATGAAAAAGTAACCCAGTCGACAATAATATCTTCTTGAGTAAAAAATGCAGATAGCGCCATTTTAAAGATAAATAATGTGGAAAAAATCAATAGAATAAAGTACAAGACAAATTGTTCTTTTAAAATTGTTTTTAATTTGCTAAAATAATTTTTCATGCTTTTTTTATTCAATCCATTTTAAACTTTACCATCCATTTTTCTTTATTCTCCCAATCCGGCTGTTCTGTTTTACAATAGACAAAATCTCCGATGACAAGATAATCCATTTCTGTACTCATAAAACAGCGATAAGCATCGTAGGGTGTGCATACAATAGGCTCTCCCCGAACATTGAAACTTGTATTCACGATAAGTCCATATCCGGTTTGCTGTTTAAAAGCATATATTAATTCCCAATACCGGGGATTTGTTTCTTTATGTACGGTTTGTATACGGGCAGAAAAATCCAAATGAGTAATCGACTGTATATCGCTTCTTTCGTAATATAATCTTTCCCAAAGCGATAAATTATAATAATTATCAGGCAATTTCTTTCTTCGACTTTCTTTAACCGGAGCCACAATAAGCATGTATGGAGAATCCGAATCCAAATCAAAATATTCGGAAACATCTTCGGCCAATACCGATGGTGCAAAAGGCCTGAATCCTTCTCTGTATTTGATTTTTAAATTCAATTTCTTTTGCATTTCCGGATTTCTGGCATCGCCCAAAATACTTCGGTTGCCAAGTGCTCTCGGACCAAATTCCATCCTGTCTTGAAACCATCCGACAACATTGCCTTGAGCCAATTGAGCAGCAACAAATTCAGCTAATTCCGAAAAATTATCATATTTAGTGAATACCGACTTGGTTTTCTTGTTCATCAATTGGATCTCCTTTTCAGAATAATCAGGCCCCAAGTAAGAACCAAGCATGTGGTCATTCTTGTTATCAAAAGTTCTGACAGCATCAAAATACATATAACTTGCAGCTAAAGCGGCACCTAAAGCTCCTCCCGCATCTCCGGCCGCAGGTTGGATATATATTTCCTTGAAAATATTTTTACGCAACAACTTGCCATTGGCGACACAGTTTAAAGCTACACCTCCCGCCATACACAAATAATCGGCATTTGTAAGTCGCTTAGCTTCTTCTGCCATTTTAATCACAATCTCTTCTGTTACGATTTGTATGGCTAAAGCTAAATTACAATGTTTTTGTTCTAAATTCGATTCTGCATCTCTGCGTTTGAATCCGAACAAGCGTTCCCATTTTTTATCATGCACCATTCTTAAACCGGTGGCATAATTAAAATATTTTTGATTCAACCAAACAGAACCATCTTCTTTAATGTCGATAAGATTTGATTTAATCAAACGAATAAAATCATCTGTTTCTTCAGCCTCAGGATTACCATACGGAGCCAATCCCATTAATTTATATTCTCCCGAATTTACGGTAAATCCGAGATAATAAGTAAATGCGCTATATAGCAAACCCACCGAATGCGGGAATTCCATTTCTTTCAATATCTTAATTTTTCCCTGTTCTCCAACGCCAATAGAGGCTGTGCACCACTCTCCTACTCCATCGATAGTCAAAATAGCAGCTTTCTCATAAGGAGACGGAAAAAAAGCACTGGCAGCATGAGATAAATGATGTTCAGGAAATAAAAGTTTTACCTTTTTCTTATCATAAGAACCTACTTCTTTCAGGCTATCGTAAATAAGCTTTTTTAGGAATAATTTTTCATTGAGCCAAACCGGAATAGCTTTCAGGAAAGATAGCAAACCTTTGGGTGCAAATGCGTAGTACGTTTGCAAAAGACGTTCGAATTTTAACAAAGGTTTATCATAAAAGACGATGGCATCCAAATCGTCAATTTCTAATCCGGCCTCATCCAAACAATATTTAACTGCATTTTTAGGAAAATCCGGTGTGTGTTTATCCCTCGTAAATCGTTCTTCCTGCGCTGCCGCAATTACTTTATCTCCAATTACCAAAGCTGCAGCAGAATCATGATAGAACGCTGAAATTCCCAGTACTTTTTTCATTAAAACCTGTGTATAATGTGTTGTAACTACAAATTATAACGCAAAGTTAACGAAAATATTTAATCTAAACTATATTATATTAGTAGAAAACGAATTAATTAAACAAAAAGAGTCTTAAAATTCCGAACTAAAATGGAATTTGATGTTTTTAAAGTCCTGTTGCGCCATTTGCAACACATAATTGGAATCGGCTAAAAACACATCTCTGCCTTCCTTATCTTTAGCCATATATTGGAATTTGCGCTTTTTGAAGTTTTCTAATTCATCAGGAAAATCGCTTTCAATCCAACAGGCTTTGAAAAGATTGATGGGTTCCCATTTGCATTGGGCACCATATTCGTGTAGCAAGCGATATTGGATGACTTCAAATTGTAATTGTCCTACTGTTCCTATGATTTTGCGTCCGTTGAATTGATTGGTAAACAGCTGAGCAACACCTTCGTCCATCAGTTGGTCGATTCCTCTATTCAATTGTTTGGATTTCATCGGATCGGCATTCTCGATGTATTTAAACATTTCGGGAGAAAAACTGGGTAATCCTTTGAAATGTAGTTCTTCTCCTGCTGTTAGCGTATCTCCGATTTTGAAGTTTCCGGTATCGGGCAAGCCGATAATATCTCCGGCAAAAG
>Ga0209628_10001461_pt1 | contig 15322 bp, 10 predicted proteins | sample TergutCu122P4_FD_187285 | JGI IMG/M metagenome (GOLD analysis project Ga0209628, IMG submission 187285) | Cubitermes ugandensis P4 segment gut microbial communities from Kakamega Forest, Kenya - Cu122 P4 (SPAdes) (version 2) | ecosystem: Host-associated > Arthropoda: Insects > Digestive system...
GTCGAAACTGCCGGAAGCGGGAGATATTTTTTGTTCTCGATTTCTTCGGTGATATAAAATATATCGCCCTCGTTCACTTCGGTCTGCGAAAAATAATATTTGCAATTTAAATTCGTGAACGCGAATTGCACGTAAATAAATCTTTGAATAAAAATTACGGCGGCTATAACGCCGAACGCGACAAATATCCCCATAAATCAATCACTCCGGTTTTTCATTGACCGGCGCGGGTATCTCGCCGAGGATATTGTTGAGCATATTTTCAGCCGCCGCGCCGTAATCCATCATTAATCTGTGAGCCAGTACGGGAACTACGAGGGCTTTTATATCGTCGGGGATAACATATTCCCTGTTTTTTATCAAAGCCCGCGCACAAGCTGCTTTCGCGAGAGCGATCCCCGCCCTGGGGCTTGCGCCGATTTTTATATTATTCGTTTTTCTTGTCGCCTGTATGATTTCTATGATATAATCTCTTATCGGCTTGCTTAATATTATATTGCCTATATTTTTTTGTATGTTAAAGATATCATTTGCGTTCGCGACGGGTTTTAATTCTTTGACCGGGATTTTGTTCAAGTTCATGTCTATTATTTCGCTTTCGCCTTCTTTTGACGGATATCCCAGAGAAAGCCTCATCATGAACCTGTCAAGCTGGGCTTCGGGCAGCGGGAAAGTCCCGCGCGTCTCGATCGGGTTCTGCGTTGCGAGGACCATAAACGGCAGATCGAGAATATAAGTCTGATTGTCGACCGTGACCTGTTTTTCTTCCATACATTCGAGTAAAGCCGACTGCGAACGCGGCGATGCCCTGTTGATTTCGTCGGCTAAGATTATATTCGCGAATATCGGCCCTTTTCTGAAAACAAACTCGTTTTCTTTCTGGTTAAAATAATTGATCCCCGTAATATCCGACGGGAGGATATCCGGAACGCATTGGATTCTTTTAAAAGAAACGTCGATAGAGCCCGCCACGGCTTTTGCGAGCGTCGTTTTGCCTGTGCCGGGCATATCTTCAAGCAGGACATGGCCGGAATTGCATAGGCAGATCAATATATTGTCGATCACATCGTCCGATAATATAACCGCCGAATTTATATTCGCGCGTATTTTCGATAATATAACGCTGTTATCCATGTTTTTTATCTCCTTTGTTTGATGGACGGGACATGTCACGAACGAAGTTCGCGTATGGCAGCGTCCCCTACAATTATTTTACTATATAATTTTAAAAAATCAATAGGTTTTGTTATGTTTTTATAAAAATTTTTCGGAGTTGTCATTGCCACGTCGATAAACGAACTTCGTTCGTTTTACTCCTCGCAATGACGAACAGGCGTTTTTTCATTGACATATTTGTATTGTTGATATATAATTTTTATAAAGATAACCGTAAAAATATTTATGTGATTATAAAAGGAGAAAATGATTATGCCTACAAAAATGTCGCCCAGAGAACGCGCGGCCGCCGCTTTGACTTGTAAAATCCCCGATCAGGTTCCTACGTTTGAACTTGAATTTCAGCTTACGAGAGAATATATCGGCAACGATTATTTAAGACAGCATGAACTTGACGGACTTTCAAAATCCGAAATCGATAAAAAGTTGCACGAAAACGCCGAATTTTTACTCGAACTTTTTGAAAAGTTAGAATATTCTATAATCCCTATCCATCATTTGAGTTTTGAAAATCAACTTGAAACGGCAAGAATCATCAGGAAAATCTCCGGCGAAAAATATATGCTCACCAAACACGGCGACGGGACATTCAGTATTCCCGACGGAAATCATATGTACGATTTCGCTTACAGGATCGCGGACGATCCCGACGGGTTAAAACAGGAAGCGGAACGCTGGGCGAATGGCGCGATCGAATCAAACAAAAAGGCCGCCGACGCAGGTTTTGATTCGTTTATTTTATGTTCGGATTACTGTTATAACACCGGGCCGTTTCTTTCGCCTCCGATGTTCAGGGAATATGTGACGCCGTATCTGAAAAAAATCATCAAAAGCATACGGGATTCCGGCGCATACGCGATCAAGCACACCGACGGGAATATTATGCCGATACTCGATCAGCTCGCCGAATGCGAGCCTCACGGCATACATTCGCTCGACCCTATGGCAAAAGTGGATATAAAAGAAGTCAAGCGGCTGATCGGCGATAGAATCTGCTTGATCGGCAACGTGAATTGCGCTTTAATGCAGACAGGCACGGACGAAGAAGTTGTCGCAAGCGCGGAATACGCGATCGAACACGGCAAACCGGGGGGCGGATTTATTTTCGCCACAAGCAACTGCCCATTCCATGGTCTGCCGCTTGAAAGATATATGCTGGTTCTTGACGTCTGGAAAAAGCACAGGGATTATTGATATTGAGGTGAAAAAATGGCAAAATTATTAAATCAAAAATACATTCTGATCATTGCAGTATGCGTGATTATTGCTATAATATGCGTAGCAATATTTATCATTTTCAATAAAAGTAATAAAAGTAATAAAAGTAATAATCAAAACGAAAGGGGAAACTTGGAAATGCCGCAGGAAAAAATTATTGAGGATATAGAATTATCCGAGCCATATTATGAATACGGCGATAAAAATGTCGCTATGATCTATCCGTTTGAAAAGCCGTCATATTTCGGCGAATTGCTGGCAATGTTTAAACATGACGTCGGCGTAATGGCGCAGGGAATCGATTGGGATTATGTAGATTCTTATTTAAATGCTAACCCTGTTGACCTCTTGATTTTGCCGGACGCCGAAACGATCCCGTCCGGCGCGTCGCAGGCTATCGGCAAATATTTGAAAAACGGGGGGAATTTATTAACGCTTGGAGGGCCGCCGCTTTCAAAAACATTATACCAGTCAGGCGACGAATGGCTGACTGTCGAAGAAATCACGCTCAAAAATCAAAACCGGCATGCGCTTTTTGATTTTGAACAAGCATCTGACGGAAAAGGCTGGACAAGAAACACAGATAAACCCAAAAACGGCCAGCATATCGAAACGGGAAATTTCGGCAGTCCCGACGGCGGCGAATCACTGCATGTAGTATTAGACGATGTGCGCGGCTGGGACGCAATATCAAAAAGCGTCAAAATACCGGAAGGCAATAACACTTTAAGTTTATACGTCAAAGGCGGGCCGAATACGGCTGCATTAAGCATCGAATTGGACGAAAAAGACAGTTCGCGCTGGTACGCCGTTTTTCCTGTCACGGAAGAATGGCAGTATGTCGTTTTGACCGACGACGATTTTATATATTGGCATGACAATCCCTCAAAAGGCAGGGGCGGCGCGGGCGATAAAGTCAATTTCGATAAAGTTAATAAATTTATCGTCGGCATTGCTTTCAGCGGCGTGACCCAGGGAGCGAATGAATATTGGTTTGACAGCGTGAGCGTTTTAAAAAGCGAAGTTTTTGCGGCAGAACCGGCTTTGATCATTGACGGGCTTTCGCCGGACTGGAAATTCTATCCCGTGACAAACGGCGATAAAGCCGTCGCTTTTGACAATCAGGTTTTTGTCGCGGACAGAAAATACACTCTTCCGACTGCTGAAAATTCTTTATTTTCCCTAAGTCCCAGGCCGCAGGGCACCGGCTATAAAAAAAATAGAAACGCGCGTTTTGTGCCTTTAATAGAAATTTACGACAGTAAAAATCTGCGTTCGGGATTTTTGGCGTGGATGTTTGTAAATAAAAATATAATTGCGGGATTCGGCACGTCTGATCCGGCGTTTTACGACGAAAACGGCATAGCCGCGGTAGCGGACGTCGTTAGGACGATACTGGACGGCGTAATGTTTTTAGAAGCGGGCGCGACTGAATATATTTACATAGACAACGAGACGAAATCCCTCCCGCTCGGCGCGAATATCAAAGGCAAAACGTCAGAGGCCGGCCTAACGATGGAAATCGAATTATATAAAAACGGCGGGCAGATTTATCAAAAAGAATACGCCGTGTCAAAAAATAATATAAGCGAAAATTATGATTTATCGTCTGCCCCGCAGGATATAAAACCCGATAAAGTTACGGCTGTTCTAAAAAAAGACGGGCAAATCATAGATAAAATATCGCATGAAATAATCTTTTGGTCGCCTAAACCCGAAAACGAACGCAAATATATCAGTGTGGGCAATAACGAATTTATCAGAGACGGCAAGCCGCTAAGATTATACGGCGTGAATTATATGCCGTCGTCGGGGATCGGAGTAAACCCCGATGAATGGGCGTATTTTGAGCATTATGTCTCGAAAGAATCCTACGACCCCGACGTGTTTTATAAAGATCTGCTCAGAGTGAAAGAAGTCGGGTTCAATTCTGTTTCGTTGTTTGTATATTACCAGACGGCGGAAGACACGAAAAATATGCTGCATTTGATCGATATGTGCGATAAACTCGATTTGACCGTCGATTTGTCGATACGCCCTCACGCTGATCCGTTTAATTTAGACGACGGCGAAGTTGTCGATATGATCAAACTTCTGCACATCGCCGAACTGGACAATATCGTCGCGTATGATCTTGCGTGGGAACGTTATTTCGGGACTTACGAGGGTTCATACGGCAACCCGAAAGGACGGAAAGAATATGACGCCGAATGGAAAGAATGGGTTGTGAATCATTACGGTTCGACAGAAAACGCCGAATCTGAATGGGATTATCAGTTTATAAATCCCACGGACGACATGCTTCGAAGCGACGGCAAATACTCGAAAATGGTAGCGGCATACCGTCGGTTCGCGGATGATTTGATTTCGCAGAAACATAATTATGTCAAAGATTTGATCAAAGAATATGACCCAAATCATTTAGTTAGCGCCCGTACCGGTTCGCAGGGCGGTTTGCCATTGGCAGACCCCGGCGATATGGGTTATGACTATCAGGCATTGGCTAACGGATTGGATTTTATGTCGCCCGAAAGCTATGTGATCAATTCTGATTTTCATACGGCGGATCAGGGGATTTTCACAAATATATATTCGCGTTACTGCAAGCCGGGTTCCCCTGTAATGTGGAAAGAATTCGGACAGCATATCTGGACGGGTTCAAACTTCACAAATAGTTCAAGAAATCAGGCAGTTCAAGCGGATTATTATACAAAACTCTACGATATGATGATCGCGGGACATACCGGGGCTTCATTTTGCTGGTGGTGGCCGGGCGGTTTCAGGACAAACGAAAACAGCGATTACGGCATAATCAACCCTGACGGGAGCGACAGGCTTGTCACAAAAGTGATCCGGTCATACCGCGAGCCGTTTTTAAATCAGCCGGGATTCGGCGAACCTGATCTATTCTTTGAAGTTGACCGCGAATTGTCGGCGACGGGAATCAAAGGCATGTACGAAAATATAAAAGACGAGTTTATTTCAGCCGTCAAATCCGGTAAAACCGTTGCATTCAAAGACGCGTCAACGGGGACAAATACGGCAACTGTCGCAAACGCCGCGATCGGCGGAGGCGTTGCCGGAGAAAATAACCCCTCGAAATTTGTCAGCGGCGAATTCAGGGCGGTATATGTGAAACTCGCGGACGGAAGCTGGAAAAAAGTAAATTATAAAGGGAATATAAAATTACCCGCCGGCCCTGTTGAGATAAAAGTTGTCATGGGAAACAGTCTAAGAACGGAATGGTTGGCGAAATCCGAATCAGACACAACTTTTGTTTCGCTTGTTTCTACGGCAAAGTCAAATATCGCGTTTGATTTCCCATTGTCGGCAAACGTGAAGTATTTGGATTTGTTAACGCAGGAATTTAAATTATGCGACAGTTTTGACGATAAAATGATCATATCTTTCCGGTTCGGGATAAAAGACAGGTTCCCGTTCGGTTCGCCGTTTGAGTTTACGGTGATAAACGGGTAAAAATTAACAAAACAAAAACAGAGAAAAATGCCGCGCGAAGAAATTGTAAAAATAATTGAAAACATGAAATAACATCAAAATAAAATTGCGTAGGGGCGGAATCATTCTCGAACAAGTTCGAGACTTCCGCCCCCGTAATTTTGATAATATATAAATTTTATTGTACCGGGTGATGTAATATATACGTCACAAGACGGTTATACGCCTCGATCGTCAAATGGCAAAACCCGTCGGACGCAAGGGATTTATATAAACTGTTGTTGCTGTCTCTTAATACGGCGGCGTAATCGATAAACGGGATATCGTTTTCAAACGCGTAATCGATCAGCGCATCGTTCGCCGCCATGATTTTCGCGTTGTTCAAACTCACTTTCACTCCTTCGACCGTAGGCGTCACCGACATGATCACAACGGTTTTATCGGGGCTTTTGTATTTGATCCTGTCTATGAGATATTTATAGTATTCTACGTATTTTTCGGTTGTATTTAATGCGACGTCGTTTAATCCCAAGCAAATAAACACGATTTTCGCGTCTAATTTTTCAATAATATCTTCGGGCAGCGTTTGTTTCCCGTCGTAAAGCGGGTGAATCGAAGTGGCCGAAATTTCTTTTGCCGAATTGAAAACCCCGTAACTCCCGGAAGCTATGACTGTTGCGTCCCTCAATACATTTTGACCGTCGTATTTTATTTTGCTTCTGTATAAATCAAATCCTATCGTTACGGAATCGCCGAGAAAAATAATATTCTTGAAATATCCGAACGGTTCGGGGATTTCGGCGCTCAGCGGCACGATTTTCCATTGGGAATCAACGCTCCGCCCTTTTGGGGGCTGTTCGACATTCTTAACGGTTTTGGGGATTTCGATGGCGTTTTCAAACATTTTTTGCAAGAAATCGCTTTGCGGAACTTCGTCATATATAACCGGCGGGGGAACCGGTTCGGGAACCGCGGCCGTCGCTATTGGAGCTGCGGGAAGCGGCGGCGCAGCAGCCGCTTGGATTGTTGTCGCCGGGGCTTCGGCAGTTTCGATTATTTTAGTAGTTTCGGGGATTGCCGCCGTTTCCGTTGTATTTTCTGTTGTTTCAATCATTTCAGTTGTATTTATTTTATTTGTTGTATTTATTATATTTGATATATTTGTTGTTTCTGTAATTTCAAGCGTTTCTGTTCTATTTATTGTTTCCGGTATTTCGGATATTTGCGGTATATCCTGTGCGATTTCAATTTCATCTTTGTTTGTGTTTGCGAAATTATAGAATCCCGCTATGTAAATATAGCAAATGATCGGCGCGGAATAAACTATTGCGAATATTGCGTTAAAAATTAAAAACCTGATTTTCCCGTTTTTCCCATACATATCCAAATATCCCCGTTTCCCCAATTAAAATACATGCCCCGATATTAAAAAACAAAGCGAAAGCCGTTTCGTCCCGCTTTCGCTTTATTATATATCTTTCCCATTCGCCCTGTGCGCTTTCGCCCGAACGCACTTATGCAGTATAACATATATTTTTTCGTTTGTCAAGCGATATTTTAAATTTTTTCGTTGACTTTTAAATTTAAATATTATATAATACAAAAAAAGATTAACGGGGGATATACGATCATGAGTGAAATCATTTATTCAAAAACAATCGGGGAAAAATATAACGCGGACGTCTGCATCGTCGGAGGAGGGCCGTCGGGCATAGCCGCGGCTGTCGCGGCGGCGCGTTCGGGGGTTTCGGTATTTCTGGCGGAATCGCAGGGATTTTTCGGCGGGCTTGCCACAACCGCGCTTGTCCCGGCTTTTATGCCTTTTGATAACGGCGTTGATTTTCTCGCCGGGGGCATAGGAAAAGAAATCTATGATCTGTGTTTGGAAAATAAATTTTATTTGTCGGGAAATACCGTTGGGATCCATGCCGAAAAATATAAATTAATCTGCGATTATTTAATAACAAAAGAAAAAAATATAAATTATTCGTTTTTCACGACTTTGATTGACGTGATAAAAGACAGCGAAAAATCAAGCCGCGTCGATTACGCCGTATGTAACGCAAAAAGCGGCACGTTCGCAGTTAAGGCGAAAATTTATATCGACTGTTCCGGCGACGGCGATTTGTGCGCGTTCGCGGGGAACGGTTACGCTATGGGCGACGAATCTGGAAAGACGATGCCTTCGACGTTATGCACGATCTGGAACGATATAGACTGGAACGACAAAAAGTTTTCTGACGCCGAACAGCTTGAAAAAGCGTTTACAGATAAAATCTTCACTCAGGAGGACAGGCATTTGTCGGGAATGTGGCGGACCGGAGAAAAACTCGGAGGGGGAAATATCGGCCACAGCTTTAACGTTGACGCGACAGACGAAGTTTCTCTGACAAAAGCGATGATAACGGGCAGGAAGATCCTGCCCGAATACGAAAAATATTACAGGGAATATTTGGGGCGAGGTTATAAAAACGCAAGCGTCGCAATATCGGGGTCATACTTAGGGGTCCGCGAAAGCCGCAGGATCGCGGGGGACTACGAATTGTCAATGGACGATTTTATCAGCCGCGCGTCTTTCGACGACGAAATCGGCAGGTTTTCATATCCCATCGATATTCACATAACAAACCCCGACAAAGAATCATACGAAAAATTCAGGAAAGAACACGACACCATGCGTTATAAGCCCGGCGAATCCTACGGTATCCCGTACAGGATTTTGCTCCCGAAAGATTTGTCGAACGTGTATGTCGCGGGAAGATGCGTAAGCGCGGACAAAAAAATGCAGTCGTCGATCAGGGTGATGCCCGCGTGTTTTATCATGGGCCAGGCGACAGGCATTGGCGCGGCGCTGGCGATAAAAAACAACCAAAATCATTGCGAAACGCGCGGCGTTGATATAAAAGAATTGCGACGGGAATTATTAAACTTTGGGGCGTATCTGCCGAATGTGAGGTAAAATCATAATTCAATCCCGAAATATTTTTCCAGAACGCCGGGGATTTCGTTATCTGTACAGTCTTTTATCTTTACACTATACGGCATACCGACAAAATCGATTATTTTAAATATATTGCCGTCGAGGGTGTATTTTCCCGTTTTTGTTCTTATTGCGACCATGTTCTGCTTTTTGAATATAGAATCGGGCGAATGCTGGCAATAAAAATTCGGCTGGACATAATCGATTTCAAGCTGTTCTTCTTCGGTAAACGAATATAATTTTTTCCAGTCCCATTCGCCGTCTTTTTTGACATACAACACCCAGCCTAAAAAATCTTCTTTTATGAATTTATATGTCAAACCTCGCACTTCCGTTTCTTCGTTTTCGACGAGTTTTAATGGAATCTCAGGCGTTATGCTCCCCACGCCTACGTCGGCGAGATAATATTCGCCGTTTATTTCGACGCGCATGACCCTGTGGCGGCGCATCGGGATTTTCGGCTCGTCCAATAAAAACCGCGCGAAATAACTTACTGTTTTAAACCCGATTTCACATAAAAGCCAGTTAAACAGCGCGTTTAACTCAAAGCAGTATCCCCCTCTTTTGCGGACGGCGATTTTATCATATAAGTCGCCGGGATCAAGAGAGAGCGGGATATTTCTCAATATATCGAGATTTTCATACGGCACGGTTAATAAATGTCTGTATTGCAATTCAGACAACGTGGCATAATCTGTTTTGGGGTCGCCGTTAAAACCTATTCTGTTTAAATATTCTTTCATGGGCTTATCTCTCCTTTTTTGTTTATTATTCCGGTATCAACAATATTTTCCCCTTCACCGCTCCCGGCGTTTTATATAAATCAAATGCCTTGTCAACATCTCTCAGATCAAATTTTCTGAAAATCAAATCTTCGTCGAATTTTAACTGCCCCGTTTTAAAATAATGCGCGGTCAGCGTCCATTCTTCACCGGGAAACGGCGCGGAATAACTCATCCATGAGCCGGTGAGTCTGAATTCTTTCCGGTTCATATTCTCGAATAATTTAGGCGTGAAAACCAAATCTTTCGTCGGGGTGCCGATAAAACAAATATGCGCTTTGTTATTCGCGATTTCAAACGCCGTTTGCATCGTTTCCGTGATTCCCGCCGTTTCAAATACAAAATCATACGCGTTTTTGTCTATTATATCTGTTTTTGAATTGATTGTATCATCCGCGCCCATTTTTTTGCATAAATTCAAACGTTCTTCTGATATATCAAACACCGTGACCGTTTTTGCCCCGAATATTTTCGCCCATTGCATAGTAAATACGCCGATCGTTCCGCCGCCGAGTATTGCGACGTCGCCGCCGCCATGATAATCATTGACTTTTAACCCGTGTAACGCGACAGTCGAAGGCTCAAAAAACGCGCCTTGTTCATACGATAAACTCGAATCAAATTTCACCGCGTTTATTGCGGGGATTTTTACATATTCCGCAAAACTCCCCTGTTCCCTCGATCCGATAAAACTGTAATTTTTGCATAGAGAATAATTCCCTTTTTGACAGTCGGCGCAATCCATACACGGAATCAGCGGCGCGCCGGTAACTTTGCCGCCGACGGATAAATCTTTCACATCGCCGCCGACTTCCACAATTTCACCCGAAAATTCATGTCCCAAAACATTGGGATAGTAATGCGAGCCGTTATATAATACCCTCGGCACGTCAGACCCGCATATGCCTGCCGCGCGAACCTTGACGATTATCTTTTCGCTGTCGTTTCCGCCGATAATCGGCGTGGGATAATCGCCGTATTTTATATCTTCGTTTGCGTATAAAACCGCCGCTTTCATATTATTTATTTCCTCCTACTTGCGGGACGTCGAGGTCGCCGTCCCCTACATTAAAATACAACCTTAACCGTTTCGCCCATTTTAACCGTCACTTTTTTAAACCCCGCGAGATTTTTATGGGGTATATACTCAAACCTCAAAACGGCATAATTCACGTCATAACCGCCGTTGTTCGTAAGTTCGACAGTTTTATCATCAAGCCAGTTTTCTTTTATGTCGCAGTATGTAAGCCCGTAGCCGAATTCATATAACGGACTGCCTTTGAAAAATTTATACGTGCGGTTTTCCATCGAATAATCCCTGAACGGAGGCAAATCCGACGTGCTTCTGTAAAACGTCACCGGAAGCCTGCCGCACGGAGATTCTTTTCCGAACAGTATATCGGCCAGCGCCCCGCCGCCTTCCGCTCCCGGATAAAAACATTGAACGACTGCCGCGCATTTTTCGTCCTGCGCAGTCAGATTTATACAGCTTCCGCTCACGTTCACGAATATCACAGGTTTGCCGGTTTTTATGATTTCGTTAAATAATTTTTGCTGCAATTTAGGCAGTTCTATATCGCCTTTGTCGCCGCCGAGCGCGCCGTTATACGCGTCGCCTTCTTCGCCTTCCATTGACGGATTCAGGCCCATGATCATAATTACAACGTCAGATTTATTCGCCGCGATGATCGCTTCACGCGTCGGCTGTTCGGCCCAATCGTGCGCGTCGTCGCCGAATATGTCGCAGCCTCTGGCGTAATATACTTTTTGGTTGTTTTCTTTCGCTGTATCCTGTATGCCCCTCAACAACGTCGTATATGACGACGGCGTGCCGTTGTAATTGCCCAGTAAAATCGATTTATCGTCGGCGTTCGGCCCGATAACGGCGATGTTTTTCACGCCTTTTAACGGCAATACGCCGTTGTTTTTTAATAATACAATACTTTCCCTTGCCATTTTTCTGCTGAGATTTATATGCTTTTCACATTCTACGATTTCATACGGGATATTGTCATATTCGCAATCGTTATCGAACATACCGAGCCTGAAACGCGCCTCAAACAATCTCTCAACGGATTTTGTTATCGTTTCTTCGGTTATAAGACCCTCCGCAACCGCGACTTTCAAAAACGGATACGAACATCCGCAGTTTAAATCACAGCCGTTGTTTACTGCGAGCGCGGCGCTTTCGGCTTCGTTTTTCGTAATTCCGTGACCTCGGTTTATATCGCCTATCGCGCCGCAGTCCGATACGACATAGCCGTCAAATTTAAATTCTCCGCGCAGGATTTTTTCAAGCAGAGTCTCACTCGCGCAGCATGCCTCGCCGTTTACTCTATTATACGCGCCCATTAATGCCGACGGGTTCGCGTGATCGATACAATATTTAAACGCCGCAAGATAGGTTTCGTACAAGTCTTTTTCCCCGACGATTGCGTCAAAGCCGTGACGTTCGGATTCGGGGCCGCTGTGTACCGCGTAATGCTTTATCGTCGCGTCTAATTTTCTGTATTTGCCCGCCCCCTGTAACCCGTTGATAAACGCCGAGCCGATTTTCCCGGTCAGATACGGGTCCTCGCCGTAGGTTTCATGTCCCCTGCCCCAGCGGGGATCCCTGAATATATTTATATTCGGCGACCAGTACGTCAAACCCTGATAAATCTGCGTATCGCCGAATTTCTTGTATTCGTTATATTTCGCCCTCGCCTCGTCTGAAATGGCAGTCGCGACTTCGTACATCAATTCATCGTCGAAACTTGCCGCCATCGCTATCGCCTGCGGGAATACGGTCGCCGCTCCCGCCCGCGCGACGCCGTGCAGGCATTCGTTCCACCAATTATACGCCGGGATTCCCAGACGTTCGATTGCCGCAGATTCGTGCGTCATCTGCGATATTTTTTCCGCGAGCGTCATTTTCGACACAAGTTCTTTTGCTCTTTCCTTGAAATTCATGTTTTGTTTCCTCCGAAATTTATTATAAATTTTTATATAACATCTTGACAACGTATAGCAAATGGCTATACTCTAACTTTACAAACCTAATTTTGCCTTTAAGATTCTAAACAATTTATATATATATGGTATTTTAGTCAAGCCTGCTGATAATGCGGTTTTTTGCGAGGCGATATTATCAGTATCTGTTGTCCAATATATTTCTTTTTCTTCCTGCATATTTAAAATATATTCGCACAAAGCAACCGCGTTTGAAACTGAATAACCTTTTTTTCTGTAATCTTTGTGGGTCGATACGGTTATTTCTATCATTCTATCAGAAACTTTATTATCATGATACCCGGCGCTTGCACATGATATTATTTTATTATCGATTATCGTTGCATAACAATAATTAGGATAATATATCCAACCTAACATATTTTTAAAATCAAAGTCATATTCTTCAAAATCTTTTTTAAATAATAACCTTGAATTATCCTGTTTTTTATGCAGATTTAATTTATCTTTATTTTTTTTATTTAATATATAACATATTTGTTTAGCCATAAGTCACCTCGGCTTCTTCGGCAACTCTGCCAAATGCGCGTTTGTGTCGGGATACGACAGCAGCCGTTCTTTCATCAACGCCCCGTGCCATTCGGTCGGGGTGTAATCCCAGCCTGTGATCATGTTCGGCGTTGCTCCGGGATGCAAACACCAGCCGGTCCAATGCAGGTTATTTTCGTCCATCCAGTTGAGCATATCGGGCATCCATTTCGGCTTTTTATCCGCGCCGTTCGTCCCGTCGACGGCGTTTATCCCGATTTCACCGACTATGATCGGATAATCGTTGACTATGCATAAAACTTTATTTTTCATATCGCTTTTCCACGGATATATATGCGTTTCATATATGATTCCGTTGCCGCCGGGACTATCCGTGAGGGCGTAAGTCGCGCCGTTCGCTTTGGTTTTTATACCGGACAGATCATATCCCCAGTCAAGGCCTCCGGCCGTGATTATATTCTTTGCGCCCAAAGCCCTTATTTCTTCCAAAATCTTCTGATGTCCCGGCGTTTCGTATGTCAATATTTTTTCGTTGGCTTTGCCTTTGTTTGCAATTTCGGTAATTGTTCCGCCGTCCCGCCAAACCTCCCATGAAATATCATGCGGCTCGTTATACAAATTAAATATAACAGAAGGATGGTTCGCGTATCTTTTCGCGATGTCAAGCCAGAACTCAAGCGAATTTTCGTCCGGCATAAAATGCTGGCTTATATTTTTCCCCCATTCGCCCGCGTTTGACCAGTGCAAATCAAGCTCCACATATTTGCCGAAATCCGACGCGAGTTTCACAACTTTATCAACGATATTTTTATATTCATCCCCGCCGTCTTTCTGTCCTTTTACTTTGCCAAACCAACGGTCCTGCGACAACGGCAATCTGATAATATTGCAATTCCAGTTTGTGAAAACTTCATAGACAGAGTTTAAGACGTTTTCCCCCGTATTGCTCCATTCGAGGCTGCACACGTTTACACCGGCGAGCCTCACTTCTTCGCCTTTGTCGTTCAATATTTTATTGCCTTCCGCATGCAGCATCCGGCTGGCAACAAGTTCCGCAGGCTTTGGCGTTTCAGTTATCGTCATTTTTTCGGTTTCAGGTTCTGTTTCAATAGGATCAGTTGCCGGATTATGACTTTCTTCGTCCACAGATTTCAATTCCGCGCTTCCGCCGCAATTCGCGAGCGCGAGTGAAATCACAGTCAAGCAGATCATCGCTATTATTTTCTTTGCTTTTTGCATTTTGATATTTACCTCGCTATATTAAAAATTTATCATCCTGTATATTATTTTACCATTTGTTTTTATTTTTTTCAAGTATTTATTATTATACAATCAATTTTATTTATTTTGACGATTGACAAAATTTTTTATAAATATTATAATTATTATAATGTTTACTATTTTATATTAATTTTAATTTATATAGAGGAGCTTATAAGATTATGAAACCGAAAAAATTAATTGCGCTTATATTGATTTGCATGTTTTTAGCAATATTCGCCTCATGCGCATCAGATTCAAAATCGCCCGGCACAAACGAATCCGCAGGAACTCCCGATTCGGCGGCCCATTCCGCCGACGGCGAAACGCCTGCCGCCGCAGACGACGCATCATGGAACGACGATTTGAACTTTGATTTTAACGGTTATACTTTCAGATTTTTGACCCGCACCGTGGACTTTTTTAACTGCGCGATCGACTATGAAGAAATATCGGGCGAAGTTTTGGAAGATGCCATATATGAAAGAAACAGGCGCATCGAAGACCGGTTTAATATCACGTTTAAAAATATCACGAATTACGATTCGTCCAAAGCGAGGAATTCGATAAAAGCGGGCAGCGACGACTATGATCTGATCATGACGAGAAACCCCGACGCCTTTACGATATTCGCGCAGGAAGGCTTGATCAGCGGCCTGAATACTTTGACTTACATAAACTTAGATAAACCGTACTGGGATAAATATGTCACAAACGAACTCTCGATCGCTAACAAAAGATATTTCGCATGCGGGGCATTTAATTTATCTGCATATGATTTTGTGCATGTTTTGATATTCAATAAAAAATTATTGTTTGATTACGGTATGCCGAACCCGTATGAAAAAGTCAAAAGCGGCACATGGACATACGACGCTTTTGAGGAAATGGCGAAAACCGCCACCCGGAATTTATCGGGAGGCGATAAAATGGGCAAGGACGACGCGTA
>Ga0209628_10001462_pt1 | contig 15318 bp, 11 predicted proteins | sample TergutCu122P4_FD_187285 | JGI IMG/M metagenome (GOLD analysis project Ga0209628, IMG submission 187285) | Cubitermes ugandensis P4 segment gut microbial communities from Kakamega Forest, Kenya - Cu122 P4 (SPAdes) (version 2) | ecosystem: Host-associated > Arthropoda: Insects > Digestive system...
CATGAACGAGTCGACGATTTTATCGCTTACGTGCATTCCTGTATACATACCGTATTTTTTCAGCTGCGCCGCGATTTCGTTCAGTTTTGCGCAGCCTTCTTCCCATTTGTCTTTGTTGTTCATATAATCCCACGGCATCATACTGATGAGATACTTGTTGCCGATGATTCTGTTGTACGCCGCGAACATTTCAAGAAGGTCGGGTTTGCTCATATAGTCCCACGGGGAATGCCAGCCGCAGCACTCGAGCCCGAGGTCGTCAAGCATTTTTTTCAATTCTTCCGGCGGCATGGTGACAGGGGCGATCAATTCGACCGCTTCGTACCCGCAGTCGCTGATCAGTTTTAAAGTCTCGAAAGGATTTTCTTGGTACATCTTGTAGACGGAGAAAACCTGCAAACCTATTTTTGTTTTTTTTGACATAATTATTACCTGCTCTTTCTTTTATTTATAATTTATTTAATTTTTTCGTTTACTATGGTAAAATCCGCGTAACCGCCGTTTGTATTTTCGTTGGAGGGTAACTTTACTCCCCGGTAATATACACCGCCGTCTTTTGAATATGAATATATAGAAGTTACAGCAATATCGTTTCTTTCGAGCTTGAATAAAGATTCGTCGCAGCGTCCGTCTACAGTATAAACCGGCGTTTTGATTTCAGCAACCCGTTTTGAAACGGCAGAACCGTCAAATTTATTTACAGGTATAATGTAATAAGTAATTTTGTGAGTTCCGTAAAGCCTTATATCATATTTTTCGCAGGCATTGAGCCAACCCATGTGCATTCTGTTGTCAAACTTGTTGCCGCCCCACGCAACTACATTCATGATAACGCCGTCCTGTACGGAATGTTTCACATTGCCGCCGTTCACATAAACCAGACCCCCGCTGTACAGCCAGTTTATGGCGAAAAGCGGACGGTCCGGCTTGGCTTCGGTATAGCCGAACGGAATATCGTGGCAGATATTATTGCCTGACGTTGGAATCATGATATTTATCTTGCTGTTATCTATCCAGAACGTCCCGATTTCGTCGCCGTTGAAATCAAATTCTGCTTCTGCTTTGATATACCCCTCGTTTTTATAGAAATAGTAAGTTTCTGAAAGTCCAATATCTTTGAGGCATGACTTTCTTGATATGACAGAAGCAACGGGTCCGTCGAAAAACTCGGTTTCGCCGTTGCGGTTGTTGTAAGTTTCACCGCTTATTACGCACCGGATTTCACCGATAAGAACATCTTTATCCGGCGCAGGTTCTATACCGGAGATTTGTTTTAACAGCCCCGTTTTGTCAACAATGCCCTCAAATGAGCCGAATTTAACAGCAGACGGCAAAGTTGCTTTTACCGACGGAGCGGCGTTTTCTTTGGATAATGCCAACGACTTGAATCCGAACGGGAGCAAATCGCAGAATCCGAACGTTTCGTCTTGATATTGCTGCGTCACTATTCCCGATATATTTTGTTTCGTTCTGATTTCCGTCCTTCTTTCGGCAGGAAGCCAGTTAATAACAAAAATATAACCGTCGTCCGGTTTGACAAAATTTTCGCTTATCCTGCGGATTGTTTCTTCACATTCTTCTTTAACCGCCATGTTGGAAATAATCGCTTTTCTGCGCAGGTCGGTCACCTCAGTCCAATATACATCGTGGTGCTGATATTTCAAAATATCCGCCCACCATTTATTTACCAGACTTTCGTCCGCTTTTTGTCCTGTTTTAATCATATTCATGCACATGACCGCTTCAGCCGCAACCGCAGCTTCTTCCGCCGCCCTCGACGACCTCAGCAGTTCTTCCGCCCATACGCCCTCAACATACGACCAGTATGTGTACAGCCATATTTTTGCCGACGGCTTTGTATATTTCAGCATAGCCCTGATTTCGTCCTCTAAAAGCACAAAATCATGAAGCTCTTTTACTTTGGTGTAATATTCTTCGTCTATTTCCATCATATCGGGGAAAGTCATGCGCAGTTTCGGCTCGGCAAACAAATCCTTGTCCACATTGCCTGCCGCGCTCCCGTAGTCCAGCATCTCGTTGTATCCGATATATACTGGCAGAGCCGTGCCGTCCAGCGATTGCGCCAGAGCAAAATCCGCGCCCTGTACCGGACGGAATCCTTTATAACTCTCCATCGTCATCTCAAAGCTGCCCCCGATTACGTCGATGGCCGCCGAGAAAAACGGCATAACCATCAAATCATAACCGAAACATTTCAATATCTGAGGTAGTTGCTTATGATGCGCGGTTTCCTGCGGCACGTATAATTTTATGTCCGTGCCGAACAAGTCTTTATATACTTTCAGTCCCATTTCAAACTGCCGCCAGTTGCTCTCAGACCCCAATATCTGGAGATGGGGCTGCGAATAACTGCCGTTCACAAAACCGAGCTTCCCATCCTGAAACGCCTTTTTTGCGTTTTTATGTACTTCCGGGTACGCATTGCACATACGAAGAAGTTCGTACGCCGAGAACTCGTAGTTTATTTTTATATCGTCGTGCAGTGCCAGAGATTCTAAATTCCGTTCCACTCTTTTTACATATTCGTCCGCGTTCGCCGCTCCCCACGGAGCAACCCGTTCGCCGACTATCGGCTCACCCCTGTCCTCATCGATTAGCATATACATGGGATGCTGGCACAATGCCGCTTTCCATTTGAAGTGTTTCTTGATTTCTTCCGCGCTGATTACCTTATATAATTTCGATAATTCCATTTTAAAATTCTCTCCATTTCTTATATTTTTTAACTCGCACTTATAATAACTTAAATTAACTTAGTATTAGTATTTATGTAAAATATTATATACTAAACGGTTTCTGTTGTCAATAAATTTTAAAAAAATACAAAAATATATAGAAAAATATAAATGTATATGTTATACTTAATTAAATTAATTTACTATGAATAAAATCTAAGAAAGCAGGAATTTGCCAGTTATGAAAATAGACAAATTTATTATGGCCGCCGCAAATAAAAAAAATGTTATAGAAATAATACGCACAAAAGGACCTATTAATAAAGCGGAAATTTCCCGCATGCTCGGATTAAGCCTCCCCACAGTCATGAAATTTACGGACGAACTTGAAGCAACGGGAGCTGTCAAAGTAATCGGGAAAGCCGAATCCAACGGAGGAAAATGTCCGGAATTGCTTGAATTTGTTTCAGATGCGTTTTATATCGTCGGCGTTGACGTCGGACGAAATTCGATGAAAGCAATCATGATGGACCTTGGCGGAAATATCGCAGGCAAAGTAACCGTAAAAACCGGAGATGATGTAAACCCGAAAATGATTATAGAGCGTCTTATCGAATTGATAAAAGCGGTTATGCGCAAAAGCGAAATACCGTCCGATAAATTTTTGGGTATGGGAATCGGCATGCCCGGACTGTTGGATACAGAAAACGGCAATGTCATTTTTTCGCCCGATTTTCGTTGGGAAAACGTTTCTCTGCTCGAACCAATTAAAAAGAGTTTCGATTTAAATCAAATCCTTATAAACTCAAATCAAGCTATGGCTATGGGTGAGAGATGGTTCGGTATCGGCAGGCAGTCCGACTATTTTATATGTGTAAATCTCGGACACGGAATCGGGTCGGCAATAATAGAAAAAGGTGAAACATATCACGGGAGTTGCGGCAGCAGCGGTGAAATAGGACACATGACCTTAGATAAAAACGGTCCTGTATGTGAATGCGGCAATCATGGCTGCCTTGAAATACTCGCTTCGGGCAACGCGATTGCATTGCAGGCGCAAAAAGCCGTGAAGAACGGCGAAAAATCAGCAATGTTTGAAATGTCGGGCGGTAAAATCAATAGTATTGACGCGAAAATCGTTTTCGATGCGGCGCGGGAAAAAGATAAAACGGCTGAGCGGATTATAACCGCCGCCGTTGAGTATATCGGAATAGGTATAGCAAACTGTATCAATCTCCTTGACCCTGATATGATTATCATAAGCGGCGGAATGGTCAACGCCGGCAATATATTACTGGAGCAGCTCATACCCGTAATCAAAGAGAGACAAATGAAGTTCGCCGGACGAAACGTAAAAATCAAAGTGGGCGAATTAGGCGAAAACGCCACGCCAATGGGCGCGGCGGCAGTGATTCTCAGCCAATATATCAATGCCGGTTGCAACGGCAAAAGCATATACAGTACGCATTTCAAGGATAATTCGTTTTATAAATCGTAGAGAAGTCCTTTCGAAAAGAACTCCCAGTGAATCCATCGCCGACAGGCATAAGGATTAGCCGGGAGTTCCTATTTCGGGGATTTTACGAATTGTTGCTCTGAATGTTTTAATTCAAAAAATACACAAGATATCCACCGTTACTTCGTCGCATTTACGGAAAATCCACGGTTTACTCCCTCGGCAACCGCCGAATCAAAGTTACAATTATGATGTCAGTTATTGGCGTTTGACGGAGGGAGTTTCTTCCGTTCTTCCATTATTTTAAACTATTGTAAATCCGCCGTCCATTACGATATTTTCGCCTGTAATCAGATTTGCCGCGTCGCTCACCAAATATACGCAGCATGCGGCTATCTCGTCCGCCTCGCCGAAACGTCCGATAGGTATCTTTTTCATCAAGTCATCGCCCCTTTCGCCGCTCCAGAACTCCCTCGCCATCGGCGTAAGAACAACCGTCGGCGATATTGCGTTTACATTTATTCTGTATTTCCCCCACTCGTTAGCCAAAGTCTTTGTGATATTTATAACTGCCGCTTTGGTCGCGCCGTAGCAGGCGTGCAAATCCAGACCGACGATGCCCGCCTGCGAAGCCATGTTTATTATCTTGCCGCCCGTTCCCTGATTTATCATGTAACGCCCCACTCTCTGAGACATGAAAAACAAACCGGTCATGTTGACGGCAACGACTTTTTGCCAGTCGTCTTCCGTGATTTTTTCCGCGTTGTCGCTGTGACCCAAACCGGCGATATTGCATAAAATATCTATCTTGCCGAAACGGTCTGACACAGCCTGTACAGCCTTGTCTATTTCCGATGTATTTGTTATGTCGGCTCTCAAGCCAAGCACATTCGGCGAAATCTGAGCGGCGATTTCCTCAACCTGCGGATTAGTGCCAATAATGGCGACGTCCGCGCCTTTTGCCGCAAACATTTCCGCAGTGGCATTTCCGATGCCGCTTGTGCCTCCTGTGATAATTGCAGTCTTTCCGTCAAGCGAAAAATTAATATCAAAAGCCATTTATATTTTCCCCCACAAAATTATGTTATTATTTTGCACCGATAAATTTGTTTGCAAAGAACTTTATTTTTTCATACGCGAGATTGCTCCCCGCTATTTTTGCGGGCTCAAACAATGCCGGATAATTGTAACGAAAACCGTCGGCTGTCTGACATTCCATAAATGCTCTGCCCATTGCCGCCAAAAATTCCGTACATATATTTACTTTCGTGATGCCGCAGTTGATGGCTTCAAGCACTTGCTCGTCCGGCGTACCTGAACCCCCGTGCAATACTATCGGAATATTAGTCATCACGGCTATTTTTTTGAGCCGTTCGATGTTCAGCACTGGCGTTTGCTTATAAAATCCGTGAGCCGTGCCGATTGCGGCGGCTAATGCGTCAATCCCGGTTTTTTGCACGAAGTCCAGAGCTTCCTCCGGGTCGGTCTGGGCTGCTTCCGCATCTTTAACGTCAATCAGACCCTCGGCTCCGCCGATTTTGCCAAGCTCGGCTTCCACACTCACGCCGAGCGGCGACGCTATCTTTACGACTTCTTTTGTCATGCGCACATTTTCATCATAGCTGTATTTTGACGCGTCTATCATAACGGAAGAAAACCCCGCTTTTACTGCCTGTTCAACTAATTCTACTGTATCTCCGTGGTCAAAATTCAGCGCAATAGGCACATTTGCGCGCTTTACCGCGAGACGAGCTATTTGGGAAACTTCTTCAAGCCCTGCATAACCGCACTCAAGCGGTCCGGTTTGGAGTATTACAGGCATATTCGCCCTGTTTGCCGCGTCGATTATCGCATATGCCGTATCAAGCGACGCAAACGTGAACGCTCCCACTGCGTAACGGTTTTCCTTTGCTTTCTGTAATATTGGTTTCATACTGATAAAACTCATTTTTATTTCTCACTTTTCTTTAAAATATCATATCTGTATATCAAACAAATTCTTCGGCGTTTCATATAATATCTGTTCGGCAATAAACTTGACCGTGTCAACATTATACTGCCCCTGTAATACTTTCTCCCTCAAAACCTCGGTCATCTGCGCCCTCACCAGTATAGTTTTGGCATACGTCCAGTCCAGACAATATGCGTCCGAGATAAATCCCACCCATTTGTTCATCGCTATCATGTCAAGACGCTGACGGAATATCTTTCTTATCTGGCCGGGGAAAAAATTGTGCCACCAGAACCCTGTGTACGATACGTTCGGCAACTCCCTCGCAAGCGTGCAGAACGCCTGATTCTGATGTTCCGAGGCGTTGTGTATGTTGAACTTCAGGTCGGGATTCCTGCTGAATATCTGAGCGAGCTCGAACACTGTTTCCGTTCTCATCTTTGCGCCGGTCTCATACGGCAAAGGTTCTGCTCCGAGTGAGAACTGCATGATTTTGCCGATGTTTCTCTCACGGTACATTTCCAGGTAACGGTTGAATATGTAGTTGGCGTAAATATCGCGTTCTGACGGACCTGCGCTGTCCCTGTTTTTCAGCGCGGTTTCCATCTCTTTTGCCGTGACTTCCCTGTAATTCACGTCGCATGAAAAGTGCGATGCTATGTTCGTAATCTGGTCAAACGGCACTTTGTCAAAGAAGTGCGTCAGTGCGGCATCTACATCATCAATGGTTTTTAATGTTCTTTTGAAATTAAGCGCGTCACGGTTGACTGTGACGGGAAGCGGCGAACCGTGTTGGTCCATATTCCATGTGTATTCGAGTTCAAGCAGAGCGGTATCGAAACAACCCCACTGCGCCCTCGTGAAGAATGCCCATTCGAGGCTGTAATCGCAGATATAATCGAAACTGCCGTCGCCGCGTCTCGCGAGTTCCGTGCAGAAACGTTTTATATTTGATCGTTTGATTAGCTCTTTATTCCAGTTTGGATCGGCGTATTTAGCACGGATTATATCGTCTAATTCTTTCCAGTTATTTTCTGTAATCGGCTCGTCCCAGCCGTAGAGGTCTTTTAGTATAATTTTAACTCCCCAGAAACAGCTTGTGTTCTGGATATATTTTACATAGGGAATTGCTCTTTCAAGCCGTGAATACGCCTCGTTGTCGTCTGGAAAGTCGGAAAGCCTTGCTCCGTCGGGGCATCCTGCGCTGTATAAGTCTGAAACGACCATGTGGTAGAGCAGTATATCGTGCAGTCCTCTCGCGGTGAGATGCGAAGGGGTCAGGTGAGTATGCGGGTCAAGCATGGGTTGTTCTTCGAGAATTTGCCATATTTCTTTGTATAAACTATCGTTTTGCATTGTTATCTCCTCTTGGTTTTGATTTTTTATTGGTTGTTTCAATGTGTTCAGTATACACCATGAACTTAAGTTCCGGCTTGCTATATCCTCCCGATCCGCTTGTAAAACGTCTTCACGTTCTCCATTGGCATATTGCGCGTCCAACCTCCGGGCATATGGAACATAAACCCCGGAACGCTGTCCGCAATCTCCGAGAGCATATCCATTTCGCGCTCAATATCGCCGGGGGTTCCGTTGGTCATCATTTCGGGCGAGGGTCCCGTGTAATAGAACTTGTCATCGCCGCAGCGCTTAATCAGAGCCGCAGGATCAATCGCGGGTCTGTCCAGGAAAAATCCGTCAGCTCCGGCTTCCAGAATATCTCTCGCTATCTCCGTGAAATTTCCGTCAGTGAGAAACAGCAGTGGAATGCCGCTACCGTTAAATGGCGCAAACAGTCGCTTATATCTCGGTATGAGGTTCTCCCTGATGTAATCCGGGTTCAGCGTCAGGCTTTTCGCGTTGGCGATGTCGTCATGGCACAGCATCACTTCAATATTGCACCGCCTCCATGCGGTCAGCACACGGGTACTCAACGCCTCGTACCTGTCCAACAGAGCGGCTGTTCTTTCTGGTTCCTGCACACAGAAACACAGAAATTCCTCATAGTCCAGATCCTCAGCGGCGTAGTGGAAGCAAGTCGTGTAGTAACCGCCATGTGTCAGCGCAGTGCCGCCTGCATAAAAGCGGCTCCTCGCGTCCTGTTCTATGAACATACGCGCGATATTATCGTCGCTTGTGTTGAACTGCTGGCGTTTCGCCAGCGGATCGTGTTCAGAAATATCGCGTGAGGAATTTTCGCTGTTGCGCCATACGGTCAAGTCTGAGCCGTACAGATTCGGGTTATCCTCAAGCTCGCCTCTGCTTTTCTGGTTTGAGGGTGCGCCGCCCATCAGAATGTCCACGTCTAATTTATGCACCGCTTCGATTATCGTCCCTACCATGTCTTCAAAGCAATCCCTGCCTGTGAGATATTTCAGGAATTGCCTGTGATCCGGGAAATCCAGCAGCACATGTCCGTCGCGTTTATCTTTTTGAAGGTATTTCCTCGCTCTTTTTATACTCATATTTTTGCTCTTCCAATTTATACAAATATTTATTTATATTTTTTATCGCATTTTATGAGTGACTTCTTTCAGGCATTTGTTGTAATAACAATAGTTGTCCCATGACACATCCGGGGGAACAAGGTGGTCCAAAGAGGGTATATACCTGCCGTGGTTCAGCATTTCGTCGACCATTTCCATTTGCTTGTCTATTTCCTTATGCGTCTTCGCGAGTTCACGTTTGTCTATACCGCCCATAATCCCGAGTTCGGGGTATTTTTTCCTGAACTCTAATACATTACTCCCGGCGGCGACTTCAAACGGATATATAAAATTCACTCCCGCAGACATAAACAGCGGCACTAACTCGTCGACATTGCCGTCTGTATCGACGGACAATACCTCAATTCCGTTGTCTTTGCAGAATTTTGATATGCGCCTGTAATTGGGCAGCATGAAGTCTTTCACCATCGCCGGCGAGATAAGCGAACCTTGTTTCCCCGACATATCTTCCCATATGTGTACCATATCGACTTTTATATACTTCACCGCTTCGGAATAGACATACAGCCATATGTCAGTCATGTAGTCCATCATATCGTGAACCAGTTCCGGCTCTTCAATAAACGCGATTAGCAGATTTTCAACTCCCATGAAATCCCTGCACGTCCCGAAAGGTCCGTACGGATATGACCCCAGAACGGCACAATGATTGCCGTTGTTGCAGTTATCCGCGATTTCCTGTATATTTTCGGGTATCCTCGGCGGGTTGTAAAAATCCAGGCGTTCTTCTTTGAATCTTTTCCATGTGTCCCAGTCCCTGACCGGATATTCGATATAGTTAGGTATAGTGGAATGGTCTTTCATTTCCTCGCAGACCATGCCGTAGATATGGCGCACGATGACCGAACGTTCGCGTTCTTCCAGAACTTCGTATTCATACCACGGGTTTATGCCGAGCCTGAATCCTTTCCAGTCGTCGATATGATTAAATCCCTCGTCAAACCCGAAATATTTGTCTAAGTCAATATTGGTGTTTCCGCTTTCTTTTTTCCACCGTTCCCAAGTTTCGCCCCATGGTCCCCATCCCGCAATATATGGGGCGCGGTCGGTTTTTTTGCCAAGTAGAGTCGCAAGTATTCTTTCTCTGCTCTTCATACATTCTATACCTCGTTATTATTTTCTGACGCAGCGCATATTTTCAGCGAGAATCATCTCAAGTTCACCCCTGTTATTTTCGGGGTCATAGTAACAGTCGATTAATTTCTCGTAAGGCAAGTTCTCAATGCGTTCGTTCATTATTTCTAAAACTCTGATATTGTTCAGAATCGCTTTTTTCGGCGGCATTCTCTCCGGGTTTATGTCTATGCCGATGAACTCCTTAAAACCTGCCATTTTCAATGCCAGCAACCCTGCTTCCGCTTGGTCCCATTCCACTACTCCCGTATTCAAATCCTGGTCGTAGTTACCCAACGGCTGGCTGTTGAAGTGCGGGTGCGACATGCGTCCCTCCCGGCAGATTTTCGCAAACACATACGGCGTATCTTCATAGCCCATTCGTATATGCCCGATTTCCGGCTGCATTCCTACCAAGCAACGTCCCTCTGCCAACAACTGCCTGTTCACCGGATTTTTCAGCCGCGCCTCTATATCCCTCGCAAGCAGCAGCGCATCCGCGCTCGTGCGGTAGATATTGTTCGGTATCGGCTCGCACGGTTTTGACTCGATACGAACCATCACGCCCGGCACTTCGTCCATCGCGTCCGCCAGTGCTCCTTCAAAATTCTCCCACATCTGACAGAACATATGCCCGTATGGGTACGTGTAACCGTCGATTCCGGGCCACAGTCCGCAGGCGTCTGCGTCTGCTTCTTTCACCAGTTTCAACACATTTATCAGCTTTTTAGTTACTCCATCGCGTACTTTGCTGACGGGGTGCGATAAAGTCCCGAATTCATACTCTTTTTTTGCGAAAGTGTTGGGACCGATTTGCGAAATGCGTATGCCGGTTTTTTCCTGTATTTTCTTGTACAGCGGCAAATTCTCCTCCGTGATTTCCCACTCATAGTGACCCTCGATTGCTTTCACTCCGTACCCGGCTAACTCCTCGATCATTTCTATGCGTTGATTGATGGGAACAATCTCCCCGTAATTCTCATGGAACCGGCTGCCGCCGCTCGACAAATACCACATTCCCACACACGGTTTTATCTCAAGCTGAAAACTTTTCAAATGAGCCAGCATTTCTTCTTTTCCCATGAATTTTTTCTGATACCTTAAATCCTGCATATCTTCATATACCTCCAAATTATGGTTTTTATTGCGTTTTTATGGGTTAATACCACGCAGCTCTTGCTGCGAACTAATTTTTAAACAAACTAACTGGTGATACCTCGCGGTCTCTGCCGCGGGGTTATTCATTTTTTATAAATTCTTCAAGCTGACCTAAACTTTTAACCGCTCCCGTAGCTCCTATGCTACACGCGCATAAAGCTCCTGCGGCGTTTCCGAATTCAGCGCATTTGCCTATATCATAATTTCTTGCGATACCAGAAAGAAATCCTGACACGAATGAATCACCGGCTCCCGTTGTGTCGATTGCGTCGATTTTGAACGCGGGAGAGCGGATACATAGTCCGTCAGACATAACCAAACAGCCTTTTTCGCCGAGTTTGATTACTGCGGTTTCACAGCCGAGACTCAGAAATAATTCAGCGGCTTTTTGAGGGTTGCTTTCACCTGATAATTGTTCCGCTTGATTCTGACTGGGCATAAAGAACGATAAATTTGGGAATACAGGGAGTAACTTGTCAAGATGTTTCCGGGACAAGTCCGACGTTACGTCAAGTGCAGTTACCATTCCCGCCGCTTTTGCCCTTTGGAATAAAATCCCTATGCCGTCGCCGTCTATTTCAGGCAGGTCAAATGCGCTGCCGAGATAAAAAATATCGTTGTTTCTTAATTGCCCGTCTAAAATATCTTTCTCAGACAATGTATGACATGCGCCTTTGAAAGAAATAAAACTGCGTTCGCCGTCCGGCCGTATCAAAACCGCACTTGATGAAGTCGCACATTCGCGGGTTTTTACGCCCGATATATCCACTCCCGCATTAACCGCGCTTCGCGTCAGAATCTGTCCCATCTCGTCATCACCCACGCAAGTAACCAAAGACGCATTCACCCCTAACCGCGCAAGGTTAATTGCGACATTCAGCGCGTCGCCTCCCGAGGCTATTTTTATTGTATCGGCTGTGGACGTGTCTCTTTCAAGGCATTCGGCGGTGACCGGCTTGATTAATATATCGCATACCGCAAGTCCTGCGCACAATATTTTCATTATACCCATTATTTTATCTCCCCCGCCGATTTATAGATAGCGTCGAGAATTTCGATTATTTTTACACCCTCGCTTGCGGGTATAGGTATGTCCGTGCCGTCAAGGATTGCGTCAACAAAACAGTGCGTGGTCTGCTTGGTTTCCACGTCGTATTTCTCGACAGGGTCAATAACAGTCTTTCCGTCTTTGAAACTGATTAGTTTCAATGCGCTGTTACGCCTTGACGCTCCGCCTTTTGTCCCGTATATCTCCGTGAATACCAATTCTTCCGCCACATATGAGCCGAAACTGACTTCCAGCTGTATTGTCAGCCCGCTGTCAAACACCATTTGTGATACAGCCATATCTTCCGCGTCGCAGATATATTTGCCCGGCTCATAATCGTCTGGGTAGAATTTCCTGTAGAGACTGCTCACTACATCGCGCAAATTCGGGAATCCTGTGATATACATCGACAAATCCAATAGGTGTGAACCGAGGTCGCGAAGCACGCCTCCTCCTCGGTCTTTTTCGTTATATGAATTGCGGTTATAAGTCTGCCCGTTGGGACGCGACGCGATATTCGGAGGCAATCCCCCAAGGGGTCTGCGCCAGCCGAGCCGAATCAGATATATGTTGCCGAAAAAGCCCTCGTCCGCGAGGCGTTTTATGTACTGCACATTATCTTCAAGACGCTGGTTCTGGCTTATCATAAGTTTTTTACCGGTAGTTTCCGAAACTTTTTTCATCTCGTACGCTTCGGTTGCCGATATAGCCATAGGTTTTTCACATAACACGTGCTTTCCTGCTTTCATAGCGTCAATGGTCGCCTGTGCGTGAAGCACTGTGGGCAGGCAGATACTGACTGCGTCGAGTTTCGGGTCGGCGAGCATTTCATGATAATCCAAAAACGCTTTTTCGGGTTTATATAATTCTTTTGCGTCGGGAAGCCATAACGGGTCGTTGTCGCATATGGCGTATAGATGGGAGCGCGGGTATTCTATGTATTGGGGAAAATGCCTGTAGCTGCTTACCGAGCCGACACCGATAACCCCAACATTTAATTTTTCATTTGACATATATAGTTATATCTCCTTTTTCTATATTTGCTCATTTATCGTTATTTATAAAACTCGCCGCCGTATTCCGTGAAAACCCTGCTCATCGCGTTTATCTTTTCCCAGGTGTGTCCCACAGCGTCCGGAGATGTATAATATTTTCCGATAAATCCGCCGTCGAATCCGCCGAATTTCTCTATCAGCTTCTTCGCGTAATTCTCAACGTCATGAACCGTTCCGGTTATCATCGTCTGCTGTATATCCACCGGACACCAGAAACATATCCTCCCCCCGTATCTTTCGGACAGCAAATCCACTCCCATGTTTTCCTGCTGGTCCATCTGGATTACGTCAAGCCCCGATTTTATGAGCATCTCCATGAATTTTTCGATATGGCCGCAGCTGTGCATAAGCGTCATCATTCCGTTGTCATGCGCTTTTTTGAACAGCCTTGCATACATGGGAGCGCAAAATCTCTCGAATAATTCCGGCGAAATCATGGCTCTGTCCTGAAATCCCCAGTCGTCGCAGACGATTATCCCGTCTATTCCGCCCACTTTCGATAATCCTTCTATGCTGTCCTCGCCGGTTCTTATTATTATATCAAGCAGTCTCGCGTATTCCTCCGGGTATTCATACGGGTCTGCCCATGCGTTTTCAGAACCGCGCAGGTATTCAGGTCTGTGGCTGAGGCCTGCGGCAATATACACTCCTACAAATTTTGGGTTGTTGCTTGCCTCGTTGTTTTTCACAATATCGTGTAAATGCGCGTATCTTGCTTCGACTGTGAAATCGGGGAAATCAAAAGCGTCAAGCATGGCATAATCGGTCAGCGGGTGGATTATGACTTGCCCCAATGTTTTATCGTCCGGCGATACTTTTCCCCATACACAGTGCCATTCGTCCTCACCGGGGACGGACGGTTTGAAACGGGGGTTTGGCGGAATCCCTGTTTCAATCATATCGGTTCCCCATTCTCCCGGCAGAGTGACCGGAATTTTATCCGGTTTCGTGAAACTTACGGCTCTTTTTACGCGTTCGCGTGATGTCATATTTGTTACCTCTTTCCAAAATATTTTACTCAAAGAATTCCATAGCTCTTTCTATGTTCCCGGCCATTATATCTCCGTATCTGTCTAAATGGGAGGCCAGGTCGAATGCTCTCGACGCGCTGAGACTGAACCGGATACCGTAAAAAAAATCTGTAGTCCAGTTGTATATGGCTCCTACGTCGAAACAAGTGGAATCCCGTATGATTTGCAGCATCTCTATCGACTCGTCGTTGCGAAGCCTCTTCTGCGACATCGTTACGTCGAAAAATATCGGTGTCACTTCCCTGTTGCTCACATAAGCCATAGCATCCAGAACCGCTCCGGTGAACTCCTCGCGTGTGTTTGTCACAGGTACTACGAGAAGCGGAGTCGTTACGTCGAAATTAGAATAGTGGTTTTCCTGATACTCGTCGAATTTGGGTATCGGCAGTATGCCGAACGTAGCATCCATGTCACGGAAATTATCGGAGGCTTGGAGCGTCGCCGTAAGCATCATTGCCCGACCGTCCCTGAAAAGAGTCTCGCACCAACGAGGTCCGCCAAAGGTGTCCGCGTACAGATATGATCCGTCGTCCACTAAGAGCATATCCTTGATTTTTTGAAGTACGTTGAAAACCCGTTCCCTATGTAATGCCAGATAAGGCATACCGTCTTCATCTTTCCTGACGGAACGTTCGCCCGAGCCGTCAAAAAGCGCGTTCGCGGCGTTCCAGGCTGCCGTAAAGCCGTATATTGCCGTTGAACTGTTTTTCCACTTGAATGTCTCGGCTCCGTTCAGTTGCGCCCCTTCTCTCATGTACTGCTGCATCGCGTCGAATGTCCATTTCCCCTCCTTGACTAAGTTGTACGGCAGATCAAGTCCTAAATTCGCCATCATATCCTCATTGAAATATATGCAGGCCGAGCTCTGAAGCGTCATTATGTTTATATCGCAGGCGAGATAAAAAAGTTTTTTTTGCGAGCCAAGCTCCGCTTCTTTTTTCATCGTCTGATTCCACCATTCCCCATCAAGGTTCAGGCTCGTTATGTCTTTCAGGTTATACAACATATCCTCCAGAATTAAAGGGGCCACCCCGCCGCTGTGGGTAATCGGAACGAACGCCGCATCATACAGGTCTTCCCCCGAGAAAATTATCTTTTGCAGATGATTGGCAATGTCGCCTTCTATTGGTTCGTTTAATTCTTTTAAGTTTATATTGAATTTGTCTTCTATTTGCCTGTTGCGTTTATATATCGCATCGTCAAGGACTTCGCCGGTTATTTCATTGCGGACTATGTCTGTGTACATTCCCCATGCCGTAGTAAAAGAAAAAATTGTGAAATCACTTCCGCCGCCGTCAAAATCGGG
>Ga0209628_10001463_pt1 | contig 15316 bp, 12 predicted proteins | sample TergutCu122P4_FD_187285 | JGI IMG/M metagenome (GOLD analysis project Ga0209628, IMG submission 187285) | Cubitermes ugandensis P4 segment gut microbial communities from Kakamega Forest, Kenya - Cu122 P4 (SPAdes) (version 2) | ecosystem: Host-associated > Arthropoda: Insects > Digestive system...
TAAATCAATGGTGAGATACACATTTTCGGTAAGCCGGTCAATCGCGTGTTGCATCCAGTCGGTTTTTCCACAGATTTTATGAGCGTAAAAGATGTTTTCGGGAACAATGTTTCTTTTTTCTTCTATGCACACATTTCTGATTCCTACTTGAACTACGTTGGCAACTTTCTGTGCGCGCCGTATCACACAGGCGTGGTTGTAGGGCGAGCCGTTGTAGATTTCGCGCAAATCGGCATGTGCATCCATTTGTAAAACAGACAGATTTGGGTATTTTTCGGCAAAAGCCTCAATCGCTCCGATAGAAATGGAATGTTCTCCCCCCAACAAACCGATCATTTTATTCTGTTGCAAGAAAAAAGCGACTCTTTCTTTCACTTCTTCCACCATTTTTTCGGGAGACAAAAAAGAAAAAGTGTGTGTATCGGTATAAATTCCTGATTTATAGGCTTCCAATTCGGTTTGAATGTCGTAAAGTTCAATGGAATCTGAGGCATCAATGATGGCTTGCGGACCTTTTTCCGCACCCTTAATATAGGTGCTTGTGCCATCGTAAGGCACCGGAAGTAGCACATACTTTGCAGTTTCCAATTTTGCAAAACGGGAAGGCATATCTAAAAAGTACTCCATAGCCGATAATTATTTAGCCTGCAAAAATAAAAAAACGCTACAATCGTTACATAAAACATAGAAAATAATTTGCGGAAAACAAATTGAGCGACAATGCATAAAAAAACAGTTTCACTTCTCATTTTTTTATTTTGCATAAATTTCGGTTTTGCGCAAATCGGTGGAAAATACACTTATGGCTTTATCGATTACAAGTTTTCTGCGCGCCATGCAGGGTTGGGCGGCTCACTTATTGCCGTGCGCGACAACGACCCGTCGTTGATAATGCACAACCCTTCCTCTATTTCTCCGAAATTTCACACCGCGTTGGTAGTGGGCGGCATTAGTTATTTTGCAAATACCGGATATTGTTCGGCAATCTACTCCCACACCTTTAATAAAGTGGGCAGTTTTGCTATGGAAATGCGCTATGCCGGCTATGGAAAATTTGTGCGAACCGATGAAGCGGGTTACGAAATGGGCACGTTTTCCTGTAACGATGTAGGGCTCACTTTGGGCTGGGGACGGCAGTTAGACAGTTGTTTCTCCATTGGTGCAAATTTGAAAATGATGTACAGCGGTTACGAAACTTACTCCTCTTTTGGAATGGCAGTAGATGTTGCCGGAAGTTATTACAACGAGAAAAAAAATATAATGCTGGCTGTTTTGTTTAAAAATATCGGCGGAGAGTTAAAGACTTTTGTTCCAAACAAAAGAAATTGGGCGCCGTTTGACATACAAATCGCTTTCTCGCACCGCTTAAAATTTATCCCCGTGCGTTACCATATCTCTTTGCATCATCTTTATAAATGGGAAATGGGTTATGTTGGTTCTAACGATCCCACATTTGAAGTGGATGCCATGTCGGGAAAACCAAAATACCCTTCAAAAGTGAAACAAGGAATTAATAATTTTTTTCGTCATATCAATTTTGGATTGGAAATCATTCCTGTTAAATATCTTACACTTTTTATAAGTTATAACCACGACCAAAACCGGGCCATGTATATTCTCCAGAAAAAAACTATGGCAGGTTTTGCGTATGGTTTTTTTATTGACGTAAAATCTATTCAGTTTGGATTTTCCCGTTCGCATTACGCGGTGGGTGCCGTTCCCAACTATTTTAACTTTTCGGTAAACATAAACGATTTATCCAAACTGTCGAAAGCAAACAAACAGAAGAGATTGGAGCGGGTGAATTCCTTCTAATGAACAAGCAACACAACCTTACTCTTTGGGTAAGTTTTTTTGGATTTTTTTCCATAGGATCTCAAAAAAACGTAATTGAAAAAAGTATTTGATAAAATTTTGAGAAAAATAAGTGGATATTTGCAAAAAAAAAAGATGCGCCTCAAAAAATCGTTAATTTCAAGAATAAAAAATTACAAATCAAGACTTTGTATTATTGTATTATGCAATTTGGGGTCGGTGGTTTTTACCATTTTGGCGATTTTCTTATTTGAGCCGTTCATAAGATTACTTCTTTCCCAAAATATTGAAGAGCTAAGTCCGCTAAATAAAATTATTGTTTCTTTAGTGTATAAAATAATTGATATTCAAGAAATAAACACATTTATGACGCTCATGATGGCTATGATTATTCTCTTTTTTCTTTTAAAAAATGTATTTGCGGTACTTTCTTCATGGTTGATTGCAACTATAAAAAGTAGATTTATTCAAGGGCTTCGGAACGAAATTTATGAACGGATTACCATATTACCCATCTCCTATTTTTCGCAAAGAAAACGCGGCGATATTGTTTCGCGTGCTGTAAATGATGTGCAAGAATTGGAAAATACCTTGCTCCGTTCTTTGCAACAATTTCTTATTGACCCAATTACCGTAATAATTTTATTTATTACACTTTTTTATATTGATTATAAATTAACGCTTTTTACTCTTTTTTTAATTCCCGTTGCCGGACTTTTTATTACTATGGCATCAAGAAAATTAAGAAAAAAAGCAGTACAATCGAAAGAGGGGCTGGGACAAATGTTTTCCCATCTTGAAGAATCTTTATCGGGGTTAAGAATTATTAAAGGATTTAATGCACAGCAGCATGCCGCAGAAATTTTTGATAAAGAAAATACGAAATACTCTAAACTGTTCAAACACATTTTATGGAATATAGATTTAGCTTCTCCGCTAAGCGAGTTTTTAGGTATAGTTGTAATCATGATTGTTTTGGTTTTTGGCGGATGGCAAGTGATTTACGGAACGGGAAATCTAACTGCCCCGTTATTCATTGTTTATATTACGCTGATTACGCAAATTATTAATCCTGCGAAAAATATTGCTTCCGCTTTTGCCAATTATAAAAGAGGATATGCTGTTTTGGAAAGAGTAGAAGAGATTCTTCTTGCAGATGAAAAAATTGTGCAATCGCCTAATGCTATTCCCGTTCACGATTTCAAAGACAAAATTGAATATAAGCATGTTACTTTTTCGTATAATAATGAGGTTAAGGTAATTGATAATATGTCGTGGATTATTAAAAAAGGTGAAACTTGCGCATTGGTTGGTGCTTCCGGCTCGGGAAAAAGTACGCTTATTGATTTGCTGCCCAGATTTTACGATGTTACATCCGGCGAAATTTTAATTGACGGCATCAATATTAAAGAGTATGTAATTGATGATTTAAGAAGTTTATTTGCATTGGTTACACAAGATATTGTTTTGTTTAATGATACCATATATAATAATATTACTTATGGATTGCAAAATGTTCCTTTCGAAAAAGTAAAGGAAGCAGCTCGAGCAGCAAATGCACTGGAATTTATTGACGCCCTTCCTCAGCAATTTGATACAGTTTTGATTGACAGAGGATTATCGCTTTCCGGCGGACAGCGTCAGCGGCTAAGTATTGCGCGCGCCATTTTACGAAATGCACCCATCCTTATTTTAGACGAAGCTACCAGTGCATTAGATATGGAATCCAGCCAAAAAGTGCTTGAAGCCATTGATAAACTCATGAAAGACAAAACGGTTATTGTGATTACCCATAGATTGTCCACCATTGAGAATGCTAATCAAATTATTCATCTTTAATACGATATCATAACAAGAAAAATGCGTTCCAAAACGAAATCTTAATTTTTTTTGATCTCAAAAGGTTGTTGAATGGTACGGCTCCCGATAATTACTTGTTCGTTTTCAGGGGCTATTTTATAAAATATGGTTTTGGTTTTCAATTCTACAAAATATGAAATAATGCTTTTAATGCTCATATCTTTCGAACATAAAATCAGTTCATTAATTTTATTCTCTTCAATATAATTTTTAATCATAGATGAAGAAATATCTTCCATTGTATAAATAACTTCCGGTTTTTGACAGTTTACTTGAGCAAGTGTAGCCACCCTTTCTGCTTCCGAAAGAGTTCCAATAATGAGAACTCTTCTTTTCGTAGAATGGTCAAATTGAAACTCTTTTAGTTTAAACCGATGAAACACATATCGAATGGTGTTCATGGCAATGGCAGTCCAAACTGCACCAAAAATGGTTACAGCACGTGAAAATCTGTAGGTTTCGGGAAGTAATGCATAAATTAATAAAAGAGAAATCGTGCCAAAAATAATACCTCTATTGATTTTTGAAGCGGAATAAGGTTTTTTGTATCCCTTATTTAGGATAACCGAAATAATCCAAATCACTATGTAACAAGGTATTACAAAATAAAAATAATAATCAGGAAAATGGCTCTCCCTATATTTTAACACTTGAATTTGCCAATAAAACGCTAACAACACCATTCCGCTGAAAATAAAAACGGCATCAAGAATGGGTAAAATCAAAGCAAAAATTACTCTTTTTCCTATAGCCAAAGAGGCTCTAAGCCATATTGCCAAGTTCAGAATCCAGGTTAGGAAAAAAGATTTTTTGTTTGAAAAATGTTTTTTTGCAAATATTTGCATCGCTTTATAAAAGACAACCACATAATTAATACTTCCTTTTTTGGTGCTTTCTCCTTTATAGTGAATAATTCTTGCGTCGGGCAAATAGTAGTTTTTGAATCCGGCTTTAATAATTCGGTAGGATAAATCAATATCTTCTCCATACATAAAAAAAGTTTCATCTAAAAGTCCTATTTCATCTAAAACTTGTTTTCTGATAAACATAAAAGCACCGGACAGCACTTCTACGGATTGTATTTTATTGTTATCCAAATAAGTAAGATGATATGAACCAAATTTTTTAGAACGGGGAAACAATTTTGATAATCCGAATATTTTGTAGAAAGCCACAGATGGAATGGGGAGCGCTCTTTTTGATTCGGGGAGAAATTCTCCGTTTCCGTTAATCATTTTCACGCCCAATGCCCCGGCATCCGGCGTTTGATTCATAAACTCCATACATTTAACAAAGGCATCCTCTTCCACTAAGGTGTCCGGATTGAGTAAGAGAATAAATTCCCCTTTTGCAAGATTAATCGCCTGATTATTTGCATAGGAAAATCCTGTATTTTTAGTATTTTCGATAAGATTTACCCAAGGAAATTTTTCTTTCAACTTTTCCACAGAATTATCGGAAGAAGCATTATCCACTACAAAGACCTCTGCTTCGATGCCGGCAATAGCCTTTTGCACCGACTGCAAACATTGCAGCAGAAAATATTTTACATTGTAGTTTACAATAATTATGCTGAGTTTCATATCGAAAAATTATAAAAAATAAGCTAAATGAGTAATTTTTGACTGCACTTTTTCTTCTAATTTTACATTAATTTTTGCAGATAACGGCAAAAATAGATCCACCCTTGAACCAAATTTAATCATTCCCATTTCTGTACCTTGATTTCCAAATTCTTTTTCTTTTGCATAGTTTACGATTCTGCGGGCAACTGCGCCGGCAATTTGTCGAAATAAAACTTCTTCACCGTTTTTATGTTTTTGAACCACTGTATTATGTTCATTATCTTTGGAGGCTTTCGGCAAACTTGCTACTAAATGTTTTCCGGGATGATATTTTACATAAACCACTTCTCCATCTATAGGATAAGAATTTACATGTACATTGAGGGGGGACATAAAAATAGAGATTTGTATTTTTTTATCGTTAAAATATTCGGTTTCGATCTCTTCAATAATTTGAACAATTTTTCCGTCTGCGGGCGCAACGATGGCGTTTTCATCAAGGTTTACCTTTCTGTAAGGCACGCGGAAAAAATAAATCACAAAAAACCATAGCACAGAACTGCAAACGTGTAGTACAACGGTAAGCAGAACCGGAATGTTGAAAAAGTATAATATTGCCCACACCGGAGCAAATGCAATGAAAAAAGCAATAATTATGGAAACGGTTCCTTCTTTGTGAATTTTATACAACATACTCATGATTTGATTTTTATATTAATGGATGTTCCTTCCCGCGCCCCTTCCGAACTATATGCTTGAACACTAAGAAAATAATTTTTTCCTTCTTTAAAAGTTTGCTTAGGGATGATAAAGTTAAAGGGTTTTTGGCTTAGATTGAGTGTATCCAAAATATCAACAAAGAGGATTACTTGAGTAATTGAACCTTTTTTTGTAGTAGCGGTTACCTTAACTTCAATCTCTTCCTGAATAGAAAATTCAGCACCATCAGCAGGGGACAGGATGGCAAGAGATATTTTTTCTTTGTTGCAACTCATTAATAGAAAGGAAAATAAAAAGGATAAGAAAAAAAATACGGGTTTCATAATGATTATATTAATGATGGGGTAAATTAATAAAACTTTTTTATTTTTTGAATTAATAAATTAAAGGACTATTCTATACTTACCAATTTCGTACGACTCTAAATCCGATATAATTTGTGTATAAATTTGGTTCACAAGTTCCTCTATACGTTACTCTGCATTCTATTTCATCGCTGTGCCAATTTCCGCCGCGCACTACTTTTTCAAATCCGGATGAGGGTCCTTTTGGATCTTGCTGTGAAATTTGGGGGTAATTACCGTGCCAATCTTGAACCCATTCGCTTACATTACCGGACATATCATAAATAAGCAATTCATTGGGTTTTCTTTTAGCAACCGTTCTGGTACGTTGCGAATTATCTTTAAAATATGCCACTTCCCGTAATTCATTACTCCCACTATACAATTTTGTGCGTGGTTCCAATGCGCCCTGTGCGGCATATTCCCATTCGGCTTCTGTAGGCAGCCTGCAGTTGTTCCATTGACAGAACGCTACGGCATCATTCCAGGTAATGTTAACAATTGGATTATCCTCTTCCCAGCCCCAAGATGGTTTTTGGGGGACACTTCTTCCGGTTGCTTCACAAAAAGCACGATATTGAGCCACGGTAACTTCTTTATCACTAATGTGAAATTCAGAGAGCGTAACCACACGAGCCGGACGGTCTTTATCCGTACAATCTCTCGAAAAAGTACACCCCATCGTAAAACTACCCGCAGGAACTTTCACCCAAGTGAACGGAATACGCATAACACGATTCGGATAATCTTTTTCAGGAAAATCATTTGTAAAAACGCCATCATGAATCAGTGTACCTTGCTCATCAAAGCATTTTCCAAATCCCCACTTTTGGTTGGCAAGCCAATTGCCATCGTATATTTTTGCCCCTTGAGTATTAGGAATATAATTCTCGGAATGGACTATTAATTTTCCTACTCCTTCTTTTTTTCCATTCACTATATTCCCGGTGTAAATATTTCCGTTTGAGTAAGTTATCGTTCCCTCTCCGTTTGGGATCCGTTGAATAAAAGAGCCTTTATAAACCTCTCCGTTTGCATATTTATAAGTTCCGTTTTCAAAATCATCCTCTTTAAGTGTTCCAATAAATTCATCCTGGTTATTAAAAACACAATGAATACTCCCCACCGGTTCACCATTTATGAAATGGGTTTCAATACTTTTGAGCGATTGGTCTTTTGTAAACAGGAATATTCCTTTCCCATTAGGTTTTCCATATTGCACATAACCCATAAAAATCCCTTCTTTTCCCCATAAAGTAAATTTTATAGTATCTTGAAGTAAAGTATTGAAACGTTTTTCTTTAATTTTTTGTTCACAGATATCAATCTTAGCATCTACATCGGAATGATCCGGTTTACACTCACTTTGTTTTGCAGTAAAAAAAAGTTCTTTAGCTTTTTCAAAATTTTCTTTATTTAATAAGTCGTTTCCTTTCGTATAAAATGGGGTATAACTATTTTTTATACAATTTTGAAAAGCAATTTCATCGTCACACATTTTTATCCATAATGCCAAACCGTTATCTGCCGGAAGGTCGTAGCATTTTCGGGCTTCATTATATAAATCTTTAGCTTCCGAAAAATTTTTACTTAAAAAAGAAATTTGGGCTGCTTTAAAAAGTGGAACATAACAGGCTGCCCGATCCGATTTGGGAGGTTCATTCTTAGGTTCCTCTTTTTTTTCTGCAGGTGAAACTTGCGTTTTTTTAGGAGTGGTTTCTTTGGAAGAGGTTACCGGAGCGTTGAGTTTGGTGTTACAATCGGCTATACGTTTATCTAAATCGTGGTTGGCAGGTTTATCCGGACATCTTTTCGCCGCCATAAAACAATTCAGCGCTTTAAGATAATCGGCTTTATTGTAAAAACTAATTCCATCATTACGAAAAGGCTCATAACATTGTGAAAATAAAGAACCGTTTACAAAAAAAAATACACAAAAAATGAGAACGAGTTTATTCATAATTGTCTTTTCTGGCTAAAATTATTTTGAGTTCGTTACGAGCCAAAGAATCTTCCTTAATTTGTAATGCTATTTTATAACATTCTATGGCTTGATTATATCCGTGTTTTGTTTCCGTATTGGAAAACCAGCGGGCATTTTCAAGATTTGTAACATAAATGGAATCTAATTTGAATTGAAGTTCATTCAAAATTTTTAAAAAATCTTTACGATTAGATACCGGAACATTTTTTTCTAATTTTTGAGCTTCTTCCAAATAATTTCGTTTGATAACCATATCGTTAATGGTGTTTTCCTTTGTGGAAAAAGCTTGTGCTACATAATCTTGATATTGTTTGATCGTTTTTTTATTTGAAAACAGATTCATTCCGAATAGGAATGCTCCAATCAAAAAAAGAAGCGTAAGGATTGAAATTCCGAAAAAGAACTTAAATTTTCTTTTTCTTTTTGCTATACCTGTATAGTAATTATTAAGGGTAATTTGATCTGTTTCTCCTTTTTCCAGCATGGTGAAATAATTTTTAATCGCTGAGAGAAGGACCTCTAACTGTTTCTTTTCATCTGAATTATTTTCAATCCAATGTCTATCATTTAAAAGCAAGCGCATGGTTCCTTTTAAAGGGGTAGAGTCAATTTTATAAGGAATAAGATATTTATTTTCGGAAAAAGCAACGTTCAATTCACTTTTTACCCAGGGAGATTTTTCAGAATTTTCTGAGAAAACAAGCAAGAATATTTTACATTCCAGAATTGCTTTTTCAATCACTTCACTATATTCCACTCCGCCTTCAATATTTCTAGGAGCTATCCAACAGGCAAATCCTTCTTTTTCAATATGGGATACCAATTGATATGCAACAGATTTATCCTTTGAAGAATAACTAATAAAAATATCAAAATTGCTCATACCTATTTAATAATATTTTTAGATGATTTTCATTGTTTTGCAATTTTTTTTACTATTATTTCTTTTTCTGTAATTATTTTCACAAAGTAAACACCATTATTTAAATGTGAAATATTGATGATATGATTAGATGATGAGGGGATTAGATGATGTGATTAGATGATGAGGGGATTAGATGATGTGATGATAATTTTTTGCAAAAATATCAAAAATTTCTACATTTTGAACCTTGAACTTTGAACTTTGAATGTGTAATTCACCCGTGGTGGGATTGGGGTAAATGATTAAATCAAAAATACTTTTATTTTCGTTAATGTTTACTCCTCCTCCGTGCCCCCAACAATTGTCATTAATATTCCAGGGTGTACTCCATAGTAATTTTTCATTATTTTCATAACAGAGCAAATTCCAAAAACCTGCATCAGCCATCACTAAACAGTCAAGAAAATGTCTTGTCAAGCCATGCATACTTCCTATTCCTTCTATCCATGCTGTGCTATTTTGCCTTAATAAATATTGTTTATAATTTTTCATAAGTTTTAAAATTTTTTAAAAAATGATGGACTTTAATTGCTGCAAAAATAAATAATAACCGTTTTTTTTTTAAATGATTTTGCCCTGTCACCTTATCCACTTTGTTGTGCGCTCAAAAATTCCCGTTAAATATGCAATCAACATTCCGTAGTTAGTAATGGGGATTCCTGCATCCACAGCAGGTTTCAATCGGTTAAGAATTTGTTTTTTCGTAATCATACACCCGCCACATTGTACTACTAATGCGTACTTTTCGATATTTTCAACAGGGATTAATCCTGAAATAAAATCAAAATGCAGTTTTTTTCCAGTATATTCGGTAAGCCATTTTGGAATTTTCACTCTGCCAATATCTTCGCAAGAAGTAAGATGGGTACATGATTCTAATATAAGTACAACATCGTCGTTTTTCAAATTCTCGATTTGGGGAGTTCCTTTTAAAAAATTTTCATAATCTCCTTTAAACCTTGCCAACAAGATACTGAAACTGGTAAATGGAATATGGGGTGGAACAAGCGGTGCCATCTTCTTAAATACCTGACTGTCTGTGATCACCCAATCGGGATGAGAATGGTTTTGAAACCAACTTTCTACATGATTTTCTTTCAATACAACGGCTATTGCATTTTGGTCTAAAATTGCACGAATGGTTTGTACTTGCGGTAAAATCAATCTCCCCTCAGGCGCAGCGCTGTCAATGGGAGTAATGAGCAGAACTGTATCATTTTCTTTTACAATACCTTCCAATAGTGAGTGGGTATGATAGGCCGAAATGGGCATCTTTTTTACAATCGTTTCAATCAACTCAGAAATTCCGGAACCGGTTTTGGCACTGATGAATATTACCGGTTCGTTAGCCAGTGTCGGATCATTATACATCTCTGTATTAATCATATCCACAATATCTGATTTATTATTTACGATGATAAAAGGGGTGTCCAACATTTGCAATTGTTTCACGATAAATTTTTCATATTCCTCAAATTCATAATTTGTAATCACAAGGATTGCCAAATCAATAATATTGAGAATATTTTTCGTTTTTTCGACACGTTTTTTTCCCAAATCACTCACCTCATCCATTCCTGCAGTATCAATCAACACAACGGGTCCGATACCGGATATTTCCATGGATTTTTTCACAGGGTCTGTGGTGGTGCCGGGTATTTCCGATACGACAGCAATTTCCTGACCGGTAAGAGCATTAATGAGTGAACTTTTTCCGACATTTCTCCGTCCGAAAATTCCGAGGTGAGGGGTTGAGTTTTGACTTTTCATGGTTTCTATTATTCCGGCGCAATACGCTCTATTTTTTCTACTTGATCAATTTTAGACAGATTTTCAATTAATTCATTTAATGCTTTCACATTTTGGATATATATCGTTAACTTTCCGGTAAAGGTATTGCTTCTACTCCAAAAGTCAAGAGATCTGATATTTAACTCCATTTGCGAAGTAATCACATCTATAATCTCTTTAATAATTCCTTTTCTATCAAAACCTGAAATTCGCAAGCCGGATAAAAATGCCAAATTTGAATCTTTGCGCCATTTCGCTTTGATAATACGGTTTCCAAATTTAGACATCTGTTCAATTGCATGAGAACATTTGGTTTGATGCACCTCAATGATGTCGTTTGTTACTTGAAAACCAACCACTTGGTCTCCAGGAATGGGATTACAGCAGTCTGCAATAACGTACCGTATCACATCAGAAATTTCATCCAGGAGAAAAGCTTCCGGTTTTTTTTCCAACTGTTCATCTATCAATATATCAATTTCTTTATCGTGTAAATTATGCGTAATTTTTTTTCTAAAATCATCAATTGCGCTTATCTCTGTGCTTTTTTTTCTAAAAATTTTACGGATTCGCTCTTTCGTAATTACCCCTTCTGCCACATTGTTCCAAAATTCATAAGGAGATAAAATTCTTGCATCTGCTTGTACGCGACCCACATTGGAAGCAGTGTTTTCAATGCTTAAAGAAGAAAAAATTTCGGCTAACATTTTTTTTCCTTTTTTCTCTTTCTTTTTATGTTCTTCTCGAAAAGCTTCTTTCAGTTTTTCACGGGCATAAGAAGTTTTTACATAATTAAACCATTCCGGTTTTGGAATTTGTTTTTTTGAAGTAATGACTTGAAGTTGGTCTCCGTTTCGAAGCACATAATCAATCGGAACAATATTATAGTTTACTTTTGCTCCAATACATTGATTTCCAAGGTTGGTGTGTAATTCGTACGCAAAATCGAGCACAGTAGCGCCAGCAGGGAGCACAATTCTTTCTCCGGAAGGAGTAAAAACAATTACCTCTTTTAAGTTTAGATTCAACTTTACTTCGTCTAAAAACTCCAGCGCATTCGTATCCTCACTTTTCAACATATTTCTAATTTTTACGAGCCACTCTTCCACGCGGTTTTCATATTCTTGCGGGCTTCTGTTTTCTTCTTTATATTTAAAATGCGCCGCGAGTCCTTTTTCTGCAATTTCATTCATACGTTTAGAGCGAATTTGCACTTCCACCCACTTTCCTGTTTTGCTCATTGCAGTAATGTGTAGCGATTGATACCCGTTAGGTTTGGGATTGGTAATAAAATTTCTTTCCCTGTGTTGATTCGTTTTATAAAGTTCCGTAATAATTGTATGAATGCGCCAACAAATATTTTTTTCTTCTTCGGGCGGCGAATCAAACACAAAGCGCACGGCAAATATGTCATAGATATCTTCAAAATTGATTTTTTTCCGAATCATTTTTTGATGAATGGAATACACTGATTTTGTTCTACTTGAAACTTCGGCTTGTATTCCGGCTTCTTTCAATTTCTCAATAAGAGGTTTTTTAAACTCTTCAATTAATGTATTTCTCTCTTTTGCTGTAGATTCAAGCGCAAACGTGATCTTGTTGTATTCAGTCGGGTCATTATATTTCATTGCCAAATCTTCCAACTCGCTTTTTATGGAATAGAGACCTAACCTGTGTGCAATAGGAACAAAGAAGAAATTGGTTTCGGAAGATATTTTCCACTGCTTTTCTTGCGGCATTGCGTTCAATGTCCTCATATTGTGCAATCTATCTGCTAACTTAATCAAGATAACACGCACATCATCCACAGTAGAAAGCAAAATCTTTTTAAAATTTTCGGCTTGTACAGATTGGTCGTTGTCCACTACAATATCTTCAATTTTAGTCAGTCCATCTACAATTTTGGCAACGGTTTCCCCGAACATTCCTTGTATTTCTTTCAACGTGAATTCAGTATCTTCCACCACATCATGAAGCAGTGCGGCAATCATGGAAGTAACGCCCAAATTAATCTCTTGCGCCACTATTTCTGCTACGGCTATGGGATGGTAAATATAGGGTTCTCCGCTTTTTCGCCGCATATCTTTATGAACATCAACGGCTAAAGAAAACGCCTTATGAAAAAGTTTATGCTGTTGCTTCGTCGCTTTAAGCGGAAGCATTTTGCACAACTCTTTATACTTTTTTAAGATAGTTTTTCTCTCTAAAGCCGGATTAGGTATATAAATTTCCATTTAGTCTTTTATTTTAAGTTCTAATATCTGCAAAAAATCATCAATTTCTGGATTTTGTTCTTTAAAATTTTGCAATTTTTCTTTTACATCATAAATAATCTTTTTTGTTTCTATCTGTTCATTCGTTTCTACGATAATATCTTCAATTTGTTCATCATAGTGGGTGCGCAAAAATTCTAACACTTCTCTTGTTTTTGCTTCAAAATGCTCTTTTTGAATATCATTTTTTACCGTAACTTTTATGATGTTGTTTTCCATTTCGGGTAAGGATTCTTTTAATGGAATGTAGATGGTTGGAACAGAAGTAAATACGTGATCGAACATCGTACGCCAGTGGGTGGGGAAGTCGGTATCACCTCTTCCAACATCCGGCGGTAAACCGCCGTCTGCCACCTTCTCCTCTCTGAGGAGAAGGAATGTTTTCTCGTCATTCCGAACCATGTTATCTTCTTCGTTTTCTGCTTTTCTGCTCTTCTGCTCTTCTGCTACTAAGGGTGCTTTTTGAAAATCAGGGTTTAATGTATTAAGTAATAATTCTTTTTTCTCCTTTCTCCCTTCTCCTATTATTTCGGTAATATCCGGTGTTTTTTTTATGGGGATGGAGGTCGGTGCTATAAAACTGTGTGTGGATTGCTTCGGGGCTGTGGACGGCACCAAATTGCTTACCCCGTTTGGCAGAGGGGAATCGTTATTATTTCTCCCGTGATTGCCTGACCCCTGCATTTAGTTTATACACATAATTTCCATTGATTTGCATCAAACAGATTTCTACACTTAGCCGTTTGTTTTGAGATAATTTGTAATTATAGTCGCATTGATTTGACAATTCCAAACCTCTAAGTAATAATTGTTTATCAGATTTTTTTGCTTGTTCTAAAAAACGTTGCTTTACGATATCCGAAACTTCCATTAATTTTACGGTAGAATTATTTTGCGCCATCAACAGTTGGCGAAAATGTGCCGCCAATCCGGAAATAAAGTGTTGAGCATCAAAACCTCTATTCAAAATTTCGTCAAAAAGAAGCAAGGAAGCCGAAGCCTCTTCACTAAATAGAAAGTCGGTCATTTTAAAATAATTATCCACATCTAACACATTCAAGTGCTGAATGGCAGTTTGATAACTAATATTTTTTCCGGAGAAACTTACTAATTGGTCGAAGATAGAGAGTGCATCGCGCAAAGCACCATCTGCTTTTGAGGCGATAACGCGCAGGGCTTCCTCTTCAGCTTGCACGGCTTCACTTTGTGCCACAAAACTCAGATGTTTTATGATGTCGTTATCTCCGATGCGTTTAAAATCATATACTTGACATCGAGATAAAATCGTAGGAATAATTTTATGTTTTTCGGTAGTTGCTAAAATAAATTTAGCATACCCGGGCGGTTCTTCCAGGGTTTTCAAAAAAGCATTAAAAGCAGACTGTGAGAGCATATGCACTTCGTCAATGATATAGACTTTAAATTTTGCACCTTGCGGGCTGATGCGTACTTGTTCAACCAATGACCGGATATCTTCTACCGAATTATTGGAAGCGGCATCCAACTCATATACATTGAAAGAAGCAGATGCGTTGAACGATTTGCAGGATTCGCATTCGTTGCAAGGTTCAAAATCTGCAGTAAGATTGTGGCAGTTCAGTGCTTTTGCAAAAATACGGGCGCAAGTGGTTTTTCCCACTCCCCGCGGACCGCAAAAAAGGAATGCCTGCGCTACTTGTTGGGTTTTAATTGCGTTTTTTAGTGTAGAAACGATTGCATCTTGCCCCACAACCGTATTAAATGTAGATGGGCGATATTTTCGTGCGGAAACAATAAAATTATCCATAACAATGTAATGATTTTGTAATCAGAATATTACAATAATTTGCAATATTTTCGCAAATTAACATAAAATTATCTGAATTATGCAGAGAAGGAAAAAAATAATATAAAAAAAACGCCCACACATTTCTGTTTGGGCGTTAAGTATTGGGCGACGACCTACTCTCCCACCGGTTAGGGCAGTACCATTGGCGCTATCGGGCTTAACTTCTCTGTTCGGAATGGGAAGAGGTGCTCCCCGACGCTATTATCACCGC